>Ga0164315_10003574_pt1 | contig 12064 bp, 9 predicted proteins | sample GuaBasSedimGuay6_FD_113737 | JGI IMG/M metagenome (GOLD analysis project Ga0164315, IMG submission 113737) | Subseafloor sediment microbial communities from Guaymas Basin, Gulf of California, Mexico - Guay6, Core 4569-2, 0-3 cm | ecosystem: Environmental > Aquatic > Marine > Hydrothermal vents >... | reverse complement strand
TAATCGCCCGCTTAATGGTAGCGGGAGAAGGTGTTTTCTGCTTATGCGTGAATTTAACAAACTTGCCAGCCAGAGACTCATCACTCATTCTAACCAGATGAGCCACCCCATCTCTGGCGAATACTTCGACCCGATCTCCAGGCTCTAGCCCCAATTGACCACAGATAGCTTTGGGGATAGTGACCTGCCGTTTACTGGTTAGCTTGTGCATAACACACCTCGATGTATTACTATATCAAAAAAGTAATGCAATTTTAGCGAGGCAAGAAAATGAAATCAAGGGCTGATTGAGTTGAGGTGTAGCTCATAGTATTTTTCCCCACAATTCGTTGGGAAACACCTGGATAGTTTTAAAGATAAGGGGTAAACGATGTGAATGTGTGGGGAGTTCTGTGGCCAGTTGACAGCTAAATGCTGAAAATAGCGGTGTCTGCAAGTTTTTACCTCTAATCTTATTTCATAATGCCTTCAGGAATGTTGCAAAGGGCCTTATATCCTGATCGACACTAGCTGATTCCAGAGCCGCCATGTAGCTCGTTCGCTCTTCAACTGGGATAATGGTCCAGGGATAACCGCCGGACGCCATCATTGTATTCATGAGAAGCCTTCCCATCCTGCCATTGCCATCGATGTAAGGATGTATATAAACGAAGATGAAATGTCCGAGCACAACGCGGACGGCAGATTCCTTTTCTTCCTCCAAAAGGTCAAAGAAGGCAGGCATTAGATCGCGCACCACTTCCTTATTAGGGGGGACATGCATCGAGCGCCTAATATAGACAGGGCCGTTTCTGTAACCGGCGAGATCGCCAGCTCTTAACAGGCCGGTCGTAACACTGGGCGCGAAGAGTTCACGGTACCATGTGCCGTGGTCCCGTTGGACCGTGACACCAGGGTTACCGCCGTTCAAGATTTTCTCAATGCTTTGTTTGACCGACTGGAAAGCTTGCCAGTATCCACGCGCTGCCATTGCATTGCGATGGTCGCGATCATCTTCGTCCTCTTCAGGGTTCCAGGTTCCTGATTTAACCCGCTCAATCAGTTCGGGGCTTACACGGTATCCTTCGATGGACAGTGAGTGATAGGCATCCGAAGTATAAAGCTCTTCGATCTTTTTTAAGTAGGATTCTTTGTCGGCCGAGATACCGGGCGATTCGGGAAATTCTTCAAGTATGGTTTTCCGCATGTTTTGCCACATCAAATTTATGCGGCCTACATAAGGTGATTTTTCTCGTTTGGAGAATATAAGTGGACTTGCGGTCTCGAAAGGATCGTTCTCCCTGACCTTGTAGCCAGCAGCTTTCATGGTATTCATTATGTCGTCTGCGAGATTGCCTCTGCCGATATTGCGGAAGGCCCCGGCCAGTCTTCCCGCTATCGTGCTATGGCCTCCTTCGAGCAGACGTTCCAGGACCTCGGAAACATCGGGGGTCATGGCAAGAGCCGTCCGCAGATTGGTCGGTTTTTGTCTGTAGCTCGCGGGTGCGCAGGCGATCAGTGCCGCCGGTAATGAAAAAAGCCGCAAGCCCTCTGAGATAACCGTGGCCTTTTCGTCGGGAAGGTCAGCGCGGATATCAAGGAGTGATGTGTCATGGGGCAGGTTGGTGACGTTATTTGTTTCTTTCTTCGTCCTGACGAGGAGCTGTTTGGGGACAGTCATGTTCCCGGTATGCAGGGCGAGCGATTGCTCTGGTGATAGACACCAGTCTTTGCCAAATCTATTTTCAAGATAAGACGCACAGAAGTCCCAGAAAGAGGCGTACCATGATGTGCTTTCTCCTGCTGGTTCATCCGGGTGAGCGGGGATATACCAGCCTTTAATGACGCCCTGTAAAAAGCCATTCTTGACCAGCCGTTCGCGATGTGTACGGCTCAAATCGCGTGATCTGATGGCTACAGTCCTTTGATCTTGCAACTCTTTAAGTGTCTCAAGAGACTCAGCCAGTTTTTCCGATGGGGTGGCCATGGCGGTTGTCTTTTCTCTTCTTCTAGCCAGCACATTAAACCTGGTTTATTGTGCTGAGCTATTGATAGTTTATTGAGTTGTACATTATCTAGTTTATTATGTCTAGTTATTTTTAGTTTATTGTGTTGTTCTGGGCCTGGTTTATTGTGTTCTTAGAGCGGTTCCTGGATTTGTGTGGGATTGGTGTTGATTTGCACCCAATATTGATCCGGAATTTGCATTGAAAAGTGCACCGCTATCAGGCTACTAACTTGTTGATGGCTGGCCGTTTCTTGGCGTAAGGGCGGTTCATTACAACAACACCAATATGACTAAATCTATCTAGCATATTTTTCCCCCATCAATTATAAATCTCATTCCCTGTCAGCAATTACCGTGGATTGGCTTTGCCCTGGCCGGCAGGGCTCTCAACCAGAAATAAGGGAGGCTAATTTTCCAGCTTACGTTTATTTATAAAGCTGCCCAATGAATCAAATATATCCGAATAATCTTAAGTTAGACTCGTGTGACATCTGTGGGTCACTACCTCACCCGCCAATAATCCGAAAAAGTGGTCAGCCGCGCATTGTCGCAGGTCAAAAATACTGGCAATCAGGAAGTCTCTCGTCTTTAAAATGGCCGCCGCTCATACTCGAGCCTTGACGGGTAAACCCCTGATCAGGTTTACTATGCATCGCTGCCGCAGATCATGGCAGCTTAACCCTTGGGCAGCAATCCACTCATCGCGTCAGGAACAGTTGTTCAAAGGAATGGGGCCACCTCTGTAAATATGTTTGGAGTAGTTTAAAAATGGGCACTTATAAAACCGATAGCAGCAGCAATAGAAGTCATGGGATATTAAAATATCCTCGTACTGAAGTTGAATTCACCAGGATATTGGATCATTTCGTGGGGAGAAATATTGAGCGCGCGATCGCACATTTCGGTGTCCCGGAAGATGAACTTGAACTACAACAGGGACATAAATCAGTTAAGTTCACGAAATCTGCCATCAGTTTTGACAGCCATTGTACCTTTACTGTCAATAACGTCGGTAACATCACAGATTACAAATTTGTACGTGGAGAACCAGCTTAGGCGATATCACTGTTTCAGTCTTGATGTGTGATGCCCCGCAATAGGGCATCAATTGTATTTAATATATTAAACCTTGGGTCACCCGCTGTTGACCGGCAGACGCCGGATCAAATTTACTGTGACAGCGCGAACAGGGTGACCGCGTGAAACAACAGAATACACTTATAGCACTGCCCAATATCCGGTAGCTATTTCTAGCTAACCGGGCAGCAGTGATATTCAACAAGAATTGGCCAAAATACGACCGGAGTTCATTCGGACGAACGAAAATCATACGCCTAAATCCCCCTTTTCACCTCCATCACCCAGATATAATTTTGATATAAATCAATGAAGTGGGAGCAATTCCGCTTTTCATTTTTTTTATCGGCACGGGTATTGCACTATTTCACAAAGCTAAAGCGCACTAACTCGAGTTCGTGCTTTGCAGATTAAGAGCCTGAAATGGACGCTTAGTCACTTGATAATTGAATACACAAGATTAAGCATAATATAAATTTGATGACAAGGGAGCTTATTTTGACTACAGAAAATCCTGTTGAAGTATTGGGAATTGATGCCGGCGGAACAATGACGGATACCTTTTTTGTTGCGGCTGACGGCCAGTTTATTGTGGGTAAGGCACAGAGTAGCTCTGATGAAGCTGCCGCCGTTGTGGAATCGAGTAAAGATGCACTGCAAGGCTGGCATCGTTCTGTTGAGGAAGTCTATTCAGAAATGGTCACCGCTGTTTATTCCGGTACGGCCATGTTGAACAGAGTTGTTTCTCGCAAAGGTAATCGTACCGGCCTAATTTGTAGTAGAGGCTTTGAGGATAATCACCGAATGGGACGTGCACTGCAAAGCTATCTAGGCTATGCATTCGAGGATCGCATTCACCTCAATGCTCACCGTTACGATGAACCACTGGTGGCGATACAAGACACCCGCGGTGTGACTGAGCGTATTGATTGTCAAGGCACCGTAGTCATACCGGTCCGTTTACATGAAGCGAAGACAGCCGTACAAGAATTGATTGATCGCGACGTAAAGGCGGTTGTTATCAGTTTTCTAAACTCCCACACTAACCCTGATCACGAACGCGCTGTTCGGGATGTTTGTCTGGAACAAATAGCGAACTCGGGTAAAAAGATCCCCGTGTTTGCATCCTGTGATTACTACCCTAATCGCAAGGAGAGTCACCGTACCAATACCACTATTCTTGAGGCCTATGCCGCCGAGCCATCTCGTGCCACATTGAAAAATTTAAGCGAAAGTATGGCAGATCTGGGCGGAACATTTGATGTCCGTGTTATGGCCAGTCATGGTGGTACTATCAGTTGGAAAGCGAAAGAACTGGCTCGTACTCTGGTCTCAGGTCCTATTGGTGGTGTGATTGGTGCCGCCTATCTGGGTAAGCAATTAGGCTATGAGAATATTGTTTGTTCTGACATTGGTGGAACCAGTTTTGATATGGCTCTGATCACCAAGGGCAATTTTGCTATCGGTCGCGATAAAGACATGGCTCGTTTGGTTTTGTCCTTACCTTTGGTTGGTATGGATACCGTGGGTGCGGGGGCTGGTAGCTATGTTCGTATTGACCCTTATTCCAACGCCATTAAGTTGGGACCTGATAGTGCCGGTTATCTGGTGGGAACCTGTTGGGAAGAAGGTGGTGTCGATACTGTATCTGTAACTGATTGCCACATTATTCTGGGTTACCTTAATCCTGAGAACTTTCTTGGTGGCGCATTAGAGCTTAATGTTGAGCGGGCTCATCAATGTGTTAAAGATCAAATTGCAGATAAGTTGGGTATGTCTGTCGAAGATGCGGCAGCTGGCGTCATCGAGTTACTGGATGCTTCTTTACGCCAGCATCTGGGCGATATGATTTCGAGTAAAGGCTATACACCTGCAGACTTTGTCTGTTTCTCCTATGGCGGTGCGGGACCTGTTCACTCCTATGGCTATACCAAAGGACTGGGTTTCAAGGAAACCATCGTCCCTGCCTGGGCAGCTGGATTCTCTGCCTTTGGTTGTGCCTCGGCAGAATTTGAATATCGCTACGACAAAAGTGTCGATGTTGCCATCCCGCAAGGTGGTGCTGATGAAGATAAAGCGGCAGGTGTTGCAGCCTTACAAAGTGCGTGGGATGAATTGAAGGTTAAAGTGCTTGAAGAATTCGCACTGAATGGGTTTGATGAGAAAGATGTCAAGCTCGAACCGGGATTTAGCATGCAGTACATGGGGCAACTCAATGATCTGGAGATTATTTCACCCGTAAAAAATGCAAGTGGCGCTGAAGATTGGAACAAACTGACAGATGCTTTCGAAGAGACCTTTGCACGCGTCTATGCCAGTTCCGCAAGTTCTCCTGAGTTAGGCTATGGTGTCACGGGAGCCGTCATGCACGGAACCGTCGAGGTCAAGAAGCCGGCTATCCCCTCAGAAGCCGATGCCGGTCCTACCCCATCTGACGATGCAAGAATTGGCAGCAGAAAATTCTACTACGAGAAAAAATGGCATGATGCTGATCTTTTTATCATGGAGAAAATAAATGCTGGAAATAAAATGGTCGGGCCTTGTGTGATTGAATCCGACGCCACTACTTTTGTGGTTCCACCCGGGTTTGAGACGTTTATGGACGTCCACAGACTTTTCCATCTTATCGAGAAATAATTTCAGATATCGATATAGTTTATTGAGTTTAAGAATGAGGATAACAGAATGAATAAACCAGAGTTAATAACTGAAAAAGGCTCCATGCTCGCGAACGGGAAGTCACTTTATCAGCATCGTCGGGATGTTATGAAGCTGACCAAAGATACAGGCCACTATGCCGGTCTGGTAGATTTGGCATTTAAAAAAGCAGAGCCCATTACGTTTGAGAAGGTGTTTTCCAAGCTTCGTGCCGGGGTCGTTAATGCTCGTGAGACGGCAAAAAAGATCGCCGCGTCACCTATTGTTGAGCAGGAAGGTGAGCTTTGTTTTACCCTGTATAACGCCGCGGGAGATTGTATTTGTACTTCCACGGGGATCATTATTCACGTGGGCACCATGGGTGCGGCCATCAAATACATGATCGAAAATAACTGGGAATCAAATCCGGGAATTAATCCGGGTGATATGTTTACCAATAATGATTGCCAGATTGGTAATGTGCACCCATGTGATATTTGTACCATCGTGCCTATCTTCCACGAAGGCAATCTGATTGCCTGGGTTGGTGGTGTGACACACGTTATCGACACGGGGGCTGTCGGGCCGGGTTCAATGTCCAATGGTCAGATTCAACGCTTTGGTGACGGTCTGCAAATCACCTGCCGTAAGACCGGGATCAATGACGTAGTTATGCGTGACTGGCAGCATGAAAGTCAACGAAATGTTCGTACACCGAAGTATTGGATCCTTGACGAAAGAACACGCATCGCCGGCGATCACATGATTCGGGATATCGTGGGAGAGGTTATCGAAGATGTTGGCATTGAAGCTTTCCTGAAATTTGGTGATGAAATTATCGAAGATGGTCGGCGTGGTTTAGTAAGTCGTATTCACGATATTACCATCCCCGGTAAATACCACACGGTTGCCTTTGTTGACGTGCCTTATACGCATGAAGACGTGTGTTTGCCGTCACCATTTGCCAAAGTCGATACAATCATGCATGCGCCATGTACCATTACTATCAAACCGGAATGTACCTGGCGGCTTGATTTTGACGGCTGTAGTCGTTGGGGCTGGCATACATATAATGCAAACCCAACCGCCTTTACCAGTGGCATCTGGGTAATGATGACCCAAACCCTGGTGCCAACAGAACGCATTAACGATGGCGCCATGTTTGCGACGGAGTTTTATCTTCCGAAGGGTACCTGGACCAATCCAAACGATCGACGCACAGCTCACTCCGATGCCTGGCATTTCCTGGTGTCATCCTGGAGTTCTCTGTGGCGTGCAGTGAGTCGCGGTTATTTTGCTCGTGGTTACCTGGAAGAAGTGAATGCAGGTAATTCGAACCCATGTAACTGGATGCAAGGCGGTGGTTTCAACCAGGAAGAAGAAATCCACGCGGTTAATAGTTTTGAAACAGCAGCCTGCGGCACGGGTGCCTGTGCCATGAAAGACGGCCTCAACCACGCGGCCGCAATCTGGAACCCGGAAGGCGATATGGGTGACTGTGAGATTTGGGAACTGGCTGAGCCATTACTTTATCTGGGTCGCGCCATCAAATCGAATACCGGTGGCTATGGCAAGTATCGTGGCGGTATGGGGTTTGAAACCCTGCGCATGGTACATAACTCAGCTGACTGGACCATGTTCTTTATGGGTAACGGTTATATGAACAGTGATTGGGGCCTGATGGGAGGCTATCCTTCAGCTACCGGATATCGTTTTGAAGCGCATAATACAGGGTTGCACGAGCGTATCGCGGAAGGCAAATCACTGCCAAGTGGGCATGATTATGATCCCGGCAATCCGGAATATGAAAAGCATCTGAATCCTGGAGCTCAAGTTAAGCGTGATAGCCAGTGTATTACCACCGAAGCAATATTCGAGAATGGTGATCTTTATCTAAATTACTTGCGTGGTGGTCCAGGTTTTGGTGATCCTCTGGATCGTAAAATTGAAGACATTCAAAAAGACCTGAATGATGATGTTCTGTTGGAAGAATTTGCGGTGAAGATTTACGGCGCAGTCTTTTCCAAAGACAGCAATGGCGACTATGTTGTTGATTCAGACAAGACACTGGCGGCACAGAAGAAGATCCGTAAAGATCGTATTTCTCGCGGTGTTCCCGTTAAGGCTTGGATGGAAACAGAGCGTCAACGGATACTTGATAAAGATGCATCAACGCAGGTTCAGCAAATGTTTGCATCCAGCTTCGAGCTGTCGCAATCATTTCTGGATAAGTTTCGTGAGTTTTGGGACTTGCCATCTGAATGGTTGGTTACAGAGAAAGAACTGGGAATTCCCGCGTTCGGTTCGAAGCATGCTATGGACTTGAGCCAAATGCCGGACGTGTCCACAGTTGTTTTAGTCGAGGAATAATCTGTGTTATCGGGCGTATGTTTAATACGCCCTTAACCTGAAACATAAAATTTAGTAGAGGTTATTATAATGTCTTCAAAATATACACGTAAACAAGTAGCCGACTTGATGGACGGCGATTTGGATTGGGATACGGTTCGTCGCATGTTGTTTATGCCGAAGGATCAAGAACGTTTTAAAAACTATATCGATATCTTGCAGGAAAGATCTTCGTGGGATGATAAGATTATCCTGCCTTTGGGCCCACACCTGTATGTTGCCGAAACTAAGGATAAGGATCTGGTCAATAAGTGTAGCTGCGGCTATGTCTTTGGTCCTTACACTGAAAACTGGAAGCTTAATGCGCTCATTTATGTGCGGGATGACGTGGAGAAATTTAACGAGATTTATCCTACCCTGATGTGTCCAGACGCAACCTGGCAAGTTTACCGCGAATATTATTGCCCGGATTGTGGTGTTCAACATGATGTGGAAGCGCCCACACCATGGTATCCAGTCATGCACGATTTTGAGCCGGATATAAAAGCGTTTTATGAATGGGTCGGTTTAGAAGCACCAGAAAAAGTCGCCTGACCTACTTCTCCTCTTATCTATAAATGGGGGTACCGTGAGCAGGTTTTCGCCTGCTCTGGTGCCAGCCGGCTGGCACAGGCCCTCCCTTTTTGACAGTTTCTGCACACTACCTCCCTGGTCAACTCTGTGGAGCGGTGCTGTTTAACTGGCTTCACCCGCTGATTCCAGTGCCGTATCCGGATTTTTTTTTGTAACGAATGGTCATTTACCTATGATGACCAGAAAACCTGCTACCTGCCTATAATCCCGGTACTTGTAAGTTGTTCGTGTCGTAATATTTCACTCCGTTTAGTCAATATAGTTGTACAAATACCAAACTCGTCTACCTTTAGATAGAGTTGGTACAGAAAAATAAGAATCCATTTTTTAACTTAACTCGATGAAGGTAAAAAAAAATGAAAAAACTATTACTAGGTGGAATTGCAGTCTGCGCGGTATCGGTAGGCTGGGGCTCGTCGGCCCTGGCGGCGGAGGCTACAGTCAAGGCAACGGCCGTGGATTTTCGAGCTTGTAACTTCCAGAGTGGCAAAACCATGAAGGACCTGGACAAGGTAAGCGCCAAATTTAAGCAGTATGCCAACAAGAACGATTTTGCCTATTCGGCCTGGACCCTGACCCCTCAGTACCATAACGGCGCCGAATTCGACGTCGGGTGGTTGGGGGCCTGGCCCAGCGGCGATGCGTATGGCTTGAGCATGGAAAAATGGGTAACCACGGGACAGGCGCTCCAGGCGGAGTTCGATCAGGTGATAGATTGCGGTAACCACCATGAGTTGGCCTTGTCGTTGCCCATAAACGCACCCGAAGGCACCCCGACGGATGGTTTATTGATGATTTACAAGTGCACCCTGGAGGACGGTAAAACTCTGGGCGACGCCTATGCAGCGCACCTGGAGTGGGGGACTGCCAAAAAGGGTATGGGCTTCCTGGATAACTCCTGGATGTTCCAGCCGGCTATCGGTGCTGGGGATATCGACTTCGATTACTACCACGCCGTCGTCTTTTACCGGTACTCTGATCTGGGAGCTGGCATGGAATTGTATGCTAACGGCGGCGGCATGCAGAGGCACGATAAGATTCTCGGGGGCGTCTCATCCTGCCAAACGCCCTCGATTTATGACGCACTGAGCGTGCGGGCCTACGAAGGTCGCTGAATAGTCCATTTCAGCTCTGTGATCGACATACATGTGCCGTACCCGAACAGAAACCCGGGTAGAGAGCGTGTCGAATTAATAGCGCCCCTAAACGCACCGCCAGGTGCGGGGTTTTTCGTCCCCATATTTTGGCGCGGCCAAATACCTCTTGTTAGGATAGACTGTGCGGAAACTCGCCGAGGTATTTTTCGATCGAGTGGTCAATAACGTTAAAGCTCACCGACGCCGCTTGTCGGCGTCCGGTGCAGCGCCTTGCTAGCAGCTCCTTACCATAGCGCTGGGTCGCATAAGGAAGTGACGCAAGCTATTTTGGTAGGTGATTTTCTAATACTGCATTCACCGAGAGCGATGCCCTGCCACCCAAAAGGACATTCAAGCATATAAGGTGGGATATAACATTCAGCAGCATCCACACTAAAACCAAACCTGCTGTAATATTTGGGATCACCATAAACAAAAAGAATGTCTATCCCCATTCTTGATAGCTGCTGCATGCCGCTTTCTATTAGCTTTGACCCAATGCGACGCGTCTGATAATCGGGTTTTACCCCAAGAGGTGCCAAAATATAGCCCTGGAAGTTCTTATTGCTGCCAATGGACACGGGACTGAAGGCCACGTGGCCAACTACCGCGCCTTCGGTTTCAGCCACCAATGAGATTGTTTGGGGAGTTGTTTCTTCTGAAAGCAGATTGACAGCAAGTTTTGAGATAATCTCTCTCTCGCCTTCAGCGAACGCAGACCAATGAACGCTGTGGATATTGTCCTGATCAAGACTTGTTGCTATTCGTATGTGCATGATTTGCTGCTAAAAGCACGTTTATAAGGCCGGTGGCATTATAACAAATATTGGCATGCCAGCCCTGTTTCCTTCCTCCTCCCGCCTGAGATTGACTCTAAAAGACCTGAGAACTGCGCTTATCTAAGTGCTTCTGCTGATTTAAGGTAAGTATCACATGCCTCTGCCTTAACTTCGTCTTCACCTGCCTTCTTAATACACTTTTCGTAGTCTTTAATAAGTGACATCCGTCGATTGTTAACGGCAGCTGTAGATTTATCGGCCCGCCGTTCAGCGTTTGCGCAGCCGCCGATCAATAGTGTGATTGCGAGGACACACACACATTGTTTTGCTTTCATTCCAGAACTCCCCTGATTGGCGCACGAAATCATCTGATGATGGTAACAAAATATTGGCCTCCCGGCTATTTGCTATCAACACTTGATATGATTTGCACGGATGATCTGTTAGCGTTTGCCACCTGTCCCTGGCGAATTCCTGATTCAGGCGGCAACAGGGAGCTCAAATAGTCCGCGACAGTGCTTGTCCCAACGATACTGATTGATATCAACGACTTTTCTGGTTGTGGACTCCACAGGAGGGGCGCCATCGCGCCCCGAGTGAGACCGGCATTCGTTGAAATAGTATTGATAATCGCAGAGTTTGTTCTCCAGATCGGTCGCGGTTCAAAAGTAAGTCTGATCCAGTAACTCGCGTCGTACACTACCAATCAGCCGTTCAATGAACGGATGTGACATTGGAACATGTGGCAGTGATTTTATTTCTTCGACTTCAAGCACGCACAAATTGGCTTTCCATTGATGGTATTGAAAGAGAGGATCGTTATCTGAGCTGAGATATTTTGGCCAGTCTTGCCCAGAGGTGGCTTTATAGAACATACGGCTGGATATGATGAACTATCGCTCTCCTTTTAACGCCATAGCCTCAATATCGACGCAAGCATCAATGCACAACGTATATGACCGGTCGCAGGGATAGGAAGACCCATCGCAGCGCTGCATATTTTGGAAACACTCTTGTTTACACTGTGCGCCCTCCATAGTCAGCGGTTTAAAGTCAGCAGCAACGCAGCCAGTTAGGCCAAGTGCAGCGCCTATCCAGTAAGCTCTGGCTATAGCCGCTTTCAGGTGTTTTTCTATGATCTGCTCTTTTGTCATGGCTTAAGCATAGACCATTCTCGCGCCAGGACAGCTCGAACGGTCGTTTTTTCATAAGAGCCATCCAGCTTCCGGATTTGAGTACCTGCAACTGCCCGGTATCGGTTTGTAAAGTGGTCACCCAGAGTCATCTCCAGCCCGCCTCCCTCTCTGCTTGTCAGTGTCCACTGGTGAGCAACCTGGCCAAGGTGATCCTGCCCACTAATGATGGACACCCTGTTAAGCGAGTAAACTACGCTACAGAGGTGAACCATGACAAGACAATCAGGAAAGAAAAAAACATCCCGGAGGCAGCATTCGCCGGAATTCAGG
>Ga0164315_10003573_pt1 | contig 12065 bp, 6 predicted proteins | sample GuaBasSedimGuay6_FD_113737 | JGI IMG/M metagenome (GOLD analysis project Ga0164315, IMG submission 113737) | Subseafloor sediment microbial communities from Guaymas Basin, Gulf of California, Mexico - Guay6, Core 4569-2, 0-3 cm | ecosystem: Environmental > Aquatic > Marine > Hydrothermal vents >... | reverse complement strand
AGAAAGTTTTCGTTGGGAACATTGTTTTTAGATAGGGGCTTCCAAGCGGTGCCGGCATCCATTGGGTAAAACCGAGATATGATCCGCCAATAGTCCCGATCTTCCCATTGCACCAGGCCTGCTTCCCGATCCATTGCTGGGTATCATATCCATCAAGTGCCTCTGACTGCATGGCATCAAAAACACCCTCAGATTCATACCGTCCACGGGTATCCTGGATAACGACCACATATCCACGGCTGGCATAAAAATGTCCCTCTTGGTCGCCCTCTCCGCCATTTCCATATGGGGAACGCATAAGCAGCACTGGAAACTTGCCCGTTGCATCCGGGCGGTAAATGTTTGTTGATAGTCTGATCCCATCCCGCATGGGCACTTTCACATCCAGTTCCTCAATAACCTGATAGACGGGCTGAGAAAGCTCCTTTGCCAGGAAGGAATATCCGATATATTTTGTTTCCCCGTTTTCCTGAATTTCAAGTTGAAGATCGGATGAACCCGGTTGAGGATCACCCACAACTTTGATCTTCAGGTTTGACTTAACATCTTCGAAAGGAATTACGAGCGTTACAAAACGAATTCCTGCTTCTTTTGATTCTTTCTTAATACGGTAACGAAAGGCCGGACGAGGTTCTTTCTTGGTATAAACAAATGAAACCTGCCCTTCCTCCTCTTCCAGTTTTAATCCCGTTTGCTTTTCAGTTTGAACATATACATTCCATCCATCTTTGTGATCAGAACGAACCGACAAGTTTTCATCATCAAAAATTGCGTCTCCGGGCGCCAATTGAAAATGAAGGTCAACATCACCAGTTCCCTTTCCAATGGCTTCATCCACAATAACAAAATATCTTTTATCAATAAAAAACAGGGATCTCCGATGAGTTAGATCATTGTATCCGACATTTTCAACTACCAGAATATCCAATTCCTCTCCGGGCTTCCAGAGTAACAGATTAGGAGCATACTTAGTATTTTCACCATTCAGGGTTAATGTCTGGTGTACTTTTGTCTGCCTGAACCATGCACGGTTTTCGGGATCGCCATGGTAAATATAACTGCCTGCATCGGGCATTAAATTTCTGCCTCCGGCAAATAACTCGAATGTCCCATTGTCGGGCTGGCTATGACCACCACCATCGGGGCCACATTTTAATACCAAACAAGTGGCATCATATTCCCAATCACTGCGCATGGAATACAAGCCACTCTCCTTCAATGCAAAGGCAGTTGTTGTTGGTTTTTTCCCTTTTTCACCATTGGTAGCCATGTATAAAAAATCGTCTCGTTTAAACATTTCTGCCCATGTCAGAAAGAGTTCATTGTACTGTCCCGGAGTTCCTGCCCAGGCATCGCCAAACTGGGCATTGGTGCCATCGGGCATTCCCAGCTTCAGGGGTATTTCGCACATTTTTTCAATGGTTGCTAAGTATGATTCGGAAAATGCATCGTTTAAACCATTCATTTTTGCCAAATCATACGTTCGCAAAAACCAGCGGATGCACCCCACATGGTAGCCAATAGCCAGTTCCCGCTGGTGTCCGTCGGGATAAACCTGGATTGTGATTTCATTATTTAAGCGTCTAAATGCTTCGTTTCTCCATTTTTCCGCATCCCGAAATTCGGGGAAAGTGATGGCAATAAATGCCATTCCTTCGGCTTCCATCAAACCCCAATTGCTACGCGTTCGATATTTGGTCATTAAATATTCAGCATGGTCGTAGCAACTATTAAGAAAAGCAACCAATACTGCTGGAGTGAACGATGGGGAGTCAATAAAACGCTGGAAAAGACCAGTCCAGCGATATCCGCGTATACCTGCCTCAATGGATCGCCAGGCATATTTATGATCATTGTCGTTTGGATTCTTGCATGTCCAGTCCACCAGTTGGTCGCACCACTCTTTTGCATATTTTTCATCACCGGTGTGCCAGTAAGCCCGTCCCATGGATTCCCAGAAACTCATACGGTTTAATTGCCAGACCCACTCGTTGTCAGGAACAGGGCGTGAGTTCCAGTCAATATCCTCACCGCAAAAATGGGAAGGATAGGCCGGCTGGCCAACAAAAACATGCTTCAACGCATCATTGGCTATTTCTATATCTTTTCCGGTAGCACTGTTTCCGGGAGAATCAGCTTTTAAGTTTCTATCTATCGGGTGTTTTATGGAGCTTCTTAAACGATAATACCTTAAGAGCTCTTCAGAAGCTATCTCAGGATTATTAGCGGACTGCTTTACCAGCGCCAATCCATCTTCATTGAGGTTTAACCGGGATAGAAGTATTTCTATTCCTTGATGATCATTCTCTTTTTGGATTTTGAGCTTGTCGACCGGTTGAGCAGATCCTGGTTCCAAAAAAAGAGTAAGAAGTAATAACAACAGAAAACTAACTCTTTTTATCAGTAATCTGTTAACGCAACCAATATTAGAAAAGCAATGGGTGCAGAGGAGACATTCATGCTTATCTGGTATATGGCCGGTCACTCCAAAACCTCCACGATTGCTACCCACCTACCCTGTTCCGGACAACCCAGGGGAACAAGGTTATCTGATGCTTTTAGCTCGTAAGCCGGGCGCCAGGCCAGGTAATCGAGGTCGTACCAATGAACCCTGAAAGTTGCTTCCTCAGGTGCACCGGAGGCTCTGAGAATTACTGCACCTGAAGCCGGAAAATAGAGTGCCCATTGCTTGCCTTTCTGCTCCAGGCAATAGGCTTCATTTTCGGCCCGGTCCTTGAGCAGTCCGTTATTCGGCTCACTGGAAAAAATGTCGAATCTCTTAAAAACCTCTCTTACCCCTTTTATGGTGCGCTGTGCATTCAGATCAAGACCGATACCATGCCCGGGCTGGGTGGGACGATGAAACCGTGCTGCAGCCACTCCACCCCAGAGGTGAACAAACATGCGATCCACTGCCAGCCTGGGAGTAAGGTAACGGTCGCCGGCACGCATGGTGTATATCTTGACATTATTGATCGGACGAACCATCTGTTTCTCCAAGAGCCGGGCCCGCACATAATGCAGACGATCGTACTGACGTTGCCCCTCCTGCCAGGTATTCTGACTCACCTCAACAAAATTGTATGTCTCAGGATGGTCGATGGTATTAAGGTGCCACTGGTGGGTCAGGTCCCATGGGTCCCACATCTCGGTAACGTATGCGGTCTTGTCTGCGGCTTTGTAAGCTTCTGTGATATAACCGGCCCAGTAAGCGCCCCACCGGGGGTCAACACTGGTCTCGTTGTCCATGGCAAAAAGTACATTTTCGTATTTCATTGTGATCGAGAGCAGCTTGTCCACATATTTCTGCTGGTAGGCAAGCACCACAGTGTTGTTCATGTATGCTGGAACAGTGCGGAAGAACGGATTATCGGCCCGGGTGGGGTGACTTCTGTTCACAACAGGCAAACCGGATTCCTCAACAGTGTAGTTGATGTTATGTGCCGGGTTAAACGGGTTATGGTTGGTCCAGGTATCGCGGTAATAACTGAAAGTGGACCAGACTTCAATCTGTACCACAATGTCGCGATCAGATGCCGCTGTCAACAGTCGGTTCAGATCAAACCAATAGTCGGGGTTGAAAGTGGTCATGTCGTATTTGCCACCCTTTTTACCGAAAGGCCAGCGCTGACTTGTGCTCGGGCTCATGGTATTGCGGATGTAGTTTCCCCCGCAGGCTGCAAGGGTGTCAAGGTGAGGTTCGAACCAGGAGACCTGGAACAGGTCATCATCCACAGAGCCACCTACCAGCAGGCAGGGTTTCCCCCGAAACTCCCAGTAGAAAGGATTTTCCTCATAAGGACGAATACCCTGTGTAAAACTGAGAGAATGGAACACTAAAAACAGGGCTGGCAATAATAAAAATTTCCGGTTAGTCCGGGTGCCCCTGTTAACTCTTCTAATTTGATTTTTCATCATTAAATTTTAATATAAAAACTGGCGATATAGGAAGCTACACTACATACCAGAAATAGTTTCCCCATATGGTTAATATCCCTGGTAAGCGGGCTTTTTAGTATGATCACAATAGAGACTACAAAAACAGCTCCGTAGAGCAACCATGATGTGGTGCCTAATAGATTCCAGGCAGGGCCCAGACCACTGCGGTCAATAGCTATGGTTTTCTCTGCCAGCATGGTGGCTGTTTGTACACCTAACGGATCCTGAAAATTGAGTTTGTACACAGGCCAGTTCCATATCACACCACGGAAGGCATGTAGCATATGGGCAGCAGCGGTTGTGGGAATAAGAAGCACCATAAAGGCATTGAGCATGGGTTTCCAAGACCTCCACGAAACGAGGAGACAGAGTAGCAATGGCACCAGGGTGAAAACAGCAAGTGCATGCCAGTTGTTATTGACAAAACCCATAATAAGCATAAGGATGCCCATTTCAGCAGGGGTTAGCTTTATATTTTTAAAGAAATCTGTAAACGGCAGGCGCAGGGAGAATCTGAAATTTGTTGAAGGACATGCCTTCAGACAATGGGTGCAGAGCAGGCATTGACGGTTATCGGGAATATTGGCAGGATTGAGATTTGAGGTACAGGAGTGGCCGGCCAGTTTGTAACGGTTTCTTTTTGCCACACAATCTTTGGTCTTGCATTCTTTACGAATTGCCGGATCATCTGCCCGCCATTCAGTTCCGGCGATATATGAGTACATTCCGAGAATACTGCCAAGGGGACATACATACGAACAGAACGAGCGCTTTTCAAAAATCAGGCCTAAGATCAATGAAAGAGATACCATTGAAGCGAGATAGATTGCAAGGGTGCGAGGAACTGCCCGAAGGCCCAAATATTTACCGGCACCAAATAGAATAAATGCAAATAAAAGGGTTACCACCCATCCACTTCTTAAAAAACCTGGTACTTTTTTCTTCAAACCTATTCTGCTTCCCAGAGAGTTTACAAGTTCCAGGGGACAGACTGAGCACCAGAGACGACCGGCAATGGCGGCAATAACCAGGGTAAACGGCCACCAGATGTTCCACACAATCTGATTTGCCAAATTGGTGCTGGCAATGTAAGGGGCAATCTTAGGATCATAGCCAACACCTATACTGCCAATAAACAGTACCACGAAAACAGACAGGGTAATAAGCTGCGGAACAATGGGGTAGTATTTCGATTTAACGATGATCCAGACAGGCTTTATTTTAAGCAAGTTTCTGGAATAGATTCCTGACTTGCTTGCATCCCATATGTGATCAGAAGCCTTCAATCGCTCACTAATAAATAGGTTTTTTGATACCAGACAATATAATCCTGCAGCTGCTCCAGGTACTTTTCCAGACCAAGCAGTTGTTCATCGTAAATCATAAAGGAGAGATCAGGTCTGCGGTTGGCAAAGTTGCGCTGTTGATCCCGGCCATGAATATACTTTTTTTCCGGGGTCGACATTCCCCTGGGCAACTGAGATTTCTCCCAGGTAGTTTTTATCAGGGAAAATACCTCCTCACGTTCAGCCAGATTTTCCTCCACAATCCGGGCACCCTCAACAAGAGCACTGTACGCAGCCTGAGGATTGTCAAAGTGGGAGCGATGCGCCACAGTGATTGAGTTTTCGAGATCGGAGAGGGCCAAGTATGTTCGGGCGGTGTGCTGGAAAAGTTCCGCAATGCGGGTGAAAAGTTCAAAATCGTAGCTATTCTTTACACCCAGTTCGAGGTTTATCCGGCAGATATCCAGCACCCGCTCCATCCGGGGCAGTTGCTCTCTTGAGCGCCCAACCATCTCCTGGTATTCGGTATTCCAGAAAGGGTCATACTCGATATCGTCCCGGGGCAGATCAGGCAGGTGAGTCTTACCAACCTCTCCCCAATGCCAGACCTTTCGTTCAAAAGCATCCATGTAATAGTAGGAGGCCTTGTTGAGCAAAAGGAAAAGCTCCTTTACGTCCCTACTTCCGGATCCATAGTAATTTGTAAAATACTTTTCCTCGAACTCATCAAGATCGGGTCCTTTACCGCTCCAGGAGTACTCGGCGGCGGTGATATAACGCAACATCCATATCTGGTTGTGCACCCCGGAGCAGTTCCAGGAGGTGGAGATCATGCCCTCGAAATTCCCTGAAAGTGCTGCTTCGGAAAGCCTTTTGTATGATCTTTCAAGGTGGCCCCCATATTGGTCATACTCTGTTTCCCGGTAAAAGTAAGGAAGGAACAGGTGTTCGATTCCCGGGTTGGGATCGTAGACATATAGCGGGTAGCCCTCTTCCAATGCTTTCATATCTCTGATGGGATCATCTCCCCCCCAGGTAATTAATCCCTCAGTAGGTTTCACTTTTTCGTTCGGATCATATCTTCCGGCGGCCCATGCTATAGGTTTACGCCCCCACTCTTTCATCTGGTTGGCAACCCGGTTGATGTAGATCATTCTGAGTGAATATTTGCCGATCTCTTCCATCTTTGCCTTGCAGCCACAATCCACTCCTTTGCCCAACACGTAGGTCTCATCACAACCGATGTGGATATACTCCGACCCCGGAGTAGCCTCGATCGCCTCTTCTAACAGGTCGAACATCAGCTCATAGATACCCTCATTGAGCGGGCAGAAACCCCAGTTATTTGACTCAATCTCTCGCAAGTGCTTATTCTCCGGGTGTTTGAGGATAAAGCTCACATGCCCGAGCCCCTGTACCAGGGGGACTATCTGCATATGGTATTGGTGGGCATAGCGGGTCAGTTCCTGCATCTCTTCCATGGTGAAAGCGCCCGGAGCACCAACCTCCGGGTGACTCTTATAGGCGAACTTATCCTCCCACTCCCATATCAGCGTATTTATCTTGTAACTTGCCAGGGTACGAATGAATTCCTTTACGTACTCCTTCTTTTCCTGGAAATGCTTGGTGTCGTAATGCACGGCACGCCAGGAGATATCGGGCCAGTCTGTGATTGCCATTCCCTTAATATACGGTCCCTGGCGGCCCTTCTGGATAAGCTGTATCAACGATTGGGTACCGTAGAACAACCCGGCTGCATCGTTTGCCCGGATAACCAGCTGGCTGGCTGAAGTCTCAAGCCGGTAGCCCTGTTCTCCCACTTTTTCCGGGGCTCCCTGTCTTGTCAGTACAATGTTAGTTCCCGTAGAAACTTCAGTAATCCTGCACTCTATGTTCCACTCTTCATTGAGCTGCCGACTGAGCTCTTCAGCGGCAAACATATCTTCAGGTTTTGCCCCCTGATCGATGAGGATATCAATCTGTTTTTCAAAGACGAAATCTACGCCTCCCATCTCAACTGTCCGGGGATAGGGTATAAGAGATATTCCATTGCGCCACAACTCGGTTTCAGCCGCATGTGTAGCTCCGCTACTTATAAAGAAAAAAGCAACAGATACCAGAAAAAGAAAATAGTTATTTTTCATTTCTATTCAATTAATTTATTCTCAAGGTAGATATGAAGTTTACCATGCCAGGGCTTTGTACAAATGTCAATGTCACCATCACTATCAACATCTGCTGCTACAGCTTCATGTATTTGCTGTTCCTCAAGAATGATGTGTTCTTTCCATTGCAAGCCATCAGCAGAAATGTTTTCCCATACAAACAGTTTATAAGGATCCACTGACAGGGGACCTCCTCCGGATGACACATCCATATCACCATCATTATCGAAATCTGCTACTGCAAGGGAGTGAAAGTCCTGGTTGGTTGAATTGGCAGTTATGGGATGAAACTTGAAATCCTCAGCATTATTTATATTTTCAAACCAGAAAACCCTGCCATCTTTAGCATCAGCTTCCGCCTCAACAATATCTAAATCATTGTCGTTATCCATATCGATGCACCATATTCTAAGCGCCAATCCATACTTATCAGGTCGATTGCCTCCTGGTGGTACTAATGATTCGTGAATTTTCCATTCGCCTCCTTTACTATCAGCATTTTCAAACCATACATCCCCCCTGATAATATCATTATCACCATCATTATCAAGGTCCCCATAACCAAAAGGCCCTACACCCCCATGAATACCTTTCCCAATTTTTGAGTAATCCCAATTTGCCTGATAATCTTTCGGAATTTTATACCAGGCCATTACCGGGTTATCCGGATCATTTGACATTGAAACAATATCTTTTATCCCGTCTCCATCAATATCCACCGCCACATTATCATGACAAAAAATCATGTTTTTCTTATGCAAGATGAATTTTTCTTTCTTCGGGTTTCCGGTGTTTTCATACCATGAGTCACCCACTACGAAGTCTATCCAGCCATCGTGGTTTATATCTATAGGACAGCCTCCCACATCGGTTTTTGCTCCCTTACCAATCTTATGCAATTTCCAATCAGTTGGTGAATTATATTCATACCAAAACATCTCCCCAGACTGTCCAAATACCCAATCTAAATCATTGTCATTATCAACATCAACCAAAGAGGTCTGTCCCATCCTATAGCCAAATTCACCAATTTCGTGAACCTCGAAATTTATGTTTTGTCCATAGGATTGGAAGGCTACCAGAAAGATTGAAACTATTATTATCGTTGTCTTCATACGGTAAATACCTAAATGACAGCTAATTTAATTCATATGTGCGTGCCTCAAAGAACCAATGTAACTTCACTGTTTTTATTACACTGTACTTCTGTTTGCTTCTTCCCGGCAATTACTGTATAAGGTGATCGGAAAGTTTTTTCTGATCCATTCACTGAATACTCCATTAATTCCACGCTTAAAGATCCGTTTTCATCTGTTCTTTGAGTCTCAACTACTATCCGGTTTTTATCCAGGATACGGATTTCAGCATTGTCCACTGCAACTCCTTTTTTGTTAATCACCCCTATATTAAGGGTCCAATAAACCGAATAACTATGATGCTGGTCAGAGAGATCCAACTCAAATTCCATCCCGTCTATATCATTTGAGCGAAACTCAATATTCTTTGCTAAGCAATCAGACCTTTCGGACCAGCCAATCATAACAGATTTGAAATTTGACAGAGTCTTGGTGGATTTCGAGATCCGGTTATTGAATATTTTTGTATTTGTGGCACTACCATAACTACTGGCAACCCATATTGGCGTAACATTGGTGGTTATGTGGTTATTATATAACAGTCCGCCTTTGGCTTCACCAATGTAAAAGGCATAAGCTTCGGCATCTGTGTCTGGATTTTTCTGTTCGACAACTATCTCATTACCGAAAATGAAATTATCCCCGGCACTGGCACTATAGAATATGGCAGAGGACTGAGGAATGTAATCAGGGTATTTTTCGTATTTTTTTCCGATAATGTGAAACCTGTTGTTGTAAATTTTATTATCCAGGCATGCGCTGGGTGATCCCGGTTCAGCTTCATAATCGGCAACTCTGATGCCGTTGGTGCAATGAACCTCATGGCCCGGGTAGAGGGGATACTCACAACTTGGGGGTTCCGCTACTATTGAAAACCCATTGTTGAATATTTCAATTCTTCTATGAATATATATTTCAATTCCTGAACCTGTTTCAGGCTCAAATAGATTTTCGAAGATCTTTGAACCATCTCCCATGGCCATTATGCTGTAATGATTGGTTACTGTCTGATGGTTTACAAAATAGTTGTGATGAATGCTGGAATTCTCTCCTCTGAAAATCAGACAACCCTGGCCACCATAGAATTCTGAGAAAGAGACTTCTGAAGGTTTTTCTCCCTGTAAATCTACTGCATAGAATTCGGCGCCATGCCGGTTAATGATAAAAGGATTGGTAATATCGAACCGGCAATTTGTGATGGTTGCCTGCGGAACATCTACGGCGGTGGTATTAATTCCGGATGATTCAATTCTTACATTATCCAGAATAATCTTAACATCTTTGGCTGTGGATTGGATACCCCAGGAGAGAATACCAATTACACCACTTTTTATAATCCCGTTTTTTATAGTAATGGTGCCTGGTCCTTCAATCCTTGGAATTGAGTGGAGAGGTTTTGCTTGAATAACATCTTCAGTATAATCAAAAAAGGCACAGTGTGCCCTGTTATACAAGTGGTCATAATGTCCCATGGGGTGCGTATCTTCCACGATACCTATACCCACATCCATGGCCGGCCTGATATCTATTTGATCAATAAAACAATCGGTATTTGCTTTTACCCTGATGCGGTATTTCCCTGCCGGAAGGCCGTTTAGATGTGCAAAGACAAAACCGCCCCCAAAACTGGGAGATTTGCTTTCAACCGGACAGCTAACCATGGTAGTGTCAGCATACCTGGTAATACATTGTACTTCCTTACCCAGTTCATTATCTACATAAACGCTTACTTTCATGTTTTTGCTTAAATCTCCTCCCATATCATGATAATATCGTCCTGTTACGCCACACATGGCAAGGTAACTCCGCCCGGCTACCGGCAGGTTGATATATTGAGAGGCGATTTCATCACCCGCCTCCAATGACATCAATTTTTTGCCTATAAAGACATGAACCTCTTCTGTGTTTACCACCTTTGCCCCCGGGGCGTTTGAAATGTCCCAGCCTTTCAGTCCTGCTTCAAACCCGGAATTGGGAATATGCTCATAGTTGCCATCAGCATAAGTAATTGTATAACCATTCAGGTCAAGTGTAACGTCTTTGCCCAGAAAGACCGGACTCATGGCACTCGAAATATCACTGGTCAGCATATAAGTTGCTCCTGGTTTTCCGTAATTGCCGGGTTCGCTTATAGCTATTGTTCCTTCTATCAGTGGCTTATGCTCTGACTGATGATATTGGGCCAAAACCGGAATGGGGGAAAAACAAACAATCAGGTGGATTAATAAAAGTTTCGTTGTGATGAAAGCTGGTTTCATAATTTTCTAAATTCGCAATGCCTTTCTTCTATTGACCATCTGTTTTTCTCGTGTATCCCGCCCCTCTTACAATGCGACCGGGTGTGGCGCCTGTGTGCTCCCCATCTTTGAGTACCTGCTGTCCGTTTACAAATACATGTTTCACACCCGTTGAATATTGATGGGGTTCTTTAAATGTGGCATGATCCTCTATATTATCAGGGTCAAAAACAACTATATCGGCATAGTAACCCTTTTTCAGCAAGCCCCGTTTTAGAATCTTCAGATTCTCAGCAGGCATATAGGACAGTTTACGGATGGCCTCTTCAAGGGAAATGATCTTTTCATCTCTGACATATTTCCCAAGCAGTCGCGAGAAGTTACCATAAGCCCTTGGGTGTGGATTCGTCTTTAAAAAGAGTCCTTCGGGTGCTAGTGATGCCTCATCAGAACCGAAGCTTACCCATGGAAGTGCGATCTGTTTTTTAATATTTTCTTCTGACATTAAAAAATAGATTGCACTCACCCGACTGTTATCCTGGATAACCAGATCAATGATGGTTTCTGCCGGTGATGTGTTTCTCATCTCAGCCACCTGGGCCAGTGTCAACCCGGTTAAATATTTTAATGAGTCATTTTTAAATCCTACCAGTATGATTTTATCAGCAGAGCCTGTCATATGGAAGAAATTTTCCCAATCTTTACCGGGCAGTCTCATCTCCTCTATAACTCTTGACCTGAGCTGCTTGTCTTTCAATCTTCGAACCCAGGCATCATGCCCCCCTTCCTGCACCCATTGCGGCATGGTGGCATATAATCCAGTTCCTGCTGCCGGGTAATTATACATATCGGCAGTTATATGCAGACCCTCTCTCCTTGCTGAGTCAATTTTAGCAATAGTCAGGTCCATTTTATGCCAGTTATCCCTTCCTGCTGCTTTTAAATGGTAGATCTCTGCATTGATACCGGCCTTCTCAGCAATCTCTATCACCTCATCTATCCCTTTCAGCAATTGATCTCCTTCGCTTCTTATATGTGTAATATATAATCCGTCAACCCTGGATACCTCTTTGCATAATTCGATCAACTCCTCCGTACTTGCAAAATAAGCGGGGGCATAGATTAAGGAGGTACTGATGCCAACCGCCCCTTCTTCCATGGCCTCCCTCACCAGCATTCTCATATGATCCATCTCTTCGGGGGTGGGAGGCCTGTCCTCATAACCCAGGGCATTAATTCTGATCTGGGTGTGCAGGCTGCAAATAGTACCAATGCAATAAAAATCAGATATTTCATATTATT
>Ga0164315_10003572_pt1 | contig 12067 bp, 26 predicted proteins | sample GuaBasSedimGuay6_FD_113737 | JGI IMG/M metagenome (GOLD analysis project Ga0164315, IMG submission 113737) | Subseafloor sediment microbial communities from Guaymas Basin, Gulf of California, Mexico - Guay6, Core 4569-2, 0-3 cm | ecosystem: Environmental > Aquatic > Marine > Hydrothermal vents... | reverse complement strand
TCACCTAAGCCCTCAAGCTTGTCTATATAGTCTGGGTCATTTATAGCCATCGTGGGATTATCGGCTAATTTTGCGGGTATAAATTGCCGCAACATGCCGCCATCTTTTTTGCACATTGACTCAATAATCAAAGGCTGTCTATTATCAATAAATGTACTTTTAACAAAATTGTGTCCAATCCCACCGGGATTAGAACCACATATTATTCTTGGAAACATCCCTTTAAATTGCTCAGGAATATCAATCCCACCAAGCCGACAACGACCTCTTAAAAACCGATAAATAGTTTCTGAAAAATGCGTTAATTCATCTATCAATAACAGCTGAATTTCTGCCCCTTGATATTTGAATACGTCTTTTTCATATTGGCAATGATTAAGGAATATTTTTGAACCATTCCAGAAAGTTATGGCTGTAGGTGAATATTTTATTTTAACATGACCGCTTATTACCCAGTCTGCCAGGAGCATCGGGAAGCCGCTGACACCCTCCATATGATTTTTTGACAAATCATCTGATAATCGTCTAAATAAATAAACCTGTAGATTTGGGATTGCGTAACAATACGAGATTGCAGCCACTCTCAATAAATGACTTTTACCGCCGCCACTTGCACCCCCATATAAAATTTCAGTGGCTTTTGTTGTAAGTGCCGTTCCTTGGACGCTATGTAAATCAAGTTCCATTTACATTAATAATTAACTCGTGTTTGGCAGTGCCTCCATTGATGCTGTGATCTATCTCTGTTTTTTCTTTCCAGCCTGCTTGTGTTTTTAGATAGAATATTGCGCTTGCTGTGTCGCCTTTGCGCGCTTTTGTTAGTAGCCCTTTTGCTACAACCCCTATTGCCTTTGACTTTCCTTTTTTATAGATACGCAGTATTTCTTCATCACGTTCACACATCCTAGAAAAAGTATCATGCGAAAACCCGAAATAGTCAGCAATTTGTTTTATGCTGAGAACGGCAGATAATGGCTCAAGCTCTATCTTTTGGCTTTCTGTTAATACTATTTTTTTGCTCATGTTATTTTGTTAATTGATCTTGACTTGAGAGGTTAGTGGGATTCATTGTTTTTTATACTGCTCATTAACGACCAGTGGAACAGCATTATTCCATGCTACCTGATGATGAAGTCTTTTGTGCCTTGAATTGAGTAATGTTATTTTTACAGATGATGGGCTATACATGACAGAATAAAAGCTTTTTAGATATGTTCCTGATGACAAATAAACATCTGTCATCCCCCCTTTATTTGATTGAGTTTGTTTTTGGCGTAAACTTATTTGTTTTGTTGTGAATAATAAAAGGCCCGTGCTTGCTTTTCTTGTGTATGTATTAACGTCTTCGTTTATTCTACCTATAAACTTAAATGGTCGTTCTGTCGAAAGGGTAAATGAATTCATGCACTTTCGTTTTATTTCTATTTCGCCATGACCTTCTTCGCCCCCAATAAAGTCGCCGCCCTGAGCCATTGCGATAGAGTCACAGCTAGTATTTATGTAAAAATCAAGAAGGCATTGGAATACTTCATCCATGCTCTTTTTAATCGGCTTAAAATCAAAGTTTTTATTGCCATCAAATTGCCAGAAAAAACCCGTATAATCATCGTCCAATTGAATAAAATATTTTATATTTAATCTTTTAGCGATTCCAAAACAGGCGTTTCTTGCATAGACAATTGTTCGCATATCATTAAAGTTATCGCCGGTATCAAATGTTTTCGCAATCTCTTTTTTATTAAATACAATAACCTTATCGCCATATCTTTTCTTATATTCTGTAATTGTCTTATCGGTATCATCAACTATAATATATATCTTTCCTGTATATCCTTGTTTTATAAGCGTGTTATATGTAATTACATTATCAGGCCGTCCATGTGTTAATATAAAAGCTGCAAAATCATTTCTCATTATCATTAATATATATTTTCGCTAATTCATCAGACATTTTTACAAATCCATTCTCAATAGCTTTATTAAAATCAATAATAACTAAAGCAGAATATTCCATTAATTCCTGTAGTTCTTTTGAAGAATGAGAATAATATTCAGCTATATTTCTGTAATTAAAAACAACGTGCCGTTGTGCTGATGTTATAAGAAATTCTTTTTCTTTTCCTGGTATGTCTGATGCGTTAATTTCATTAGTCAAATTATCGCATTTTGATGTATCAAATAATTCCGATATATCTGGTTTTTCGCCTGTCGGTTCATATACCGGAGATTTTATCTTTTTTGTATATTCATTTATTGACGATCTTTGTTCTAAATCATCCATGCTAAGATTTAATTCTTTTATAAATTCATCATCAAACCCCAGCAATTCAACATCAAAATCAAGTTCCTTTAATCCCTCAATTTCAACTTTAAGCATCTCCATGTCCCAACCTGAATTTAAGGCCAGTTGATTATCTGCTATCACATAAGCTTTTTTCTGTGCCTCGGTTAGTCCATCTAAAACAATACAGGGTAATTCATCGAAGCTCAATTTCTTAGCCGCTAATATTCGCCCGTGGCCAGCAATTACACCGCCACTTTCATCAATCAATATCGGATTAGTAAAGCCAAATTCTTTAATGCTAGAGGCAATCTGTATGACTTGCTCGTCGCTATGCGTTCGTGAATTATTGGCATAGGGTATGAGTTCGCCAATATTAATAATTTTGTTTTTGTATATTTTCATTTGCAGTCCCTATCCACAATCTCATCAAGATGGTCTATGTGTGTTTTATTAATTGTGATTTTATTTTTATTGTCATGTATCGACACTTTTGAGCTCATTTGATTATTGATTAATACTTTCAGTGTGAATCCCACCATCGCCACAATTATCGAAACAAGGCCGATTACAATACCTTTTATATTCATTACTCTCTACAAATATCATAGGCTGATTTTTTTGCATAAACAAAGCCGCCTTGTACTTCACGATTATTATAATATTGCTCACAAATACCACTATTTAAATCCAAATCAATACCCTGCGAATTAGCTGCAATATCAACTAAAACGAGGCCTGCTTTTTTTACTTTATTATTCTCGCTAGATTCACAATATACAACCAGACACGATTGCGCCTTGAATGAATCAAATTTAGGTATTGTACTGCACCCTGAGATTGCCAGTACAAACATGATAGACAGCACCCAAAGGCAAACAATCAAATACACATATTTTATTTCAATCATTTAATCACAACCCAACTATTTTTCTAATCACTGGTATGGCTCCGACTTCATGAGCCATTAAGAACCCAAACCCACCGTACAGGCTATACTTTATTTTCAAAAGCAGTGTAACAATTTCGGCATGTGCCTCTTCATTATTTTCTATCAATTCAGCGTTTCTATCACATTTCCTGCGATCTACTGCTCTACGCTCTTCTAATAATGCTAATCGCTCACAAACATCATGACTCATTTTCTAGCAAACCCCCAGCTAAATGGAAACTTAGCCTCCTCACAACCTGCCACCCTAACTGCTAAAAACATAGTATGTGCTAATTCAGGTGGGCAGTCGTCAATAATCAAATCTGAATAAAACCTCAAATCAGCCAATAGCCTACCTTTCAAGTCACCTTGCTTACCATAAGCATAATGTAAATCATGCTTTAAAGCTATTTTAGTAAAATTTGGAACGCTAAAGACTTCCGCGAAAATATCATCAGGTATCATTGACGCGCCGTCAAAAACCCAGGGTTTAAAACAACCCTGATTGTTTTCTATGTATTCCGCTAATTCTCCAAACCTAAAAAACTCGCACAGTTCAATTGCTTTTTCGGTGTCTATTGTATCGCCTATTTTGGGGAATGGCATTAATATCCCCTCATTGCATTATTCCACGCTGTAATAGCGTTTACCATGCTTTCGTCTGATTCTGGCGTATGATTATATGTTTTAAATTCAATAAACCATTCATTACAACAATCTCCATAAACAAAAGCATATCTTAAACTTTTACCTTCAGCTATTATTAGGCTATTTGGTGTGTCACCGCATGGGCATGTTTCTAGTTTGCACATTACATGCTACCCCAATGTGTCATTGAAAAGTGATTGCCATCGTTAAACCTACCGCCCCATCTATTATCAATATGCTGCCGTTCCCACCAAAAACCAAGCTTTTCATAATCTTTTGTTTTAGTTAGATATTTGCCTTTTTTGAATAACAGTAAATCTATAGCGGTTTTTAATTTATGACATGATCTATAATGCCCGTACCCTTTTTTAACGCCATACTCACCATGAGTGCGTGGGTCACGAAATGTATCGCCCAGCCGAACTTCAAAGCCCAACTCATGAGCTTTATCTATCAGCCGTGGAACCTGCCTTGCAAATAATTCCTGTTTTTTGCCTAGTTTCATAATATTACCCTGTCGAATTATAAGTACTTAGAAATCATACTCATTATTCCACTAGACAATTGTTTAACTTTATCATTAAAAACAGGGTCAGACCGATAATGTTCACATATAGATTCTTCAGTTTCTGTTTTTAATGGCATTGAGTGATTGTCAAGCCTGTAGCGGATAACCCCTTCAATTAATTCGTTACAAATTGTTTCTTCGTCTATTTTTTCCATAGCTACCTCGTCGCTTTAATCAAACTATCCTTACCTGGTTTCAAAAACCAATCCCACCAAAAAACACAGTCACAGCAATATCTTTTGTTTAGACTGTAAAAACTGGCTATTTTATCAGTTTTACATTTTGGGCATGTTTTCATATTGATTCGGGTAAATCACCAACAAGCCCCCAAATATAAGAAGAATAAACCGCCTGTCTAACAATATCTACACTTTGATTGTTTTTTGTATCAGCTAATGCAATGCAAACGCGCTCAATAAACGCCTCCTCGCTATTTTCTGACGGGGGCTTGAGTTTGTTTTTTATATTCATTTCGTTTATATATTTAATGTCTCCTAACATCGGCTCAACTCGTATCGATCCCAATTACCTGGTAATTCTATTTTTCCTTCATTTACCATATCATGCACCTTATCTCTATTTTTTTCATTAAAAACATAGTCGAATAGTTTAGTTTTTATTACAGAGCCTTTGTAGCTGAAGCTTATTAGTATCATTTGTCCTCTTTAACCAAACTATCAGCTACCAGTCGCGCATAACCCTCTATGTCGTGCCAGGAATCGTGGTATTCAGGGTCGCCATTTAATATGCGGCCCATTTTATGTGCGATCATTTCTAGCGCCTCTTTTTTATCACTAGTCAATGCCGCCCAATTTCCATCCATCATTGCTGTTTTTATATACTGCGTTATTCTAGCGTGGCTTTCAAAATCGCCATATAGCGCCTCTCGTTCTTTTAATGTGTCTGTTATATTCATAAAAAATCAACCTCAGTCTTCAATGCCCTGGCATCCATTATATCCTCAATGCGTTTTCGTGCGATGCCCAATTTAACCGCTGTTTTATTTGCTTTTGAATATTTTTTGGGTATTGCATTTGTGTCATATACCCTTAGTATTTTTTCTTGATGTTCGTTTAATTTTTTTCGCATAATTTATTTTTCCCATCTTCACACCCAATAGCTAGCATCCATTTATCACCAATCCCTAAGACATAATCTCTAAACTCTTCCTGTTTTTCGCTCAATACACCCCCTTTAATTCGTTTAAACTCTATCCACATTTTCCATACTGGAATATATAAATCAGCGGCTCCTGGATGCAATCCTTCCATTAATTGTTCTGTTCGTTCGCGTGGATTTCTGTGACCTCCATTGCGTATTGACATGATAACAATATGAGGATATTCGCTTTTAAACCATTTTACGAAATTACATTGCTCTGTGAATTCGCTTGGTATTGCTTTTTTTTCTTTTATCGTCTTCACAAATATCCTAGTCGTTGCTTCTTCTAAATCTAGTGTTTTATCCCTGTCAAGATCAAGAATTTCTAAGTAATATTTAATAATAGCGCGTCGGTCTTTTGCTTTGATTTTGCGGCGTGTTAATAAGATGTTTAGTTCGTCTGTGAAAAGTTCATCACTTATCATTTTTACCTCTAAAATACGATAACAACCATTCCCATGTATCAGCACTATACCACTCAATACAATGTTTCCTAGTCAAATTATCCACGCCTAATTTATAAAGCTCTGAGTCGAAAATTCCGGGGTGAATGTAGTCCCTATTGACGGCATCTTCCTCTTTTTCTTCCTGTTCAAATATGTCTAAAATGTCCATTATTCAGGGCATTCTGATAGGTATAATTCAATCTCTCGTTTTGATAATGGAACAGCATATAGCCACATAGAGCATTTTTTCCCATAAAATCTATTTTCTTTAACGCAGGCGATCAATTCAATTGTTCCTTGATTATTGCACTTACTTATTGATACATCACTAACCCAGCATAACACCCCGCTTTTTGTGATGTTGTCGTGCCAGTTTTTCTTTATTCTATATTCAAACATTACCCAATCCCATAGTGGCGCATCTGTCACTATAAATTCGCTGTCGCCACTATCCCAGTCCAGGCACTCTATCTTTTTACCATCTACATGCGCCTGCATGACTGAAATTTGTTGTTTTGTTTTCTTTCGCTCTATGCTCATAATATCCTCTAAATAAATGTAGTTAGCATAAAAAATGCTAGTGTGCAAAGGCACACAAGCGGGATAAGTATTTCTTCTAAATAATTTGAATATTTCATTTTTTTCCTCGATAAAATTAAAATACACTGCAATACTAACAAATTTAATTAAATAAGTAAACAATTAAATTAAGTTTACTTTTATTAATTATTTAATTATAATAAGTACCGTACTAACTAACAAAGAGGGTATAAAAATGAACTTTACAACAAAACTACAAATATTAAACAGCCTGGCGGGTCAGCATACGTTTTATGACGATGATCTGGACTGCGAGATAGTGTTTCATTTCACGCCTGCATATCCTGACACTAAAGATTGCCCGGGGAATTATCAAACTATTGAAGTTGAGTCATTCAATAATGACGCTCACTCATTAGAAGCGATAATAGAATCGTGTGAGAGCTTCATTACTTTCAATGTGGAGCGAACTCAAGAACTTTCTTTGGGGATTTGATGCAATTGTATATGTAAAACGTTATCGTTCAACTTAGCCCTAATTGATGCAAAAATTCAATTAGGGATTTTTTGTGCCTGTAAAAAACTCATGTGTACTCGACTTCATGCTATTTACACCTTAGTTAAACACCCGAGTTTTCTGGAAAATTCTCTATAAGTCTTTATTATATATACAAAAAAAAAAAAAATAAAATATATATATAACTCAGGTTCATAGATTCATAGGGGGTAGTAAAAAAGTAAAATACTTCTTAATATAAACCCCCTTTATATACCCTTCTCCTACCCCCCCCTTACACCTGTGTTCCTGAGTTCAAAAAACACTGTTTTCTTCTTTTTAATCATGCGCTTATAAAAAAAACTCGGGTTCACTCGGGTTCACTCAGTTACATCTTTTTGTAGATATACGTTGTAAATTGTATTTTATATGCATATTATATGACTGTACATTTTTACACCTAGGAGCAATTATGATTAAATCAAGAGAAGAAATTCTTTTAACTGAACTTATAAAAGCAGGCGTTATAAATAACGTGAGCTATGCAAGATTTATATTAAGCGAACTTAACGCGTCTGAAAAAGCACTACAAATGGAAAAAAGAAAAGAACTTATGATTATAAAAATAAAAAAATACAAAAAAAATGGAATTGCGAAAAAAGAATTAATCCAAAAAACAAGGTTTTTTAGTAAAGAAGAAAGAGCAAATGCACTTTATGAACTGATAAATGATGGTGTGATTTTAGCGCGCCAGGAAAAAATAGGAAAATCACAAAGATACTCTGAATTTTATTATTGTACTTAAAATCAAATTTTAAGCCCTGCAATCAAACAGGGCTTTTTTTATGTTATTTACTCCAGAAATAAATCTTACTCACCCTTTGTGAATTATTAATTTTCATCTCTTTAGTGTGAATCATTCCTGTTACTAACATTTCCTCCAACATCATCTTTCTAACGTGAACTTGAATATTTCTAGTCTTTTGAATCAGGTTTTTTGAGCTAATGCCCTTTTTCCCAGACTCTTTTATTTTTGCTTGCAGATGTTTTGCGTATTTCTCATTGTCATTATCAGACCCCAAATGCAAAAACTTTTTAATAAATATCTCAGCTCCTGAAAGATCAATATGCCTACACCACTCTAAAACCGTTAAATCCTTGCACTGGTCAATCAACATAGCCATTTGTATGGCTCTAACCGCTATCCGGTTATAAACCGGCTTAAACATAGCCTTATCACCCCCTAACGCATTGCCTTTGCTCTTCATCTCACAAACAAGGTTATATTTCGCCTCGTGATATTCGTCTGTTATTTCCAATTGTTTGGAATAAAGATAAAGTCCGTCATTGCATTTTCGAATTAATGCCTGTAAATCATCAATAATATCCTGTGGAACGTCACGATCCATACCCCTGGGTAATCGTTTGGGCATAAGCCCATTCTTACCAAATACCAGCATATAACGCGCTAAAGAACCATCCGCAACATCAGAGCTACGCAAGCCTTCAAAGACCTGGCCTTCTGTACTCAATCCGATGACACAAATATTAGGCTCATAAACAACATCCGGAATGTGATCTTTTTTCTTTTTGCCAGTGTATGAATCAGAGCCGCTTGTATAACATTCAGTAATTATGCCTATAATTTCCTTAGAAAAATTATTAGCACCAACCCCGTTAATGCTAGACAAATAATTACCCATCTCATCTATGTGCAATAACATTGCAGGGCTTTCATTTAGAGCATCTGTGAGAGCCGCACCCGAAGCCATTTTCTTATAAACCCTATCTCCCATATCAACGGCCGCCAATATTTTTTCAGCCGCTTTGAAAGGCCAGTCTTTACCCTCGCCTGACTCAGCCAGGCTAATACTCATCATGTTACCCTTGATGTTCTCTAACGCCATAGTTCTACCAACTGCACACGATATAACAGACATGGAAGCCGCAAATGCAATAGCTGGCTGAGGATAAAGGGACGTTTCTAAAATCCACGCTTGGATTTTTTTGGCTACACAATCAAATGGAATAATATAATCAATTTCATCTGATAGGTTTGCTTTCCATTCCTGGGCTTCTGGTTCAAAATTATCAAAACCATTATTATTCTCCTCTAGCGTTTTTTCTGCTAACGCATCTAAAAAAGACGCACCTTTTTCAATGTTATAATTTTTATTGCTTGCCATAATTATTAGCCTCATAGATTCTTTTATATGCAGTTTCGACGCGCTCATAATCCATTCTATTTAATGGCTTATCGTCTATAATTTGACGCGCTGCCAGCATAACAACGGATGTTTCAAAACTGATACATTCAAGAATCTGTGTGGCTGGAAATGGCTTGCGATCCCTCTTGTATTCTGATTTTGGCTGGTATGGGAACAAATCATCTAGCTCTAACCCTAACGCCCTTATTATCTCCACCCCGTTAGCGCCACAGCCAAAACAATGAACCAGAATTCTGTCATCATCTTTTTGCGTTATTCCTAACGAGGGCGTTTTTTCATCATGAACCGGGCACAGTGCTTTATACCTACCGCCACCCATGCTTTTAACTCTATCAAGATGATTCAAAATATTATCAATATTACTCATATTATCCCTCCAAATATTTCGCCAATGAATCAATCATTTCAAAACTAGGTTTTTTTGTTTCCCCTTTGTAAAACCTCAATAATGTCATGTAATTAACGCCGATTCTCTCAGCAACAACCTTTAGATTTCTATCATCAAGCTGTTTTTTTATATCTTCTACAACCATGCTATTACCCTGTTAAAAATGTTATTATAATATAGTAGAATGTAAATTATAACAACATTATCTTTTTAAATAAATATTTACATTAATTATTTAATGTGTTAAAGTTCGTCATACTAACTAACGAAAAGGACATAAAAAAATGAGCATAGCAACATGGAAAAAAGAATTTTATCCAATACCAGCAGGCGAGATTGAAGAGCAAAACGCAATTGCTCACAGCCTGCAAAAATGGACGGGTTTACTGCCTGAAAATCTGAAAAAACATGGCATTGAAATTGATCTAAATAACGACCTATACGACGGCACATTTTTGTTTTATATAAATTCGGGAACCTGTGCATTGTGTGCGTATTATATTTATAGCACTGTGTGTTCAGACTGCCCGATCTATATAAAAACAGGCAACGAGTGTGGAGAGAGCTTGTCACAATGGGTTATATGGGCTGATTCAAGCGATCCACAACCAATGATTGAATTATTAAAAGGCTTAAAAAAATAAAACTATACGAACTAAATAAAAACCAAAAATTTACCACAGAAAATGGAAAACAAATTTTTACATTCCATCATATTGACGGTTCATTTTCATATTGCACCGATTCAGATAATAACATCCATCATTTTTTAGCATCTACATTAATTATTTTAATTAATGAGTAGATTATGTTATAATTAATTTTACACTTAACTAAACAGGAAAAACAATGGCTAAACAAGGCAGACCAAAAAACACCGAGGCATCCGAACCAAAAAATCAGGTTTTGATTGCAAAATCAGTAATTAAAATGGCGAAAATAGCCGCAATAAAAAATGATGTAAATCTATCTGATTTGATTGCATTGGCAATCAAAGCGTACGTAAAAGGATAGCTATGTCATTTATAGATAGTAATGTCGAAATAACCAGAGAATCAGTAAAAACACCCTATTTTCTAATAATATATGGAAGGGGCGGTGTCGGAAAATCGCAGCTTTGCTCACACTCAAATAAACCTTTCTACCTCGCATTAGAACACGGTGTCAATGATATTGCGGGGGTCGGCTCATTCAAATACGAAAACCCGCACACTGGGAACATTGAAATTAAATTACCCAAAAATGCAGATGAATTTTTCGAGGCTGCACGATGGTTAATAACAGAGAAACACGACTATAAAACCATTGTTATAGATTCAGGTAAATTTTTAGACGTGTTATTTGAACAGGATGTACTTAAAAAAAATCAAATTGAGGTGATAAAAAACAAAGAAACGAAAATGACGTGCTTGGGTGACTATAACTACAGTCGCGGGTATGAAATGGCTATGCAGCTATGGAAAAAAACACTGGTTGCTATCGATGCAATGAAATCCAGAGGTTACAACGTTATTTTAATTTGCCACAGCGCAAAGATTAATGACGAAAACATAAATGGTGACACATTTAAAAAAATAGGCATTGATCTGATGCGTTTTGGTGCGCAGTCCGCACCATTGCTAACATTTGACAAATGTCACGCTTGTTATTATATGCGGTTTGAAATAGAAACTAGAGAAGTAAAAGGTAAAATAAGAGCATCAGCACACGGACAGCCTGACATTGTTTTATATACCAGGGGGCAAAACGGTTTTGATGCAAAGGTAAGAACAAAAAACAAAGACAATATTCCAGACCATTACATAATTGATTGGGATGATCCCGCAACATCAACAATAATATTTGAGGATTTAGAAAAATGAATATAGAAGACTTAACATTAAAAGAACTAAAAACAACTAACGCTCTTTTTTCATTTGAACAAAAAGGAAACATCGGATTAAATGGAATGATAGGTAAAAAAGCAATTATCAGGACATATTCTGCCGGCGTTTGGTTCGGAACAGTTGAACAAAAATCAGGTAATGAGTTGATTGTTACAAACGCAAGACGAATGTGGAGATGGCATACTAAAAAGTCAATTTCTCTTTCATCATGCGCCATTTATGGAATAAATCAAGATAAATCAAAAATAGTCTCTGCTGTTGAGAGCGTTTGGCTTGAAGCAATTGAAATAATCCCCTGTACTATTGTAGCTATTAAAAGCATTGAAGGCACTGAAAATGCAGCGGATGAATAAGCCAATAAAATCTGGCGATGGCGGTGGCAGTGGCGATGGCGATGGCTGGGGCAGTGGCGATGGCAGTGGCGATGGCGGTGGCAGTGGCGATGGCGATGGCTGGGGCAGTGGCGATGGCAGTGGCGGTGGCTGGGGCAGTGG
>Ga0164315_10003570_pt1 | contig 12069 bp, 10 predicted proteins | sample GuaBasSedimGuay6_FD_113737 | JGI IMG/M metagenome (GOLD analysis project Ga0164315, IMG submission 113737) | Subseafloor sediment microbial communities from Guaymas Basin, Gulf of California, Mexico - Guay6, Core 4569-2, 0-3 cm | ecosystem: Environmental > Aquatic > Marine > Hydrothermal vents... | reverse complement strand
CCTGGATTTGATTGGTTAGTCTAAAGTCAGATTGGAACTTCTTGTTCATATTGATTGCGTTATAAACTTGTAGGACCAATTCGCGCGCCGATTTCCAAGCATCAATTTCCTCAAATCTTTTAATCGACATATGCGGTATCCAACTCAATAAACACAATAAACTCAAGCAACACAATAAACTCAGATGCTAATCCTAGCATCCACAACTACCACACTGTCCTCGAACGCCAAAGTGGGATTCAGGTCCAGTTCCTGGATCATGGGATGATCCGAAACGAGTTGCGACAGGCGCTGAATGATATCCGTGATGCCATTTCGAAATACACCCTTTTGTCCGCGGACCCCTTTGAGAATAGGTGACAGCTGAATGGAGTCGAGCATTTCTTCGGCTTCAAAAGATGTTACAGGGGTCAGGTTAAATACCACATCCTTAAGCACTTCTACGTAGATGCCGCCCATTCCGAACATGATCAAATGGCCCAGTCCCGGTTCAGCCTTGGCACCCAGGATGATTTCCAATCCCTCTGGAAGATATTTCTGGACAAGGAACGTGAGATCGTCTGCATTGAGGCGCTCGCTCATTTCCTGGATGGTCTTTTGAACGTCGTCGCTATTTTTCAGATTTACGGCCACACCGCCCATATCGCTTTTGTGTACGATGGAAGCTGCATCAGCCTTGACAACAACCGGATATCCCAGGTCATCGGCAGCAACTACACCCTCTTCAGCCGTGGCCACCATGGACCATTTTGCCGAAGGAATGCCATATGACCCCAGTATATTGTAAACGTCCTCAGCCGTTAAGAAAGTGAGCCCCGCGTCTTTGGCCCGGGATAGAATATTACTGACGTTATCTTTGTCGACATCATCGAATGCAGCAGGCTCACCTATATCGCGGGCCCGAATAGCCTGGTAGCGCACCAGTGCAGTCATGGCGCGAGCGGCCTCACCGGGCAGGGCATAAGTCGGAACCTGTGCCTGCATAAGGATGTTTGTGGTTTCCACCCACTCTTGTTTGTCGGTCATTAAATTACAGACCATGGGTTTAAGTCCCTGCTGATTGACTTCGGCAATTTCCCTGGCAATGCTGTCCGTATCGACAAAAAAGGGTGTCACGTGATTGATATAGAGGGCATCAAAGGTGTCGTCGGTAATCATGGCATCCATACAGGTTCGGTAATGGGCTGCAGTTCCCGTGGCAAGCACATCTACAGGGTTGCTGACAGAGGCTTCCGGGAAGAGACTGCTTTTGAGAAGGGTTTCTGTTTCTTGAGACAGCGGGGGTATCTCCGCACCGGCACCCACCAGGATGTCGGTGGCAATCACGGCGGGCCCACCCGTGTTGGTGATGATACCCACGCGGTTGCCTTTGGGGATGGGCTGGGATGCAAAAGCAGCGGCTGCCTGGATCAGTTCACCCTCGTCCATGAAGGTCAGTACACCGGCTTTTTTAAATATCAGGTCTGTTGCAAGATCTTCCTTGGCCAGACCACCGGTATGAGAAGCTGCGGCCTTGGCTCCCTGCATGGTCCTGCCGGCTTTCATAGCCAGGATGGGTTTTTTTGCTGCAACCTCCCGGGCGACTTTCATAAAGGTGGCGGGATCTCTCAGCCCTTCCACGTAAGTGACGATAACCCGCGTCCCATCATCATCACCGAGGTATTGAATGATTTCCGGAATCGTGATGTCGCAGGCATTGCCGTTTGAGGCATAAATGCGTGTGCCGACACCCATGGCGGAAAAGCCCTGGTGGATAACTTCCGCTACGCCGCCGCTGAGGGCCACGATGGAGATATGACCCATGTCCGGCTTGGTAAATGTAAAATTGCAGTAAGCTCTTACATCAGGGTCCGTATTGATGATCCCCTGGCAGTTGGGGCCCAGTACACGAATGTTGTATTGCCTGGCCTTTTCGAGAAATGCCTTTTCATAGACGTCGCCTTCGGGACCGATTTCGGAAAAGCCACCCGAATTGATAATGATATTTTTGACACCTTTTTTGCCACAGTCTTCAACCGCCATGGGTACGAATTTGGCCGGAATGACCATGTGGACTACATCGATATTGTCAGCGGCATCCAATATTGACTTGTATGCCTTGATGCCTCTAACCTCATCCGCTTTGGGGTTGATAGGGAAAATAGGTCCCTTGAAGCCAAAATCCACAAGGTTTCGGATGACACGGTTACCAATGGAAAGTTCTTTGGTGGAAGCACCGATGACGGCGACGGATTTGGGACGAAATAGGGTATCTAACATGGTTTCCTCCATCAAATACGAAGCACGAAATTCGAAATCCCAAACAATACTAAAAAACTCAAATACGAATGATCAAAACAAGACTTTAGACTTCAAGCCCATGGGCTGTTTTGGTTATTTGAGCATTCGGTATTAGGATTTGTTTCGTATTTCGATATTCGTATTTAGAATTTATCATTGTGCGTAAAAACAATCTCTTCGGGTTTTAATTAATTTCAAAGCCTTTGATTCTATAGGGCTAAATATTCTCTTCAAGCTGCTCGATAAACGCCTCTACGTTTGTCTTGGTTTGTTCGTCGGACAGGAGGCGTAGATCATTCAAATCTCCATTGATCGTCAGGCTGGGTATGTGTGTTTCATTCTCAAGCCGTTGAGGCATACCATATCTGCAGTTGGAGTTATTGGGGCAGGTCTTGGCATCGTGATAGACAACCCCGTCAATCTTGAATAAATCGAGCTTGTCCTTGATGTACCGCTCCTTGTATTCGTCGGATCTGACGATAAAGAGTTCGGTATATGCCTTGGCCATACTGTTGAAGGGATCATCCGGATCCAGGGCCGAAAAGATCCAGGAGCTGCAGTAGGTGGATGCAATGACATTGGCATTGAGGCCGGCAAACAGTTTGGAGTGCATGCTCAGGCGGCCCCATACCGGCATGCCTTCCCAGTAAATGCGGTGCTGTTCATGGTCAATGGTGCCGACTCCTTCTGCAACGCGTTCTTCCAGCTCTTCCAGGAGAATGTTGTATGCATCGATGGCTTCCTGGGTTCCGCGACCAACAACGGCAGGCCCCATGAGAGTGGTCGAATCAAAGAAAGAGATGGGCGAAGGCTTTGCCGAGGCTGCCGCAAGACATTTTTCCCAAAGGTCTGAACACTCCCTGGACAATTTAACGGCCTGCTTGAATTCATCCATGTCCAGTTTCCGCCCGGCAACTTTTTCCAAGGGCTCGACAATATTTTCCATCTGCCTGGAAATAGACGTGATGTGTGAAGGTGTTACATCTTTCACCCCCACGTAGGAGTGGACACCTACAACAGGCACATTAAATTTCTCGCCGTACCATGCAAACCAGTCCTGCACATCCCGGCACTGGTTGGTGTTGAATACAAGAACATCCGGTTTTGGGACACCTTCAATGCCTTTGAATGCCCTGGAAAGGGGTGATACGCCCTCTATAAAGGCTCCGATGTCTGCTGTCAGGTAAGAGCAAATATCCGGAGAATATCCCACGGCATTGGCTTTGGGTATGAGGTCCACCGCCATTCGGGTCGTGCCGAGCATGGCAGAGTGTGTTTCCGGAAAATAAGTCAGAAAACCCATGCCCCTGAGTATTTCGGCGGGTCCAACACTGGAGCACCAGGCAATTTTCTGCTTGCCGCTTTTAGAGGCCTCATCCAATTCATAGTAATAATCTGCCATGAACTTTCCCATGTCCCTGGCGGTTTTCAATCGTCGAATATTGATCTTTTTTTCGTCGTTCATAGAGATACCCCACTAGTTCAATTTTGAATTTTAAGTGTTGAATTTTTAATTATTTGGCTTATAACGGTCATAAGCTGGGACGCTATAATGCTGCCATGAGCTCAAAACTCTCAGCCACCCTCCAAACCTCCAACCCTTCAACCCTCCGACCCTGCCTGCGCATACAGCGCCGCCCCGATAGCTCCGGTCAACTGGGGAAATTCGGGTACGAGAATCTGCCTGTTGATGAGTTCTTCCGTCATGGTTACGAGATAAGGGTTGTGAGCCACCACGCCACCTGTCATCACTACGTTATCCGTAAAGGCATCCATCTCGACCACCCGTTTGATGACCGAGTAAAACAGACCCTTGACAATGTCACTGACTTTTTTACCACGGCGGATGTTTTCAAGTACTTCCGTACCCGAAAAAACAGTACAGAAGCTGCCCAGTTTAACCATTTCCATGGATTGTACGGCCAGCTCATTCATTGCTTCAAGGGGGATGTCCAGACGCGGGGACATTTCTTCCAGAAAAGCGCCGGTTCCCGCGGCACATTTCCGGTTCATTTTAAAACCGGTTCTGCGACCCTTATCGTCCAGTTTGATGATTTTGTTGTCCTGACCGCCGATATCGATAATGGTAATGGCAAAAGGGTAGTAGAGATAGCAGCCCTTTGCGTGGCAGCCGATTTCGGTTTTGGTTTCGTCAGAGTAGGTAACATTCTTACGGCCGTAACCCGTCGAGACCACGCGTTGAATGTCGGAACGAGTAGCACCGGCCATTTTAAGGGATGTTTCGAGGCAGTTGTCGGCGGTTGCGGAAAAATCAGTTCCTGATTTCTGAACATCATAGCCAAGCAGCTGATGTGCTGTATCCAAAATCGCCAGCTTGGTTCGGGATGCCCCCACATCGACACCGACGTAGATGGGTTTCAATGGTGCCATTACTTGGATTCTAACCCTTTAACCAGGGAACGCAACGTTATGTTGTAGGGCGTTTCAATGCCTGCCCGTTGACCGTATTCCACAAATTTACCATTGATATAGTCGATTTCCGTTCGCCGTTTATTTTCGATATCCATCAACATGGAAGGTTTGTGATTTCCTGCATTACGCATATATGCAATGGCATTGGGGTAGAAATCCCACCCCAGGTTGATTTCATTGGCCCGTGCCACTTTGATGCACTCCTTGACCAGGTTGTCGACGATATTGAAGACAATGGGGTCATTCATGGCCTGAGCCATGGTGAGCCCGGTGACGGCACATACCGGATTCATACAGGCATTTAAAACCCCTTTGCGCCATACCATGGAAATAATCTCGTCGGTGCGCTCCGTCTCGAGGCCACTCCGGGTCAGGGCATTGGCAATGGCAATGGCAGCATCTTTCGATTCTGGACTAAGCTCCTGAATAAAGTGAGGCGGGTGGTGAAACGGCATGGAGACGTGACAGGGTGATTTTAGACCACAACCGTAATTTACGACGGCTCGCATGGACGGTTTGTCTCCAAGCGTCTTGGATATTTCAAGCTCTGTATCGATGCCGTTCTGCCAGCTGACCACAAACATACCATCCTGATAAAAACTTTCGATGGCCGATACGATCAAGGGCAGTGCATTGGCTTTGACCGTGATGAAAATAACATCCGGCTGGTGGTCGGCGATCTCGTCCACTGTCAGGCAGGTGCGGGTTACCGGCTGCAGGAGATTTTCAGCGCCTTCGAGGGTGATGCCGGGGTCCAGAGCCGGTTCCAGCAATTCAGGCATGATATCGCAAAGGGTAACATCATACCCGTTTTTTGCAAGGAAAGCAGCGACAATGCAGCCAACAGGACCCGCGCCGATGACAGCAAATTTCCGGGGACTAAATGACGATTTTCCCTTCATTATTTCTTCCCCCTTTTGAAATTCAAAGAACGAATTTCAAAATATATAAAAGATAAATAAAAAGCGACGAAGTCGCGTCAAATAAAATTGCGAAGCAATTTTATTATCTTAACTGCTTGGGTCGTTCATCCACAACGCGCAGGGCTTTGCCTTCACTCCTGGCAATAAACTTGGGCTCTACAAGATTGACTTCGACACCGATGCCCATGTTACCCTTGATGTGACCCCTGATTTTGCCTTCGATTTCGGATCGCTTGTCTGCGCCCGCATCGTAAACTTCTTTTTTGGCTTCAACTTGAACGACGAGCTGGTCCAGGTAGCCTTTTTTGCGAACGATCATGCGGTACTGTGGTTCGACCTCATCGATATCCAGCAGCAAGGATTCTATCTGGGATGGGAACACGTTGACGCCGCTGATGATCAGCATATCGTCTGTTCGTCCGAAAACCTTCTGCATTTTGATCAGGGTCCGGCCGCAGGCACATTTTTCACGTCTGAGACTGGTGATATCTTTGGTGCGATATCGGATCATGGGCATGGCCCTGCGCTGTAGGGATGTGAAAAGCAGTTCGCCTTTTTCACCGAGAGGCAGTGGTTCCATGGTTGCCGGGTCGACAATTTCAGCCAGATAGTGGTCTTCGTTTATATGCAGGCCATCCTGAGCCTCGCAGTCAAAAGAAACACCGGGCCCCCCAAGTTCTGTCAAACCATAGGATTCGTGCGCCTTGATGCCCATACGTTCTTCAATTTCCCTGCGCATCTGAGACGTCCAGGGTTCGGCACCGAACATTCCAACCCTTAAGGGCAATTTGCGGATATCGACTTTCAATTCTTCAGCACGCTCCGCAATTGTCAGCGCATAAGAGGGTGTGCAGCAGAGTACATCGGCTTTAAAATCCTTCATCAATGTAATCTGGCGTTCCGTCAGGCCGGCACTGGTGGGAACCGTCGTGCATTTGAGGGCCGTGGAACCCTGATGAAAACCGAGGCCGCCGGTAAAAAGGCCATGACCGTAAGCATTCTGAACCACATCTTCAGGTCGAACACCTGCAGCCCAGAAATTCCGAACCATGCATTCCGTCCACTGATCGAGGTCCGCCTGGGTATAAGGGCCGGTTATGGGCTTTCCGGTGGTTCCGGAAGAGGCATGCACCCTGACAACTTCCTTCAGCGGTACTGCACACAAGTCAAAGGGGTAATTGTCGCGCAAGTCTTCTTTCACGGTAACAGGAAATTTGGCAATATCTTCCAGACCTTTAATATCACCCGGCTTAACCCCCATTTCCTTGAATTTTTTTTGATAGAAGGGAACTTTTTTAGATACCCACTCAACTGTCTCTTTCAGTTTTTCCAATTGCAGCTCTTGGAGCTTTGCAGCCGGCATGCACTCGAATTCTTTATTCCAGGGCATTTGATACCTCCTTGACGTTATATGCATGAAGATGGTTTTAAGTTTTAAGTTTTAGGTATTAGGTTTTAAGTGGTTCAATAATTATGAAATGCTTTGTCATAAAACCTAAAACTTAACACTTAAAACAAACTGATTTCAAATAACTACAAAATGATCAAGTTTACTTAGCTATTATTTTCTGCCGCTGAAAAACCCAGATCAAAGGCTTTCAGATTGGTTTCTACAAAAGCCTGTTTTGTGGTGGTGCGTATGGCATGTTTGATGTTTTCGGCGGACAACGGCAGAATACCGGTCTGAATCAGTGCACCCAGCAGGACAATGTTCAAAGACATGGGGTTTCCGGCCTGGCTTGCAAGATCAGAAGCGTCAAAGGCAATGAGTCGATGCGTTTTGTCTTTGATGAGGCGCTGGAGTTCCTCTATGTCGGGATAGGTACCGATACCGATACCCACAGTAAAGGGTGGTAACGGCGATGTATTCGTAATGACCACCGTCTCCTTGCGGCATTTGTTCAGGGCACGTGCCGTTTCAGAGGGCTCAAACCCGACCAGGATATCTGCCTCTCCATCAGAGATGATCGTACTTTTGGCATCTCCGAAAACGATTGCCGATTCGACAACCCCACCCCGTTGAGCCATACCGTGAATTTCGCTCATTTGAACGGGTATGCCGGAAATCAATGCAGCCTCGCCGAGAACTTTTGACGCCAGAAGGTTTCCCTGACCACCCACCGCTACAATTATCAGTCTTTTCGTTTCCATGATTTTTCCCATCAGTTTAATTAATCATTTTGTAATATCTTATATCGTCCTAAATATTCGTGGTTAATAGCTTTTTGTGTTGGAGCGACAAGGTCGCATTCCATGAAATCGTCTTTATGATTTCATGGGCAATATTGCGTTTTCCGGGCATATTTGTGCGCAGACAGCACATCCCACACAGATATCCGGATCAATTTTAACACGGTCTTCGGCGATAAAAAATGCAGGGCACCCCAAACTGGTGATACAATCCTTATGATCCTTGCATTTATCGGTTACATGGAAGGGACGTACCTTGAGCTGCTTTAATGCTTTAGCATACAACGTACAGATTTCCTTGGAAATGATAACCGAGACACCCTCATAGTTAACAGCATCTTTAATAGCTTCTATACTTTTCTTTAATCTGAACGGCTTGATGACCGTGACATGTTTTACACCGATGCCTTTGACAACTTCCTCAATGGAAATCCGGCCGTAATCGGTTAGATTCAAATTGGTCATGTCGACGCCCGGGTTAGGCTGGTGCCCTGTCATGGCTGTGGTACCGTTATCGAGAATGACCAGCGTAAAATTATGGTTGTTGAATACGGCGTTGACGAGTCCGGTAATACCGGAGTGAAAGAATGTAGAATCCCCGATAAAGGCAATGACTGTTTTATCGGTTGTCTTGGAGAATCCACAGGCCGTACTCACGGAGGAACCCATACAAATGAGAAAATCACCCATTGACAGGGGGGGTAGAAAACCGAGTGTGTAACATCCAATATCGGTTGGATAAATGGTTTCCTGGCCTTCAACCGCTTTGCTTACGGCGTAAAACGTGGCGCGATGGGAACAGCCTGCACACAGATTGGGTGGTCGCTGGGGGATTTCCGGTACGTCGCTCAGGTCCGGAATAACAGCCGTTGTAACGGGAACCCCAAAGAATTGGCCGATGACCTTCCGGACCAGTGAGGGATCGAACTCGTAAAGCCGGCTGAAGAGACCCTCTCCCTTTCCTTGAATGGGAATCGTAATCCGGGCTTCCTGGGCAAACGATTTAATGGCCTCTTCCATATAGGGTTCGCCTTCTTCCACCACAAGAATTTTTTCACAATCGGCGGCAAATTGTTTGATGAGGTTTTCCGGCAAGGGGTGAGAGAAACCGATTCGAAGGGTTTTAATTTTATCTTCGATACCCAGGTCCTTGATAGCATCGCATACATAGTTGTAACTGACGCCGTTGCAGACGATGCCCCAGGAACCATTACCGGAAGAAAAGTTATATTCTGAAGTTTCGGATATTTCCTGTGCTTTCTGAATGTTTTCCAGAAGCTTGACGTGCAGTTTTCGCGAAACGGCGGGTACAGTTACCAGGTTGAACGGATCTTTGGTAAAGTCGCCCCTGGTATTGCGTTCCTTAATGGAACCAAGGCTGACGATGCCTGTGGAGTGGTTCACGCGTGTTGTGGTACGGAAGAGAACGGGTTCCTGTAATTTCTCGGAAAGGTCAAAGGCATAAGGGATCATTTCTTTTGCTTCTTCCACAGAAGACGGTTCAATGATCGACAATCCCGAAAGTTTCCCGTAATAGCGGTTATCCTGTTCGTTCTGGCTCGAGAACATAAAGGGGTCATCGGCTGTCAAGATGACAAGACCGCCTTTGACACCCACGTAAGCGAGGGTCATAAGTGGATCTGCTGCAACATTCAGCCCCACATGCTTCATCATGCACATGGTTCTGACACCTGAATTCGCTGTCGCGGCAGCAACTTCAAGAGCTACCTTTTCATTGGTACTGTATTCGAAGTAGAGGTCGCATTGCTGAGACATCTGGAAAAGGGAAAGGGATATTTCAGAAGACGGCGTTCCTGGATACGTTGTGGCAAAGGCTACGCCTGCCTCGATTGCGCCTCTGGCAATGGCTTCATTCCCGAGAAGCAGCATTTTCTTTCCCGGCTCATCAATGAGTAATTTGTGCATAATCTTTTCCTTAGAATATTTGAGTGAGAAGGGGTAAACACGCGTGAATTTCATTTCGTGTTCGAAGCTACATTACAGCTACAAAACGGTTTAGTCAAGATAAAATCGCTTCGCGATTTTATCTTTGGCGGCGTTCGCCGCACATGGGTTTGAGGAGATCAAATACAGGTCACGTCCGGCATGGCAGGGCATGTTTGAGTTCATTAATCAACTCAATGGACGTCATGACACGGAAGAGGGGATAGAGTGGGTTGCGGCGATAAATATCAAGCGTTTGCTCATGCAGCTCTTGTGAAAAAGCAGTCGAGCAGTCTTCTAAAATCACGGCCTTGAAATCGTGGCACAGGGCATCCATGGCCGTTGTCAGCACACAAAAGGGTGTGGCGATACCTGCCACCGCACAAAGTGTAATCCCACGATCGTGCAACATGTCTTCAAGTCCGGTTTTGAAAAATGCTGAAAAACGCGGCTTGGGAAGCCAGGTATCTGTTTCCTGAAAATCAAGATCATCCACCACTTCCGCGCCTTCGGTTCCGGCCAACGAATGGGGCGGCATTCTGCCGGTAAAGATGAAGTCTTTTTCGTTGAAAGCGTCTGTTGAAAAAATAACCGGCCATTCGTGGGAACGGAAAAATTGGATGGTTTGATTCAAGGGATCGATGGTCTTTCTGGCAAGAGGCGTGATGGGAAGGTTTTTCTCTTCCTTGAAGTTGTCCTTAACCATGTCGATAATCAGCAGAGCAGGGGACTCGGTTGCTGAGTTTTTTGTGTTTCTTGTGTTTCTTGGGTTTGTTGAGTTCATAGAGTTGCTCCGGGTATAACAAATTAGGGTTTGAGGGTTAGAGGTTTGGAGGGGTGCGAGTGGCTGATAGCTATAGGCTGACGGTTGTTCCCAGTATTAAGCATTCAAAATCGAGTTTACGTCTCCCAACCCCATAGCAACACATATGACCTTGAGCTAATTGCAGCCTCCCGGCATCCGAGCTTCCCAGCTTCCCAGCATTCGCCTAAAATCGCCCTATGATTTTAGGCGAGTATAGATCGTCTTGTACTTATCGACGGACGCCCGCATACAATCTGTGCATCCGGGTTCTTCGCTTGGGTTAAAAGGCTCAAGAAGAACTTCCAGCCCGATCTCTTCGTACATTTCTACAATATCGGATAACCGGGGTTCATCATGGGTGGATTGCTTTGTCCATCCCTCTTTGTTGAGTTCTTGTTCGCGAGACATCATTCAGACCATTAGCCTATTAGACTGTTAGGCTATTAGGCTGTAGGCGGCTAATAGTCTAATGGTCTAACAGCCTACAGCCTATTATTTATTCTTCCAATTCGGTTTTCTCTTTTCGTAAAAACCGGCAATCCCTTCCAGGGTGTCTTCTGTTTTCATGAGGGTGTTGAGAAACAGGTCGCTGACGCCTTCCAGTGCATCCGGCGTGCTCATGCCGAGATGTTGCGTCACTGCCTGTTTGTTCAAACGAAGAATTAACGGGCTGCTTGCCTGGATATTTTTAATCCAGTCCCCAACGGCCGCATCAAATTGATCATCCGGGACGGTCAGGCTGACAAACCCCATGGATTTGGCGGCATCGGCACTATAGACTTTGCCGGAGCAGCAGACTTCAATGGCTTTTGCCGGGCCCACCAATTTGGGAAGGCGTATGGCTGCGTATGGCGGCAAGAATCCGAGTTTCACTTCAGGCTGTCCAAATTTTGCACTTTCCCCGGCGATAATCACGTCACATGCAATAGCGTATTCCATTCCGCCGCCCAGGCACGCACCGTGTACGGCTGCCACAGTGGGCATTTTGAGAGCCTCCAGAAGCGTTAAGGAACGGTTAAAGGTTGCAATCATCTGGTCTACCATATCCGGTTTGTGGTCGCCCACATCGACTCCGGCGCACCAGCTCGAACCTTGTCCCTTTATAATCAGGCATTTGATATCAGGATCATTGGACAGGTCTTCCAGGGTATCACAGAAAAGATTCATCATGTCGATGTTGAACACATTGTGTTTGGGCCGTGCAAAATAAATTGTTGCAACACTGTCTGAATTTTCGATGATAATCGTTTTGTCTGTCATGTTTATTGTCCTTGGGTTTGGTATTTGGTTTTAGGTGTTAGGTTTTAAGTTTTAGGTAAGTTACGAGCAATGAGCTAAAAGTAAGATCATACCATTCAAACGACATAGGAGCGACAATGTCGCTTATGATAAAACCTGAATTGAGCGATTTTTATCTCGATCTGCACCGATCTCTTGCGGATCGAGGGTTCGCAAAAAGCCTCGACAGATCCACGGGTATGCCTGTGTTTTTTG
>Ga0164315_10003569_pt1 | contig 12070 bp, 10 predicted proteins | sample GuaBasSedimGuay6_FD_113737 | JGI IMG/M metagenome (GOLD analysis project Ga0164315, IMG submission 113737) | Subseafloor sediment microbial communities from Guaymas Basin, Gulf of California, Mexico - Guay6, Core 4569-2, 0-3 cm | ecosystem: Environmental > Aquatic > Marine > Hydrothermal vents... | reverse complement strand
ATTCATCATATTCTCCGCGGCAATCACTACCACAATCAATGCCAAGAGGCGCACTGGTGACAATGCCATCACCCGTTTTAGTGATAGTTAGTATTTTATAGCAATCTGGATATGATTCATATCCTACAGAATCAACTGGTTCAGAACCAAATCCAGGGGGAGGGGGTAGTTCAAGTCCATACGATGGATAATTAATATCAGGTACTTTGCAAAGCTGATTACCAGAAATATAAAGTGTCTGCAAATTAGGCAAGGATGCACTAAAATCGGGAATCGGACCTTCGAGTTGATTATCATCAAGATCAAGGTACTCCAGCTTTGGTAAGGCATTAAAGTTAGGAATTTCACCTTTTAAGTTATTATTCCAAAGAACAAGCTGTTCTAAAGAAGGCAAATTGAAATTGGGAATTGAGCCTGTTAATTGATTATAACGGAGATCAAGCACCGACAAAAAAGACAAAGAAAAATCGGGAATCGTGTTTGTTAATTGATTATAAGAGAGATCAAGCACCTGCAAATAAGGCAAGCCACTGGAATCAAGAAACAGCTCAGGCTCAGGTGGTTGATCATCATCCCCAGGAGGGGGAGGAGGCAAGGTACTGGAATCGGGAAACGAGCTGGGTGGTTGATCATCATCCCCAGGGGGAGGAGGGGAAGGAGGCAAGCCACTGGAATCAAGAAACAGCTCAGATGGTTGATCAAAATCAGGAAGAGTGGGAGGGGGAGGAGGCAAGAAATCAGAAGGAGTTGAGGCACTGAAATTTGGAATCGTGCCAGTAAGTTGATTGGATTGAAGTTCAATCTTAATGACATTTTGAAAATTATTCATGCCACTACTATATTCACAAGTAATTCCATACCAACTACAAGGTGTATCAGTAACATTCCACCCCTCATTGTTGGTCCAATTAGCACCATCCGTGCTGTTATAAAGTTCCAGCAACGAGAAACACTCATTGGTAGGAATTTGAGTCACGACACAATCCGTAGCGGCTTGCGCGACAGATACTGCTCCTAAATTTAAGATGAGCACAACAACTGATAAACCTATACAACGTCTGAAGACGTTGGTTCGTTGCGATACCCTTTTTGAAGAAATAGGTATTTTCATAAAAAGCCTCTACCAAAATAACAAAAAACAGCAAGCGTAGGGTGGATAGGAGCTTCGCTGCAACTCACCATTTCTCTGACCAGAGGTTCGTTTCACTCTATCCACCCAACGCTGACTAATGGACCGGGACCATAGATACAAAAAAAATTATCAGTGGCTCCAGTTAATCATTAATCGCCAAAAATGGGATTCATGATTTGGGCTACGAATATTACCACATCTTGAAAAAAATGTCAAGCATTTTTTGAAAAAATTTTCTAGGTCAAAAGAAATATTTCTTCAAATTCTACAATTTTAAAGGTTTCAGCCAATATAAAATATTTTTGAACTGTTCGTATTTTCAATTGGGAATTAACTTGCACTTTAAATTTATTCGCTATGACCATCAGACTGCTCATCCTTAGATAAATCACTTAAACAAATAACGGATATTTCTGATACTTGCTTCCACTGGACATCATTTGTCTGCGCTTGCACCTTGGACAATAGCAGTCGCCAGAATGAGAGCATCTGGAGTGCGTAATGTTACATCACGATTCACTGAATACAATGTCATATTTGGAAAGCCATGCTGAAAATTCTATCATTCTGGAAATTCTGATTCAGACAGCACAGATAATTTAGCTATAGAAATTAACGATTTCCTTAATCAAAGCAGGACCCTTATAAATTAGTCCCGTATAAATTTGCACTAAACTCGCTCCTGCTTGACGTTTTTTTAGTGCATCTTTGCTATCCATCACACCACCTGCGGCAATAATCGGTATTTTGCCCTGAAGTTTTGTACTCAATTGTTGTACGATTTCAGTGCTACGTATTGATAAGGGAGCACCGCTCAAGCCGCCCTTTTCATTGGCGTGGGGTAAATTTTCTAGCCCTTTCCTTGAGATTGTAGTATTCGTTGCAATCACGCCATCTATATTATATTTCAACAGTTTATCAGCAATAACAGTTAACTCTTTTTCATCTAAATCCGGTGCAATTTTGATGACGAGCGGCACATATTTATTATGTTGATTTGCCAGTTCTTGTTGAGCTTTTTTTAGTGCATTCAATAGGCATTCTAATTCTTCCCCTTGTTGTAATTGGCGCAGCCCTGGCGTATTGGGTGATGAAATATTCACCACCACATAATCGGCATAAGCATAGACTTTGCGCAAACCTATCAAATAATCTTCCATGGCATTTTCTAAGGGCGTATCGAAATTTTTACCGATATTAATACCCAGTATGCCGCTAAAACGCGCTTTTTGAACATTTTCCAGTAATTTATCAACGCCCTGGTTATTAAAGCCCATACGATTAATTAATGCCTGGGCAGTGGGTAAACGAAATAGACGGGGTTGAGGATTACCTGTTTGGGGGCGCGGTGTCACGGTTCCCACCTCAATAAATCCGAAACCTAAATCTGCGAGGCTATCAATATATTCCGCATTTTTATCCAACCCGGCGGCAAGCCCTACCGGATTAGGAAAATTCAAACCCATAACCGTGCAGGGGCTAGAAGGTATTTTGCCAAACAATAGTTTGGTTAATTTGAGGGGGTGAAAAGTTTTGAGGGTTTTTAAGGTAAGATGAGAAGCTGTCTCGGGTGGTAATGTAAATAATAAAGGGCGAAATAGTGAATAGAGCATAATTATATCAGTTATCAGTTATCAGTTTTCAGAACCTGCCAGAAAGAAATCTTATTTTTTTGAAAAAATCGGATTTCTAAAGATATCAGGTATAATATATCATTTATAACACAGAAATTCACATAACACAGAGGCTTATATGAAATTTACTTTTTCAGGGCTTTCGGAGCCAGAAGTTGAAATGGCTCGTACCCAATATGGCAGCAATGCCATCACTAATGTTGAACGGGAAACCTTTTGGGATAAACTATGGGCTAATTTTAAGGATCCCATTATCATTATTTTGATAGTTGCCCTGGGTATTACGGTCATATTGACGATTTTTGGTTATACCGAATGGTATGAAAGTGTCGGCATTGCAATTGCCGTATTCATAGCAACGTTCGTCGCAACCTGGTCAGAACACAGCAATGAAAACGAATTTCAAAAGTTGCTGGATGAAGCCTCTATGATTCAAGTCAAAGTGTTTAGAAATAATCACTTGACTGAAATCTGTATTAACGATTTGGTGGTTGGTGATCACATTTTATTACAGCCGGGCGATACCATACCGACTGATGGAATTTTAGTCGCCGGTCATTTAGATGTGAATGAAGCCTCTTTGACCGGAGAATCGGAACCTATTCGTAAACAGGCTTTGCCAGAAGAGGTACCTGATAATACGATTAGTGAAGAAAATCAACTCTTTAGAGCAGCCCTCATTGAAGACGGTGAAGCGGTCATGAAAACGACCGTAGTAGGTGATAAAACGTGCTATGGCGAAACAATGAAAGAAATCGTCACCGCTGAAAGCCGCTTATCGCCATTGCAGGAAAAACTCACCGTGTTAGGTAAACACATTAGCACATTTGGCTATATCGGCGCGACTTTCATTTTTTTCGCTTTTATGCTAAACCATATTTTCCTACAAACAGGATTTTCCGCTTATATCGCCCTAGCCCCTGGTGACATTATCGCCCATCTTGTCACCGCCTTGATTTTAGCCATTATTATTATCGTGGTTGCCGTACCTGAAGGTTTACCGATGATGATTGCTATGGTGCTGGCATTGAATATGCGAAAACTGTTATCAGTGAAAGTTTTGGTGCGTAAACTGCTGGGAATAGAAACAGCGGGAAGTTTAACGGTGCTATTTACTGATAAAACCGGTACGCTGACTCAAGGGAAATTGGCGGTGGAAGAATTTTTAAGCGGTGATGCTATCCATCATCATAAGCTTGAAAACTTACCCGAAAAGCTTCGCAATCAACTAGCCTTTGCGGTGCGTAATAATACAGGCGCGATTATTGATACCAGCGATCCTGAAAACCCAAAAATGGTTGGGGCGGATCGAACTGAACAGGCGATGCTGCGCTTTTTGACTCCTTTATTAGCTCAAAAAGCCGATATTAATATTGTCGATATGATTCCTTTCAACAGTAGCCGTAAGTTTTCCGCTATCCAGGTTGATGGTGAAAAAGCCCTCACTTTAGTTAAAGGTGCATCGGAAGTCATTTTAGAAAATTGTACCCATATATTGGATGCTGAAGGTAATAAAATCGAATTGACGGATAAAAATAGCTTAGAAGCTGAAATGACCGGATTATCAAAACGCGCTATGCGTTTATTAGCGGTAGCCGTCACTGAAACGCCTATCAATGCGAACAAAGAATTACCTAACTCATTGACTTTATTAGGTATTTTTGCGATGCGTGATGCTTTACGCGCCACTTCTTATGAATCCGTTAAAACGGCTAAAACGGCAGGTGTTCATGTCGTCATGATTACCGGCGATGCTAAAGAAACGGCGCAAGCTATTGCAACTGATGTCGGCTTATTTTTTGATGAACAAGATACTAAAGTGCTCACTTCAACAGAATTAGCTAAAATGTCTGATGCAGAAGTTAAAGACATGCTCCCCCATCTTTGCGTCATTGCCAGAGCTTTTCCAAGCGACAAAAATCGCCTAGTTAAACTGGCTAAAGAATTAGACTGGGTGGTTGGTATGACTGGCGACGGTGTTAACGATGCCCCAGCGGTCAAAAATGCTGACGTTGGTTTTGCAATGGGTAGCGGCACGGAAATGACGAAAGAGTCTAGTGATATTGTGATTTTAGATGATAACTTTTCTTCACTCACTAAGGCGATGCTATATGGGCGAACTTTAGTTAAATCTATCCGTAAATTCCTGATTTTTCAGTTGACTGTCAACGTATCAGCGATTTTAGTCGCCTTTTTAGGACCATTTTTTGGTTTAGATCTGCCCCTGACGATGACGCAATTATTGTGGATTAACATTATTATGGATACCCTTGCAGGTTTAGCCTTTGCCGGGGAAGCCGCGTTAGAACGCTACATGCTCGAAAAACCCATTCCTAAAGACGAACCCCTTATCAGTCAAGATATGTGGGCTTCTATTTTGCTAAATGGGGGTGTTGCAGCACTTGCCAGTATGATTTTCTTAAATTACGATCCTATCCGCGAATTATTCTCACGCGGTATGGATATTCATAGTCAAGAAGCGGAAGCGGTATTTTTAACCGCCTTTTTTGGCTTTTTTGTTTTTATGCACGCCTTCAATACCTTCAACGCCCGCACCCAAAGCTTAAGTTTGTTTGAACATATTTTGGAGAACAAACTCTTTTTGGCTGTCATTCCCTTAATTTTCATTGTTCAGACTATCTTTATCTCTATTGGTGGCGAGATACTACGTACTGTTCCTTTGCAACCGATGGAATGGTTGTATATGGTTATGTTTGCGATGGTGTTGATTCCGGTTGATTTAATTAGGAAAATGGTACGGAATGCGGTGTTTGGTAATCCTGTACTGAAGTAAGTTAAAATTTCCTGGCTGGTAGCACGGTAGGGTGTATTGCTGCGCGTCATATACCAAAACCAAAAAATAACAATATTATAGCGTATATGGTGCATGACGCTATCGCTTATGCACCCGACGAATTCTGATTTATTAACCAGCGAGCGTAGGGTCACTGCCATTAAGTATCGGGCAACCATTCAGTCTTGCCCCTACGTGAACCGTTCTTGTAGGGGCAATCCCTTGTGGTTGCCCGATACTTAATGGCATTGACCCTACGCTTCTAGCCTGACCCCTTTATTGATTCTTCAATTCCAATTTAACTTTTTGAATTTTGTTTAACCAACGATTAGCTTCTTCTCGTCTTTGAAATACAGAGAAACTTGTATTAAACTCTATATTTTTGTAATATCCTTGATATTCTCTCAGTCTATTTCTTAAATACTCAATATAGTCAGCTTTGGTTCGTGGAACATAACCAAATCCCTCACAGCCACAAGTTTGGAAAATTACACCAATGTGATACATGCCATCTAAAATTTTCCAATTTTTGGTGTCATTTCTTCTAGGTGCTTTAAAGTCCATTCCCACGTTAGCCATTAATCCACAACAATCAGGACATTTGTTAATCGATTCATTATATTCTGAAATAATTTCATCCATTGTAGTGTTATAATGTTTTTCTAACCTATCATGTTCAGATTTCTTTTTACAACCACTAAGAACTATCGTTTTTTTTCCTTGTTGTTCAATATAGTCGTCAAAGGTAACTTTTTTGAACACCTTTCTACATGAAAAACATGCATAAGTTTGCTTGTAATTTACAAATGCATATCTGCACATAATTACCTGCCCTCAATTTGACCTAACACCGTTCTTCAGCGTATATGGTGCATGACGCTATCGCTTATGCACCCTACGAATTCTGATTTATTAACCAGACATATGCGGCTTACGAGTTTATTTCTATTAACTTTTTAACAGACATTATTGTATCAAATTAATTTTACTCTGACCCCAATTATTAATAACACTGAAAGAGTACTTTCTTGTTTTATTTGAGACAAATCATATTCAGAACGCTCTTTCTGTAGAGCAATCCCCTCTTCTTTGGTAAGCATAAGCCCTTGTTCACCACGATATGTCCCGTCAGGCGCACTCAAGAGTGCCTTTTCAAAAAAATCTTCATCTAATTCCTGACAATCTGATAAATCAATGTCTTCATCCGTCATGGCATCAATTCGTTTCCAATCTGTTTTGGGTTCGTCAACCCGTTTCCAATTTTGGTTCATTTCGACTTGAGTCGCCATTTTTTCTAGCCATTGTTGAGAAGCTTTACTTTGAAATAACTCATCCCATTGTGTTTCATCATCAGCAAACAGTTCATAATTGCGAATAGTCGCCATTAATGCATCAGCCAGTATGTTTTGTTCAAACAATATTTAAGCATTTTTAAGTAATTCTTGATATAAGGCTAACACTTCATTTATCTTAACTTCCCAGCCATAGAGATGTTCGGCGCGTTGTCTTCCAACAAGCCCTCGCTGTCGCCAAAGTGCTGGGTGTTGAAAAATATCAGAGAGACAATTGACTAAAGCTGTCGTAACGGCACTCGCACCTCCCTTTGGTGGTATCGCACAACCGACACTATCATCAACGATTTCAGCCGGTCCACCATATTGAATAGTCAATACAGGTCTCGCACAAGCCATTGCTTCCAGTAACACGCCACCACCGGATTCACGTACAGAGGGTAGACATAAGACATGGGCAGCATGTAATTGTTCTACAATTTGTGTGTGTGAAGCGGGACCATACCAATTAATAAGATGGTTAATTTGTAGTTTTTTAGTCTGATTTTCCCATTTTTCCCATAGAGAGCCTTCACCAATGATAGTCAATTTTATCGGCAATTGATCTTTTAAACGAGCAATCGCTTCAAATAACATAGGTAAGCCCTTAAAGGGTTGGAAGCGACCAATAAATATAATATGTAAAGGTTGTGTGCGAGAGGGTGGCAGTGGCCAGGGTGCTGGCGTAAATAATTCCAAGTCAATTCCATTTTCCAACATAAATCGACAGCGTGAATGGTAACGTGTTGGAATACTTTTTCGAGTGGCTTTGGTTGCTGTGAGAATGGCGGATGCGTGCCGAGTCGATCCGACTAGAAAGTCTATTAGATATCCGAAATAACGGATAGGATATAGCCAAGCCGAATTTTCTCTCATAATTTCAGGAAATTCGGGCGGATTTTTTAAGCCGCCATTCCATGGTCCTAATACCACTGGACGTTTCAGCACATGCAAACGGGTTGCCGCTATAGGAGAAACGGGAGTGACTGCATGAATGATGTCCCAAGGTGCATTGCCTGTTTTAAGCTGTGCTTTTAATTGCCTCACTGCTAACCAATCATAAAGATAGAAATCGGGCGACATGAATAACGTTCTGGCATGTTCGCTGACTGGAAAAAGTTTGTTCGCTAAATGATATAAGGGTTTTGCAAACCATTCTGTATCAATAAATATTATCTTGGAATTAGCTAAAGGAGCACCAACTTCTATTAAATCTTCGCGGTTTCTAATATGAGTGATCAAAGTCACTTGTGTCCGTTGCACCAAACGAAAGTACCATTGCCAGCCAATTTTGGAAACTGAACCTTTGTTTGGGGCGCAGTCATATGCAGATAATAATACATGGGGGTGTTTTTTTTTTAACATTGTTCCATTTTGACTAGTGCAGGAAAGCGAAAGTCGGGGCAACCATAAAAGATTGCCCTTACAAGATAGATTGTTCTTGTAGGGGCAATCCCTTGTGGTTGCCCTTTTATAGGGGGGATTTTCGCTTGACTGCCTAGCATAAACGCCGGCAAAAAATATCAGCTAAACTTTCCGTATTCTTTTGTAACTCATAACCTTCTAAGATTCGTTGACGACCGGCTTGACCGATTTGATGACGCAAATCAGGCTTATTGATCAATAAGCTGATGGCATCAGACAATGCCTCAATATCTGAAGCCGCGACCAAAATGCCATTTTTACCACTCGTGATCAATTCTGGAATACCTGTAATATGTGTTGTGATACACGGAATTTCCATCGCCATCGCTTCCATCAAGACAATAGGTAAACCTTCTGCAAAGCTTGCCAAAGCAAATATATCGGCACTTGCATAAAAATCTAAAATATGTTCTTGATTAACTGCACCTTCAAAAATAATATGCTCAGTTAGTTTTCGTTCTTTGACAGTCTCCTCTAATCTTTGTCGATCTGGACCATCACCTACCAATCGCAAGCGTATTTTTGCCGATTGGGCAATAAGACGTGCTACGGCTTCTATTAAAATAAATTGCCCTTTCACGGGGACCAGACGACCTATACATAACACTTCACAAAAATTAGTTTGTTCCCGGTAGGAAGGTGGGGCAAATATTTCGGGATCGACACCTAATCGACTTACTTCTAATTTATCCCAAACAGTGGGCGGTGATAATGCCATTAATTGGCTACGGGCAAAGTGACTAATACAACAAATAAAGCCAGCATCTAAAATTTTTTGGGTTAAATCATTACCTGGCGTATCATAAAACTCATTGGGACCATGTACTGTCATAGAGAATGTAATCGGAAAAGCACGATTAGCAATTAATCCCACCGAAGCGGCTGCCATAGGAATATGTACATGCAAATGCGATAACTTCAGGTGGCGCATCCAATGTCCAATCATCACCGCTTCAACAAAATAGAAAAATCCATAAAGGATTTTCTTTAAATCAAATTTGCCCAGGCTTAACGCAAAAAACAAGCCGCGTATATACCCCAACGGCTGTGTCAGCAGAGTATAAACATGGGCTTTAAGGCTTCCCATTAAACCATGAGATTTGACATAATAAGTGTTTTGTGCTTCTTCACGTTCAATCGTCGTCAATTTGTCAAGGCTACGATCAGGTGTATTAATAGAAGCCACTTTGATATCAAAGCCTTTATGACGCAGAATGCGTATTTCACGCAATATAAAAGTATGAGAAATGGCGGGATATTGGCTTATTAGATAAGCCATACGAATTGTTTTCATTTTTAATGGTTAATGGTTGAAGTAGAAATCCGATTTTTTCCAAAATTCGGATTTCTTGAATCTGTACTTTTTCTTATTTAACACGCATCCCGGCTTGTGCGCCCTCATCGGGGCTAAGTATAAAAAGGTCATTTTGACCGGGTCCAGCGGCTAATACCATTCCTTCTGAAACTCCAAAGCGCATTTTACGCGGTGCCAAATTTGCCACCATGACGGTCAAACGACCGGTTAATTGTTCCGGTGTGTAAGCGTCTTTGATCCCTGCAAACACCGTGCGTGGTTTTTCTTCCCCTATATCTAGGGTCAACTGCAATAATTTTTTTGCGCCTTCTACTTGCTCGGCTTTGACAATACGGGCTATGCGTAAATCAACCTTGGAAAAGTCATCATAGCTAATTGTTTCACTCGCTTGTTCGAGCGACGGTGTAGAATTAGACAGCGTTGCTAAACTTTCCTTAGAAGCATCAATCATGGCTGCAATCTGTTTTTCCTCTACGCGCTTCATTAAGGGCTTAAAGCGATTAATGGTATGCGCGAGTAGTGGCTCCGGTTGCCAGGTAATGGGGGTTGCTAAAAACGCTTCAACCTGCTCAGTCATCACTGGCAAAATAGGTGCCAAATAACCCATGATAACTCGAAACAGATTAAGACCTTGAGTACAGACGGCTTGTAATTCTGCCGCTTTGTCTTTTTGCTTTACCATCAGCCAGGGCTTATGTTCATCAATATACTGATTCGCTTGAGCAGCCAATGCCATGATTTCACGCACCACCTTATTATAATCACGGCTCTCGTAAGCTTCAGCAATGAGCTTACCGTCTTCTATAAATTGTTGATAAAGAGCCATTTCAGGCAATTCAGCTGCTAACTGTCCGTCAAAATGTTTCGTTATAAATCCAGCACAACGACTGGCAATATTCACCGTTTTACCGACTAAGTCAGCATTCACACGGTGGAGAAAATCATCCAAATTCAAATCCGCATCTTCTAAACCATGACTTGACTTAGCTGCAAAGTAATAGCGTAAATATTCCGGATTGAGATGGTTTAAATAAGTACGGGCATTGATAAAGGTGCCGCGCGTTTTAGACATTTTGTGTCCATCCACGGTTAAAAAGCCGTGAACAAACACAGCTGTCGGCTTTCTAAAGCCCCCGCCGGCCAACATTGCCGGCCAAAATAGGGTGTGGAAATAAATAATGTCTTTACCAATAAAGTGATATAACTCTGCCTGACTATCTGCTCCCCAAAATTCATCAAAGTCAATTCCTTCCCGATCACACAGATTTTTGAAACTCGCCATATATCCAACCGGCGCGTCTAACCAGACATAAAAATATTTGCCTGGCTCATCGGGAATTTCAAAACCAAAATAGGGGGCATCACGCGAAATATCCCAGGATTGCAACCCCGATTCAAACCATTCATTCAACTTATGCACGACCCCTGGTTGTAAAGTTCCACTACCTACCCATTCCTGCAATAGGTTTTCAAAATTTGATAAGTTGACAAATAGGTGTTCTGAATCTTTTTCTATCGGCTTCGCGCCAGAAATAGCAGATACCGGGTTTTTTAAATCTGTGGGATTGTAAGTTTTACTGCATACTTCACAACTATCACCATATTGATCTTCTGCGCCGCATTTTGGACATTCGCCACGAATAAATCTATCAGGCAAAAACATTTCTTTAACGGGATCATAAAAATGACGAACAACGCGACGTTCAATATGCCCTTTTTCCTTCAATCCCTGATAAATTAAATTAGAAAAGTGTTGAGTTTCAGGGCTATGGGTGGAATAATAATTATCAAATCCGATGGAAAAATCGGCAAAATCGCTTTGATGCTCAGTTTTGAAATGAGCAATCATATCTTCAGGGCTGATACCCTGTTTTTGAGCACGTAGCATAATGGGTGTACCATGCGCGTCGTCAGCGCAGACATAGTAGCATTCATGCCCACGCATTTTTTGGAAACGTACCCATATATCAGTTTGGATATATTCCACTAGGTGCCCAATATGTATCGAACCATTTGCATAAGGTAATGCACTGGTAACTAAAATTTTTCTTTTTGTCATAATAAATTGCTGTCAATGAATAAATTAAAAAGAAATCCGATTTTTTTAAAAAATCTGATTTCTAACACGCACGCTAATTTTAATAACATTTGAATAACACGTTAAGACTGAGTAATTTCCACATATATAAAATAACATTATTCACCTTAAGATGCTTATAGTTTTTTAGATAAAATATTTTCAGGATACAAAACAATGACTGATAATTAATAATTAATATGTTTATACGTCGCTTACCAGTTTATTTATTATTAGATTGCTCTGCATCTATGACAGGGCAAGCTATTGAACAAGTCAGACAAGGGCTTAGAGCTTTATTAGATGATTTAAGTACCGAGCCGATGGCTATTGAAACGGTTTATTTATCGGTGATTACATTT
>Ga0164315_10003568_pt1 | contig 12071 bp, 5 predicted proteins | sample GuaBasSedimGuay6_FD_113737 | JGI IMG/M metagenome (GOLD analysis project Ga0164315, IMG submission 113737) | Subseafloor sediment microbial communities from Guaymas Basin, Gulf of California, Mexico - Guay6, Core 4569-2, 0-3 cm | ecosystem: Environmental > Aquatic > Marine > Hydrothermal vents >... | reverse complement strand
CCCATAGAAATCAGTTAGAAGTGGTCAGTTGTCTGTCCTTTCCGCCCGGCTCAATCCAACTCGGCTCGGTTCAGCCCAACTCGGATTGACAAATCCGAGCCGCACTGGACAGTTCATTGTCTCTGTAATATATATACGCAACGTCCGCCGATTTTATACAAAAAAACTTTAATACTCATTCAGGGAGAGTTTCATTATCCATTTTTTTCTATCAGTTCTTTCAACTTTTTCTTTGCCCTGGACATGGCGGCAGAGGTTGCATTGTAGCTCTTGCCTATGAGATCGGCAATTTTTTCCGGGGACAGTCCGTAAACATGGCGGAGTTTCAATATCATTCTGTCGGACTGAGGCAAGTTTTCCATAGCGTTCATAAGCAATTCCTTATTCTCATAGTCTTTTTCCACATCATATTTGTCCGGGAGCATGTCATCATCAATCAAAACGACAGCTCTCTGCCGGCCTATGTCAAGAACGCCCTTTTTTCTCAGTTCCTCTATCGTCATACGATTCGTAAGCAACCGGATCCATCCTGAAAAGCTGAGTCCCCTTTTCTCATCGTATTGTTTTAATTTGCGCAGGTTATTTTCCAAAAATTGGAGCAATATCTTTGATCGCAGGTCTTCCACATCCTCATTTGCATAAGGAATTCTGAAATTATCCAGTGTATCCCGAATGGTGAAGAATATCAGATCACTGTAGTATTTCCAGAACAGTTGTTCCAGAAGCTTATATCGCTCCAATTCCTTCAGAAACTCCTTGTCTTTTTTTCCGCGTTTATTTTTTTTTGTCATCGGGCGATCACCTTGTCTCCTGTCTTGATTCGGTTTGTATCCTTTATGATGAGGAGATGGTCGCTCCCCATGCTGGCATCAGTGATGATTTTTGTCTCGGACCCGAGTGGCTTGCCCGTGACAGGATTGTATTGCGGATTTTCCTCACGATAGACCACCATGGGCCATCCTTCCATTATTTTGCCTGCCTCAATATCGGCACCCAGCTTTTTTCCCGTGATATTTATGACCGGGCCATAAGCAAGGGGAAATTTCCTGTGAACTTTTTCGGATAGCCGGTCCGCCATGGACACCAATGCTGAACGATCCTGAGACTCCTCATAGACATCTTCCACAGTCAATATCTCACCCGTGTCCGGGTCAACAAAGCGGGCGAATATCTCGGTTCCCTTCCGGGTCTCACAGGTGTCCCCCAAGATCAGCGCATGACAAGGCTGTTTGGTGGTTTCAAAGGAACCCTGACGAATTTGCAGGTCTTGGAAGATCATCTTCAATTCATCCTGCTCCCGTATCTGGAAGCGATTCCGATCCCCGAGGCGTTCCGCCAGGAAATGTTGAAACCGTGCCAGCCTTTCCTGCTCCATGAACCGGGACGGGTTCCAGAATATCGGAATTTTTGAAACCATGCGACGAAAGAACCCCTGACTCATCTCCTTCTTCCAACTCGTCGTGTCAAAAGGACACATTTTAAGGCTGTAGCGATGTTCCGGCCGGAACGCGATGGGAATTTCCCGTATGATGAGAATCTCCTTCATGCCTGTTCTGCCGGACGCGTTTTTTATACGGATGATGACCCTGTTTTCCCCCTCATTCAGATTCAGTAGGCGATTGAAAGAGGCTTGATGCTTGATGCCTGATGTTTGATGCCTGATGTTTGATGCTTGGGATTTGGGGATTTGCAGGTTCCAATTTCTGTTGTTTATCTGGATACTCAGTTCCTCAATTTTATTCCTTCCTTTCACCTCTCCTTCAAGGTCAACATTTTTTTTGAAAACGGTGGTCTGATCCGGCCATCCCTTCAGCATGATGTCAGGGGTGTCGGAATCGGAAATCAGCACTGACCCGGCATCTGTCACGCCTGTTGGAGAATTCTGTGCGAACAGTAGCGAAGAGCGGTTCTTTGTGGCCATGTCCGTGGTCAGTTCGGCTCTGGTCTCATTTCCGAGCCGGTCTGTGGCAAAAAGGGCCGCCCGGATCGTGCCAGGCTTCAAAAACAGGGCAAACCGTCCGTCTTCTCTCACCGGGATCGCCTCCTGTCCTCCGTCCGTCTTCAGGACAAGGGATCGAATGCCTGATTCATCAGAAACGCTCCCCTCTGTTTTGTATTTACCGGTCCGTTCGGTAAAGATCATTGGCCCGGCCCGGTCAACATGGATGATGATCGTGCGTCTTGTCTCACCGCCCAGAAGGTTTCGGGCGATGATGTCAACTGGATGGGACCCGTGATCCAGGCTCAGTTCCTTGGTGAACGCCTTATGCTTTTGGGAAACATCCATGAAGACCGGCCTGCCTGCCAGGAGAATTTCCGAGACATACTGTTCGTCTTCGGCTGTTCCTGAGATGACGACCGGATCATCCCGGGTTCGTCTTTCATCCGGTTCCCCTTGGGGATATGCGATTTTCAGATCAGGTTTCCCGGGAATCAGCCCCTCCTGCTGCATCTTGCGCTTACGGACGTTGTTCAGGTAAAAATAGGCTTTTGACGATGGTTCCTGCGCTATGGAGAGTTCAAGTTCCGATTCTGCCGCGTCGTAATCTCCCAGATAATAGTGGGCGATGCCTGTCTCCCGATGCGGAAAATATCTTATGAAGTGCATTCCGTAAGTGTTTGCAAACTTTTTCTCCTCATATCTTCGCTTGGTCGCCTCGGCCAGTTCTGAGACAGCGGCCTCATAACACTCTCCCTCCATGCAGGATATCCCTCTTTTATAATAGCTGTACCACTCACCTGTGAACCGTTCACTGAGTCTGCAATACACCTGTCCATCCTTTTTGCATAGCGGATCCGGCGACACTGCACATGCACACAGCAGTATGGCAAGCAACAGAACAAAGGCATACGAGATTCTTTTTTTCATTTTCATCATATTTTCCTCCCTAATGTCTTATACGTCAAAGGAGGGAATTTTTTACATGCCGGACAAAAAAATTTCTGAGCGTGAGTGTCAGGATTCCGTCACGGCCAGCTTTTTATCCTGTAATCAGCCCCAGAGAACTGCAAGGATTTGGTTTAGTAAGAATTTCATATCCTTGTCAAACTGAATCCTTGCAGTTTCATGGGCAGTGTTTAACAGTCAGTTCGTAGTTCCGCCTTTAGGCGGTTCTGCGGAACTACGAACTATCCGATGGAATTGCATGGATTTGGTTTAGTAAGGATTTCATATCCTTGTCAAACTGAATCCTTGCAGTTTCATGGGCAGGATGAAAATTTTTGGTCAAAAAATTGCCCAAATGTGCGTTGTCCAGATTGGATTGCCAAATCCAAAGCTTGAATATCACATAAATCTTTTTCTGAGTTTTTGCAAGCAGAATCCGATTTTCATGTTGACTTTTTTATCAGGTTTGTTTATTGGAACAGGCTGTTGAATTAATGTAACATAAGTCATAGAAAATTTAAAGGGAAAATTTTTTTTGGCTGATATGTAAAAAATAAATTTTTTACGCATATAAGATATAAGGAGGTGTTTGTATGAAAAAGAAGAATATTGCCTTAATTGGAAAATCTGCTGTAATTTTCATGGTGGTGATCTGGATTCATCCCACGGATTCAGTTTTTGGGAATGGCTTCCCGTCGTTTATGGTTGAGATTCCGTCATCCTTCAATCCTGTCGGCTCGGGGGCAAGGGCCATGGGGATGGGCGGCGCTTTCATCGCTGTTGCAAATGATGCCACCGCGGCCTCCTGGAATCCCGGAGGGCTGATCCGGCTGACATTGCCTGAGTTTTCGATTGTCACTTCAGGACTTCATCGGGGAGAGGATATCGGTTATATGAAAGGCCCGGGCTTATCTGAATCGGCCAGCACCTCGGTGGATGAGAAAAACATCAACTATCTCAGTGCGGCTTATCCGTTCGGGCTTTTCAACCGCAATATGGTCGTATCATTAAGCTACCAGCATCTTTATGATTTCAACCGTGACTGGAAGCTTGCCTTTGATCATCCGGAGTTGGGTGCTGATGTTGTCTTGGATTATGAACAAACGGGACGTCTCTCCGCCATCGGACTCTCTTACTGCATTCAGATTGTCCCGGAATTTTGGTTTGGCTTCACATTGAACTTCTGGGATGACGGTCTTGCGGACAGCCAATGGAAGCAGAAATATCATTACACGCTCTCATTCGGGCAAGGCGGGTCGCCATACAATTTTCTCGAAGAGGGAACATATTCGTTTGAAGGCTTCAATGCCAATCTGGGTGTGTCATGGCGCACATACAATGACAGGCTCACTTTGGGGGCAGTGCTTAAAACCCCTTTCACTGCGGATGTGGAATACAAATTGCAGGAAAGAGATATTTTTGACGGAGAAACCATAAATTCTTCTGACAGTGTCCATAGAGAGGAAATGGAGATGCCGATGTCTTATGGAATAGGGATCGCTTATGCCTTTTCAGACCGCTTTCTGATGTCAGCAGATATTTACAGAACCGAGTGGGATGATTTTATCCATAAGACCGAAAGCGGCGAGAAAAGCCCTGTCACCGGCCGTTCTGCTGACAAATCGGATGTAAGCCCCACTCATCAGGTGAGAATAGGTGCTGAGTATCGGTTCATGAATGAAAAAAAGGGGTATATCATTCCGGTAAGAGCTGGCATCTTTTACGATCCCGCGCCTGCCCAGGGAAGCCCGGATGACTTTTACGGTTTCAGCCTCGGCCTGGGACTTACCCGGAATGAATGGTTTTCGCTGGATGTTGCCTACCAATATCGTTTTGGCAATGATGTCGGGGAATACATTCTTGACGGGCGTCAGTTCTCCCAGGATGTGGATGAACATGCGGTTTGTCTGTCTGTGATTTTTTATCCTTAAAACCCCCAGACTAACGCCGGATTGCTAAATCCGGCGCAGGGGTACTGACCATTTTTGACCCTCTCCAAGAGGCGTTATTATAACCAGGAAATAAATTTTCAGGAGGTAAAAAATGAAACAAAAAAGCTTTAATCTGGCAAAAACCTGTAAACTCATTATTTGCTCTTTCATGTTCATGCCCTTATTTTCTCCGTATGCCTTGTCTCAGGATTCATATATGAGATCGGAACTGAACTTTAACGGAGATTGCAGCGTTAATCTGAGTGATGCAATAGCCGGTTTAAAAAGTTTGGCTGAAACAGATGCGGGTGAAGATGAAGATATAATGGGAAAGATCATCCACATTCTCCAAATGATGGTTGAGGCTGTTTCTTATGGAATTTACGATGGGTATGAGGATGATAGCGGTTTTGACAAGGCACGCGTCATTGCCATAACCAATGAGTTCCCTCAATACCATAACTTTCATGACATTAATGATGAGGATTGGGTGATGTTCTACGGCCTGAAGGATAAAAAGTATGAAATCAAGGCAGAGATTGATGTCTTGGAAAGTGACTGCGATGCTGTGATTGAGCTGTATAATGATAGCAATGAACGTCTCGACAGGTGTAATCAGTTTCCTCTCAATGGTAAAAATGAAACTCTGACATGGGAGTGTACAGAGGACGGGGTTTACTATGTGAGACTGACAAACAATCCAGAGATGCCCGGTAAAGACATGAGGTACAATCTCACTGTCTGTTATACGGATGCCGCCATTCGTGGACATATCATCGGCAATGTATTTGATACTGCTTCAGCACAGTTCACACTAACTCAGGACTGTCTGGATATGCTGAAAGAGAACGGATTTCAGCAAATTGATCGTTTCAATGCTCTGAAAGACATGAACTATGTAGGCACAGATGCGTTTGAAAGTGCCTTGGACGATGCCTTGAATGAGGATATAAATATTTTGGAAGAATGGATATTGAAGGAGGATTACACTTTCCAAAGTTACAAAGCACTGATTATGGAATGTGCTGTTGACAAGTCTGTTCCCAAAGTTGCCGGTGCAATCGTCAGAACGGAGTGGAGAGCTGCCATCAGCAATTATTGCGATTGCTTTTCCTATTGCAAACGGGATTATTGCATCTATTTCCATCCCGCTGATGAAGATAATGGGTATGATATGACTGTGGAAGCTGACGGGTATGAGACTGCGACAGTCAATGTGCGTGTCAAAGCTTCGTATGCCACCGTACAGGATGTCTATGTAAGGCGATCAAAATAATTCTACAAACATATCGGCCCTTACGGGCCTCTAAGCTGGTCGAGCTCTGAGCAGAATATACAGATGCACTTAATCATAGGCCCGTAGGGCCGGCATGTTTGTAGAATTACAGATCGCCCTCATCAGAGGCCCGTAGGGCCGACATGTTTGTAGAATCCGGATATATTTACAACAAATCTGCGATATACCGGAGAATGTAAACCGCCTCTTCCATTCCAATTCTGCCATCTTCATTTACATCAAATTCAGGATAACCATAAATCTGTTCACCATCCGCATTTCCCGCCAACAGTTTCAGCATAATGATCACATCTGCGATCTCAATCTTTCCATCACCGTTGACATCCCCGGGTTCCAGACATGACGTCCCGCTTTTCTGCACAATCTCAACCTGTTCAGGATAAGAGGAATTTCCCTCTTCATCTATCACATAAATATTGACTTTGTAAGTACCTTCAATGGTAAATTTATCATATATGTATTCATACTTTCCGTCACCGTCAGCATCTTTAAGCTCCTCTATCGGCGGATTATTAGTGGAAAGCAACGAGGCGCCTGAATGATAACAGGGAGAGATGATTTTTGCTCGTACACTGCTGATCCCATTTGCAAATATATGGCTGGCCCAAAGCCTTGCTTCAGGCTCGCCATCCAAGGTCTGATCTCCGCATACAATTCTGATAAAAGGCTTATCTGGCTCAGATTTATATCCTCTCCCAATCGTTATTCCCGTTGCCTTTGCACCGTCTCTTTCAGTGCGCTCTCCGTTCCCGTCATCATCTATGAGAGGAGTCGAAGAGTCTTTTATCATCTCTTGAGCAAAAAGAAAAGCATTGTACAACCCGTATCCGTCACGGATGGCTGTCCAAAACTGGTAAGAAAACGAGTCGCCTGGCACTTCTCCATATTCCAAAAACTCAGCAGCCTCATCAGGCTGAGTGCTGGTGATGACAATTCGCTCTTTGTCCTCAGGAGGAGTCATAAGGGGGAGAAAACTTCCTGAATGACAGGCATCATAGACAACGATCAGGTTTCCGGACATGTTTTCCTGTTGCTGGAAATCGTCCAACCATTCGTCCAGTTTTTCAGCGCTGATTGTATCGTTTGGATCGCCGTTAATGTCAAACACGCCATCTCCGCCATGCCCCACCATATAAACAATAAGCCCGCCATAAGCAGGATTTTCATCTGTTGCCCATCTGCTTATGGCATCAGCCAGATTGGCTGATGTGGCATCTGTATCCACATCACTTTCATCATCTTCGTCAGCGTCAATATCCTCAGGGCTGAGAAAATAAATGCTTTCACTGGTGTATCCTTGTCGGATGAGCGCATTATATGCCGATATGGTACATTGACGAACATCCTTCCAGAGATAGTCTTTTGGCGAGCTTCTTCCTGCGACGATAATCGCTTTTGTCTCCAAAAGCTCTGAGCTTTCAGGGGAGACAAAGGTGACCGCACCGGGCAGCTCATAATGCTCTTTTCCATTAAACACCCTTAACGTATAATCCCCTTCTGACGGAGGACTTGGAATGTTCAATGTGATTTTTGACTCATTTTCAAAGGTTACTTCTCCGATTTCAAGGGGCAAAGGCAGAATGGTGAGTCCCACATACGCATCTGCCACATACGCATACTCGCCGCTCACATCAAGTCCAAACGCGTAACTAAGGACGTTCATGGTGCCGATGATGACAGGGTTCTCCGGGTTGCCGACATCTATGACCAGCACGCCCTCACTCTCATCTGTCATATACACATAGTTGTCGTTTGTCGTAATGTCGGTGGCGATTCCCGGCGTTTCCAAGTAAGCAATGATCAGAGGGGTTTCCGGATCTGTCACATCAATGATTTGTAATCCATCGGTCTCATCTGCCACATAGACATGGCTGATGCCAGCCGTAACTCCTCTGGCGATTCCCGGAGTGAGGACGGAACCTTTGAGAGCAGGATTTGTGGGATTGCTGATATCGATCACCTGTAATCCCCTGATTCCATCTGCCACATAAGCGTATCCCTCTCTGACCGCGATATCATAAGCCTCTCCTCGGGTATTTACCGAACCGACAATCTCGGATATTGCCGTATTGATCACCTGTAGGCTTCCGTTATGGTTGCAATCCGCCGCATAGATATAGTTTCCATCCGTTGCCACATCAATTATGTAACCTGCTGGTATGTCTATGGGATCATCAATAATAAAAGGATGTTCTGGATTGCCTATATTTATCACCTGCAATCCTTTGTCCCAGGCTCCTACATACGCATAATCCCCTTCTATCACAAGGCCTGTGGCACTCCCTCCTATTTCCACAGAGCCGACAATTTGTGGGCTTTGCGGGTCACTGATATCTATGACCTCCAATCTGCCGATCACCTCTTGGTCTGTCATCGTATTGTCCGTCACATAGGCATAGTTTCCGACCACCTCAACGCCCCAAGGTTTGCGGCCTGTTGTATTCACAAAGCTGACTGTTTTCTGACGTTCATTGGCATCTATGATTCTCAGCCCTTTTGTGCCGTCCGCAATGTAGGAATATCGTCCATTCCCGGTAATTCCGAGAGCAAAACCGGGTGTGTTTACAGAAGCAACGATTTTGGGATTTTCCGGTTCACCAATATCGATCACCTGTAATCCCCTGTAGAGGTCCGTCACATAGGCCCGGTTTCCGATCACTTCAACATCGCTGGCAAACCGAGGAATATCTATTGACGCGATCATCTGAGGCGATTGCGGTTCTTCTATGTTGATGATCTGCAATCCCCCCTCCCCATCCGCCACATACGCGATTGTTCCGTTCACTGCAAGGCTCCGTGCATTGCCTGGGGTATCCACATTACCGACAATTTTGGGGGATGCCGGGTTGCTGACATCCATGATTTGCAGTCCGCCATTTTCTCCATCCGCGATGTATGCATAATTGTTCTTCACTTCGACTTTTCTGGCGTCAGAACCCGGTGTCGGTACCGAGGATTTTTTGTCAGGGTGTGACGGATCGCTGATGTCCATAATCTGCAATCCCTGATCCCCGTCAGCCACATAGAGATGGCTTCCGTTTATCGCAACCCCCCACGCATATCCAAGCGTGTCAATCGTATCGACAATCTGCATGGCTTTCAAATCGCTTATGTCGATCACCTGCAACCCGTTCTCCCCATCTGCCAGATATGCATAGCCCTCAATCACCTTCACGTCCGTGGCATATCCGGGTGTGTCCAACGTCCCTACAGACTGGGGAGCCAATGGATTGCATATATTTATGACCTGCAAGCCTTTGTCCCAATCCGCCACATACGCATACCCCTCGCTCACTGCAACGGCTTCGGCATTGCCAGGTGTGTCCACGAAACCGATGAGCGCGCTTTCATTTACGACATCCAAGGAGATTGACACTCGTGTATTCTGATCAAATCCCTGACCTTCCAATATGACGCCATTCAAATTCTCTTCTACCACACCCAGTGTGCCATTCACGCGTCCAAGTTTCAATTCATCTTTTTCAACAATGTTCACCGCACCGAGTAATTCACGATGGTCTTCTCCGTTAAAAATGTTCAACGTATAGCTCCCCGTGAGTTCATGTCCGGGAATGGTGAGCCTCATACTTTCCTCATTTTCAAAAACAGACGTGATTTCAATGGGGAGAGGTACAATCGTCAGTCCCGCATAGGCGTCTGCCACATAGGCATGGCTGCCCTTTATATCGAGACCCAAGGCATAACCGGGCGTATCCACGGCACCGATAATCATGGGGTTCTGTTTGTCACTCACATCCACAACCTGCACACCGCCATCAACCCCATCTGCCACATAGAGATGGTTTCCGACCAACAAGAGGTTAAGGGCATCTCCTGGCGTATCAACAGAACCGACGATTTTCGGGCTTGACGGGATTCGCACATCTATAATCTGAATCCCGCCGGCACTCCCATCAGCCACATAAGCATAGTCTTCCTCTGTCACCACTGAATAAGCCTTGCCTGGTGTGTCCACTCCGAAACCCGCGAGTTTCGGATCAGACGGAATGCTGACATCTACAACTTGCAATCCCCCATCTTCTCCATCCGCGACATAAGCGTAATTTCCCATCACTGCAACGTCGTTGGCACGTCCCCGGGTATCCAGATATCCGACGATTCCAGGATTCAATGGATCGGTGACATCTATGACTTGCAAGCCACCAGCCTCACCGTCTGCAACATAGAGGTGTCCATCACATATTGTAACGCCATAGGCATCCCCTGGCGTGTTCACAGAGGCGACCGCTTCGGGAGCCGACGGATATCTGACAGATACGATCTTTATGGCTCCGCTTTCGCCGGTGTTTGTCAGGTATGCATGTCTGTCATCCATTGCGATATCTGTTGCGCCATTTTGAATGTCCAGTTTCGCTTTGCGTGTGGGTTCCATGGGATCAGTGACATCAATTATCCATAATCCGCCACTCTCGCCACTATCTGTCACATAAGCATATTTCTCGGTCATCACCACGCTTCCGGCAACTTTTGGCATATCTGCAGTCCCCACGTTTGTCGCCAAATCATCGCTGACATCCGCCACTTTCAATCCTCCGTTCTCCCCGTCTGCGACATACGCGTACTCTCCCCTCACCACCACGTCCATGGCATGGCCGGATGTATCGGCAAAACCAATGATCTTCGGATTCTTCCGATTGCTGACATCTATGACCTGCAATCCTTTGTAGATGTCTGCCACATACACCTGATTGCCCCTTACCATGAGTCCCCAGGCATAACTTGGTGTATCAGTGGATCCGGCAATTTCCGGTTCCAAGGGGTTGCTGACATCTATGATCTGCAATCCGCTCTCCCAAGCCGCAATATAGGCATAATCTCTGTCCACCATGATTTTGACAGCAGTGCCAGGCACATATAGGGAGGTCACAAACTCAGGTTTTGACGAGTTGCTGATATCCATGATCTGCAATCCTTCATTCTGGTTCGCCATGTAGGCATAATTTCCGCTCACTGCAACATCCGTGGCTCCGTCCGATACGTCCGCAATGCCGATAATTTCAGCCGCTGGCGGGTTGCTGATGTCTATGATCTGCAGTCCTTCAGTCCAATCTGCCACATAAGCATAGTTTCCTGAAACGGCAACTCCCCGGGCATACCCCGGTGTATCTGCTGTTCTGACAATATTGGGACTTGCAGCATTGCTGATGTCTATGATCTGCAATCCGCTGTCCCAATCTGTCAGATATGCGTAATCCCCGTTTACCGCAATATCGGTGGCCCCTCCGGAGGTATCCACAGAACCGATGATCACGGGGTTCGAGGGATCGCTTATACTTATTACTTTCAATGCGCCGATGTAACCGCCTGTTCCCTCATCTTCTTTCCTGATTGCCAGAAATGCCCTGTCTTCAATGATTTCGACTGCCTCTGCCACACCCTCTGCATTCACAGAAGCGATAATGGAGCGTTTGTTCAGGACATCCAATGACACTGAGATTCTGGTCTCTGCATCAAATCCTGTGCCTGCCAAGCTCAATTCCAAATCCTGACCCACCTTGCCCACCACCGGATATGTGGTTTCCTGTCTCAATTCCGCACATACCCATGAAGCCATCAAAACAAACCAGAACAGTGTAAGCATGACCGAGCGGATTCCATGAATTCTTTCTTTCATCGTGAAACATCTCCCTGAGAAACCGGCTCTTTCATCGCCAAAGGTGAAAAACCCGGTTTATTTTGACTTCACCACCATCAATCCCCACGCAACCCGAAAGCCGCCGATCCATTCGACAATTCTTTCTTATCGCAAGCCCTCATCCGAGAAACTCCTGAGAACATAAACAGCCTCCTCCACTCCGATCATCCCATCCCCACTTATGTCCGCGCACGCTGGCAGAATATTCACAGCGGGAGTTTTTCCAACTGCTATCTTCAAGATGGCAATTGCATCCCTCAGATCAACAGCATCATCCCCGTTGACATCACCTTTGTCTTT
>Ga0164315_10003567_pt1 | contig 12071 bp, 9 predicted proteins | sample GuaBasSedimGuay6_FD_113737 | JGI IMG/M metagenome (GOLD analysis project Ga0164315, IMG submission 113737) | Subseafloor sediment microbial communities from Guaymas Basin, Gulf of California, Mexico - Guay6, Core 4569-2, 0-3 cm | ecosystem: Environmental > Aquatic > Marine > Hydrothermal vents >... | reverse complement strand
CGTGAGATCAAGGCGGACGACAGATTTAACCCGGAGTAATAGCGTGCTATTTTGAGGAGTTAAATCATGGCGTCCAACGCCGATATCGCGGAAAAAGACCATTTGTGGGTGGGCAATAGGTAGAATGTTATGCAGAAAAAATACACAGGCCCGATCACCCAAGAGACAACAAGACAATCCCCCTCATCATTATATTGGTGCAGCGACCACAAGGGAAAGCGTTACACATTTGAAGAATCACTGGAGGTGGCGCGTGCGTTTCATGGCTATCCTGCCCCGGGACTCATTTTGGGGGTCAGGATGGTATCACTGGCGATGCAGCACCTGCCCGAGAACATCCTGTTTGATGCTGTTACAGAAACCCGTAGCTGCCTGCCCGACGCCGTTCAGGTCCTCACCCCCTGCACGGTCGGCAACAACTGGCTGAAGGTCATGGATCTGGGGCGCTATGCACTATCACTTTATGACAAATATACAGGAAAAGGGGTAAGGGTCAGTATCGATTCGCCTCGGCTGAAAAAATGGCCGGAGTTGCACGCCTGGCTTTACAAAACAAAAACCAAACGCGAGCAGGATTCAGAGGCCCTATACAAAGACATCCAAGCCGCCGGCGAGCACGTTTTGAATATTGAGCACATTGAAATCCAACCTCGGCACCTTAAAAAAGTCAGCAAGGGGGCAATCGATACCTGCACCGGCTGCGGGGAGGCGTTTCCCTTGAATCACGGTAATATCTGCCGGGTGTGCCAAGGCGAGACGCCATACCGGATGCCGGATACTTCCAGGAAGGAAAACCCGTTAAAAAGAACTCCCGCGGTTAAGCGGGTCTCCGCCGAAGAGGCTGTAGGAAAGCGTCTGGTTCATGACATGACGGAAATTATTCCCGGGGAAAAAAAAGGTCCGGCTTTTAAACAGGGGCAAATCATTGAACCCGGCGACATCTGCCGATTGCAGAAAATGGGAAGACAGCATGTTTACATTGAAGATGATTCCAAATCGGTTGAAGGATTTATTCATGAAGACCAGGTCGCACTAGCCTTTGCCGGATGTATGGCCGGTGAGGGCGTCACGTTTCAGGACAATCCTCACGAGGGCAAGACTGAACTGACAGCTTCGGCAGATGGATTGTTCGAGGTCGATACCGTCCGCCTGGAGCTGTTTAATGGTTTTCCCGGAGTCATGTGCGCATCCCGGAAGTGTTTCGATGTCATACAAAAAGGCGATACCTTGGCTGCAACCAGAGCCATTCCGCTATTTCTTGCTGAAAATGAATTTGAACGTGCCATGGCGGCACTTCGTTCGGGACCCCTATTCCGGGTGCTCCCCCTCAGGAAGTTAAACGTGGGAATACTGGTAACCGGCACCGAAATCTTCAGGGGTTTGATTCAAGATAGTTTTATCCCAATTGTTAAATCAAAAGTTGAAAAATTTGAATGCTCTGTGGTTGATGCATGTATTGTCCCGGATGATCGTGGGGCGATTTCAGAGGGCGTCAAGAAAATGATAAAAATCGGCGCAGACCTGATTGTGACAACGGCGGGATTGTCTGTCGATCCTGATGATGTTACCCGGCAGGGCCTTGTAGATGCAGGATGCACCGATCTGTTGTATGGCGCTCCAATTCTTCCCGGTGCCATGACACTTCTTTCACACATCGGCGACGTACAGGTGATGGGCGTGCCTGCATGTGGCCTCTTCCACAAAACCACCAGTTTTGATATTTTGCTGCCAAGACTTCTAGCTGGATTGACCATCACAAGAAAGGACCTTGCCGCCCTGGGGCATGGCGGGCTGTGCCTGGAATGCCAACCATGTATTTATCCTGCTTGCTCCTTTGGAAAATAGATCTATATTTCCCTATTACTGTAGCCCTCTGGCCACACGATCTTCTAATTTCTGGATGGCGATGGAGCAGGGTAGTGTAAGCATCAGATATAGGATTGTAACGGTGATCCAGATCTCCATGGTGAGCAAGGTGCCGGTCATGAGTTCATTGGCCCGGAAGGAGAGTTCGGGTATGGAAATGACGGAAACGATGGAGGAGTCTTTGATCAGGGAAACAAATTGGCCGGCCATTGGCGGTAAAATACGCTGAAAGGCCTGAGGCAGTATGATGTATCGCATCATCTGATATTTTGTCATGCCCAGGGAGTGGGCTGCTTCCCACTGGCCTCTGCGAATGGACTGGATTCCGGCCCTGACAATTTCGGTGATATAGGCACCTTCGAAGATTGCCAGAGTAAAGAGAGCGGACAGGAATGTCGTGAGCTGTTCCGGTGGAGCCAGACAGACGGTCACAAGTGTTACCAGGAAGTTATCCTTGCCTTCCAAAGCGTCTCCGATACCGCTGTAGGGCAGGAGGTGGGTTCCGATAAAAAAATAGACGATAAAGATGATTACCAGGGGTGGCAGGTTGCGCATGGTTTCGACATAGGTGCCACTGATCAGCCTCAGAAATACTACCTTGGATGAGCGGCAGATACCCATGACTGTGCCCAGAATAATGGCCAGAATGGTGCCAAAGATGCTGAGGCGGATGGTGTTGAACAGGCCCCACATCAACACGTTGGATACCCATTTTCCGCTCTCATCATCGAAACGGTACAAAAATTGGGGGATTTGATGCCAGTTCCATTTGTAGTTGAGCCCGATTTCCACCCGGTAATATATGGCCACGCCGGCGATCAGGAGAATGGCGCCTGCAATAACGTCAGATTTTTTTAATTGGATATTTTTTTTGAGCATAGAGTCTTCACTCTGACAATTTTAAAAAATGAACGTCCAACATCGAACATCGAACGTCCAATGATGAATGAAAACAAAAACCTAATACCGACTCTTGCGGATCAAGGGTTCGGGAAAAATCGCTCAGTTCAGGTTATAGTAAAATAGTGCCGGCATTTTCTGCCGGCACTATTGCATGTGGTTCTAAACCGTTTGTATTGAGCGCTGATGCTTCACTTCGTGTCACTCGGACCCTGGAATCCTTGACCCCTTGGACCCTATATTTGGATCAGCTTTTTAGAAGGTGATCCAAATTTATTTAAGCAAAGCTTCCCACTCAAGGCTCTGCCACCAGTATTCAACTTTTTTCTGGATGAAACCGTTGTTGCGAACCGTCGTGATCCAGTTGTTCAGATAGGCCAGGGTGTCCGGGTCGCCCTTGGGGACGCCGATGCAGATGGGCTGCTGGACCAGATTCTTGTCCAGAAACATGAGGGTTTCGGGATACTTGGCAGCCAACTGGGCCGGCTGTGGCGCTGAACCCAGGAACGCGGCAGCTTTACCATTCAGCAGTTCCTGCACCATGGGGCCTTCGTCGGGAAACAGTCGGACTGTGGCATTCTTGAAAGTTGCTTTGGCCAAAGCAGCACCGGTGGTGCCCACACGTGATATAATCGTGTTGCCTTTCTTGTCAAGGTCCATATAGTCGGTGACGCCTGCTGCAAAATTCTTGTGGACCACGACATTCATACCTGAATAATCGTAAGGATTGGTGAAGTTGATTTTCAAGGCCCGCTGGGGTGTTCCGGTCATACCGGCGATAATCAGATCAAATTTGCCGGTCAGGAGCGAAGGAATGAGGCCTTCCCACTTGGTGGGCACAAATTCAATTTTGACGTCCATGTCCTCGGCCAGTTGTTTGGCTACATCTATCTCGAATCCAACCCACTCTCCCTTTTTGTCCTGCATGGCCCAGGGTACAAATGTGGCGAGGCCAACCCGCAGTTTACCCTTGCGCATAACCTTGTCAATGATGCTGGATTTAGTGAGTTGCTTGTTGATATCATCGGCGGCCACAGATCCTGCAAGGCAGAACATCAGTGCCATCATAACTGCCGTAGCAACCGTTATCACACGTTTTTGTCCCATGATCTTTTTTTTCATCGTCTTGGTCTCCTTTTTGTAATGTGGGTGAATTCAAACAACATTCATATGACTTTTGCCGAATTGTTAACTTTTAACATATTAACCCGGTGACTAAATAGCCAACCCCGTCATGCCGGACTTGATCCGGCATCCAGTGTCTTTCTGGATTCCCGCCTCCGCGGGAATGACAACCGTGGGGTATTTAACCGCCGGAGTAATATCACTCGAACCCTTTGTTAGCTTTTTAGGAGTTTAGACTGTAGACTGTTAGCTGCTTATTGCTGATTGTCTTCGGCAACCCTTGGACCCTACATCGGGTTTATTGTGTTTATTGTGTTCATTGTGTTTGTTGGGTTTATTGAGTTGCCCTCAGCTATAGGCCTTTAGCCACCCTCGGACCCTTGTATCACCCTCCGCCCCTCGTACCCTAAATTTGGATCAACTCTTTTGGAGATGATCCAAATTTCATAGTATCTGACTCAGAAACAGTTTGGTGCGATCCATTTTAGGCTCGGTGAAAAAGTGATCCGCCGTGCCTTCCTCCACCTTCATGCCATCTTCCATAAATATAACCCAGTCGCTGACTTCCCGGGCAAATCCCATTTCGTGGGTAACGACAACCATGGTCATTCCCTCAATCGCAAGGGCTTTCATCACCTCGAGAACTTCCCCGATCATTTCCGGGTCCAGGGCACTGGTGGCTTCATCGAACATCATCACTTTTGGTTTCATTGCCAACGCCCTGGCAATGGCCACCCGTTGCTGCTGTCCGCCGCTGAGTTGGCTTGGAAATGCGTCTGCTTTTTCTGAAATGCCCACTTTATTCAGCAGCTGCATGGCTTCGTCGTCAGCCTCACTTTTGGACCTTTTGCGGACGAGTATTTGTGCCAGGGAGATGTTTCTCAGAACCGTAAGGTGCGGAAAGAGGTTGAAATGCTGGAATACCATGCCCACTTCCTTACGGATCTCCAGGCGGTTCTTCTTGTTGTCGTCGAGGGGAATACCATCAATGGTGATGGATCCTGTATCGATTTCCTCCAGCCCGTTCAGGCACCGCAAAAAAGTTGACTTTCCGGATCCGGACGGCCCGATTAAAACCACAACTTCGCTGCGGCGAATGTTCGTGGTAAAATCTTTCAGCGCCACGACACCATTGGTAAACGTCTTGCCGATTCCGTCGACGTGGATAATGTAATCACCGAACTCCTTAGAACTCATGCGTGTACCTCATAAGGATCAGGTTGTTTAGACTGTAGGCTATTAGGTGTTTAGCATGTTGCCCGACGGCGTGCCTTGAACGCTTTCAGCCTCCATCATATTCAAAATATTTACTTATTTTTCTATCCGAAAAACGCTGTATTTTAGATCGTCTTCACCGATCTCCGCCTACAGCCTAACAGCCTATCCTCCTGTCGTGCTACGTCACGACCCTGTAGCGCTTTTCAAAATAAGCCACGACCTGTGACAACGTGATGGCCAGCGCAAGGTAAATTGCTGCGATGGTAAAAAAAATTTCGAATACCAGAAATGTCTCCGAGGCGATTTCATTGGCTTGCATGGTCATCTCATATATGGCGATGACGCTGACCAGAGACGAATCCTTGATCAGGGAAACTGCCTGGCTGGTCAAGGGCGGAAGTATTCGCCGTATGGCCTGGGGCAGGATGATATAGCGATAGTTCTGGTACGTGCTCAGCCCCAGGGTGTAGGAGGCTTCCCATTGTCCCTTATTGACGGCAACGATGCCTGACCGGTAAATTTCCGAGGCATAGGAACCTTCAAACAAGCTCAGCGCCAGGACACCTGCTACAAAACGATCGATGTCCAGAATCGGTGCGACAACGAAATACATGAAAAATATCTGTACCAGTAATGGCGTGTTGCGCGTAATCTCAAGATAGACACGGGCAATACCTCTTGCCAGCAACGAGTTGGAAAGACGCATCAAAGCCGTGACGAGCCCGATGATGTAGGTCAGAATAAGGCTGATCCAGGTGAGATTCAGGGTTATCTTGAGTCCTTTCAGAATGGGTCCGGCAATGAATCGTCCGTCATCGAATTCATATAGATATTTGGGAATCCGAAACCACTGCCAGTAATATCCCTGATCTTCGGCACCCTTCAGAAGGAAGAATGCTCCCCCGATCATAAGGAACAGGTATGCCAATATATCAAAGAGGTGCATCCGTTTAAAAAATCGATAGATTGAATTTATCATAGGCCTACAAAATACGTTTTGGCGTAAATAGCCTGGTTTTTTTGGCCAGGCCAGAGCCATTTGGCTATACCGATGGCTGAAGCTATTTAAACCCGTATAGGGTTTACTCAGTTTCGGGTCCTATGGGCCCGAGTCTCTACTTGGACCCCGGTTTCCCCACCAGGTGGTCATCGGCTTTTTTTACGACGCTGTTCATATCACGCCGAATATCATCGGGTAGAGACGGGGGGGCCAGTTGCATTCGAAGTTCCTTATACCTTTCCACGGCGCGTTCGTAAAGACCTTTGGCACCTTTTGTTTGCCGGTGATCCAAACTGTCGGCAACAAACAGGCTGGGACGAATGTTGTCCCTGCAGTATCGCAGGGTGTGATCGGTGGTCACAAAATTTCCATCGGGCGAGTTGTCCAGAATATCCTGCAATGCCAGGGTGTCATCATTTACCACCACGGGGCCGTTACATTTTTGAATGATGGTGAACAGCTGATCGTCGATGATCAGCTGAATCGGGCTGGCTGCCGTGGCCCCACCCAGCCTTCCGGCGCCGTATTGAATATCACTTCCTGCAAGGTCCAGCAACGCCGGCATCAAGGATTTTTCAACCAGGGCCTGTCCGTCCGACAGATAGGAATCGGTCATGAAGGAAAATGTTTCCACCGGGATGTCGAATCTGTTCTTGATGAATTGGGACGCCGCCGCCCGGCCAAGCATGCTTTCGGCATTCCCCAGAAGCGCGTTGCCGGTGGCCATATCCATGCTGGTGGTGTAAACAGATCCGATGACCGGCGTTCCGGGCTGAAAAATCTGGGTCATCACGACCATGGCGAGAATTTCGATGCTGGCCAGGAGAACGGTCCCTGCAACGGTTATCGGCGCGGTTGCACCTGAAATGGCCAGGGAGTTGGCCACCACAGGAACGCCATATCGGCAGGACTGGAGGATGGTCTCCATGTCCATGGGTTTGAATTGAAGCGGCGAAAGGGATGTGGGGTAGGTAAGGAGCATGGGTCTTTCCTTCAACGCTTCAACGCTGCCTGCCTTTGCGAGCATCAGCTCGAACAGAAAATCCACGGTTTCGGGACAGTATGCCAGTACCATCAGGGGTTTGGACGTGTTCTGCAGGTGGATGTTCAGGGAATGCACGTCGGCGGTTTCGTAGGGGACGTCCATGGGTGTCTGCATGGCAATTTTATGTATATTTTCCAATCTGTCGGCGAGCTGGGTCCACTCGGCAAGGCTTTGCCTGGTGACATCCACGAATGTGTTGATATCCGGGTCGTGATACTGCATGGTCTGGACACAGGTGCTGGTGTAAAAGGATCCTGTTGGGTGGGGGACCACAAAATCGTGTTTCTCGTGACTTCCCTTGACCGTGAAGCTGTGGGGTACCGTTTCCAGAGCCGCTTCGATCATGTCCCGGCTGAAACGAACCTGCTCGGCCTTGTCATCGACGTCTGCGCCTGCTCTTTTTAGTATGGCCAGCGCCTTTGGATATTCGATTTTCACGCCCTTATTCGAAAGAATATTGAGGCATTTTTCATAAATAAGGATTTCTTCGTTTTCGGTGAGAAATCGAAGACGTGGGTTGTGGGGCATTTGGGCTCTCCTTATATTCAAGTTTCAAATCCGAAGCACGAAATTCGAAATTCTAAACGGTTCGACAGGCTCACCGCCCTGAGCAACGCCGAAGGGCAATATCAAATGACAAAAATATCGAATGCTCAAAACAAACCGTATGACATTCAAGCCCAAAGGCTATGTTTTGGTCATTTGAGCATTCGATATTTGGATTTGCTTCGAATTTCGATATTCGAATTTCTAATTTATTCCTTGGTGTGTGCACTTCGACGCAGTTGCCGACCGCCTTCGGGACCGAAGGTTGCAACAGGGCTCCACCAGAGGGGCACCTTGATACTGTCGCTGGTCAATTTGCCACGTCCCTCAGCCGTTTCACGGGCTGTTTCATATCCTGCCTGGGCATGGCGCACTACACCGATACCAGAGTCGGTAGTCATACACGCATCCAGGCGAAAATCGGCCTCGTCGCTGCCATCGGCTATCATGGTTACGCCGGTATGAACTGCTTCCCCCATGGAGTAATTGGCCTGAATAGCGATGAGATCACACATGGCCGCGCAGTTCAGGAGCGCATTGAGCATGGGCCAGTCTGATATCAGATCCCCGCCGTCCTTCATCTTCTCCGACTCAAAGGTGGGGTTCACGATGGATCCGGAGTCCAGGTTGTCCCGGGAAAAAGCGACGGGACCTTTTACGTCACCCTTTTTGATGAGCTCATTGACTTTGAGGGCAAAGGCCTTTCTCTCTCCGAAGCCCAGGTAGCATACACGGGCCGGAAGTGCTTCGATGGGCAGGGTTTCCCGGGCCAGATTGATCCATTTCACCGTCAGTTTGTCCTCTGGAAACATCTCCAGAGCCAGATCGTCCAGGCGTTTAAGATCACCCGCATCCCCGGAAATACAGGTCCAGCGAAAAGGACCCCGACCTTCACAGAACAAGGGGCGAATATACTCAGCTACAAACCCCGGTATGGTCATGGCCTCTTCCTCCGGCATACCGGCATCACGGCACTCTTTTCGAATAGATGTACCATATTCAAATACCTGGATCCCATCTTTTTTGGAGAAAGCATTCATGGCTCTCAACTGTTTGACCATGGATTCACGGGCTTTTTCGAGATAGCCATCGCGGTTTTCAACCCTGAGATCTTCGGCCTCCGCCGGGGTATACCCTTCGGGTATGTAGGAAAGCGGATCATGGCAGGGGCACATTTCGGTGACGATGTCGGGTTCGAAGTTCTTGTCGTATGCTTCCCAGAACAGGGTGGCGGCATTTCCCACAACACCGATGGCAAGGGCCTTTTTTTCTGCGGCCGCCTGTTTGGCCATTTCAATGGCCGCATCCAGGCTCTTGGCCTTGACGTCGGTGAATCCGAGTTTGATGCGCTTGCCGATAATGGCTTCGTTGACATCCACGTCGATGCAGACGCCGCCGTGCATGTTCATGGCCCGGGGCTGGTTGGCGCCCATGCCCCCGTGGCCGGCCGTCAGAAGGATTCTTCCCACCAGGGAACTGTTGAAATGCTGATCTGCGATGGCGCCCAGCGTTTCGAAGGTGCCCTGGATTACCCCCTGGGTTCCAATATATTCCCATGGTGCTGCAGTGTATTGGGCGAACATGGTGAGGTTTTTTTCCTGGAGGTCATAAAATATGGGCCAGGTGGCTTTCATGATGTTGGTGGTTGCCATGACCACCCGGGGTGCGAGCTTGTGGGTTTTGAATACGGCAACGGGCATACCCGACTGCACAACCAGAGTCTCATTGTTTTCCAGGTTCTTGAGGGAATCGACAATGGCATGGTAGGATTCCCAGTTGCGTGCGCATTTGCCGATGCCGCCGTAGATCACCAGGTATTCCGGTGCTTCGGCATTTTCCATGTTGTTTTCCAGCATTCTCAAAAGGGTCTCCTGTTTCCACCCCTTACAACGCAGGGTATCCCCGCGTTGGGCTTTCACTTCATACAAGATTTCCGGTTTCATGCGTTTCCTCCCTATTATTAGCGATAAAATATGTAGAAATTTCGTAACTATTCAGCCGCCGATCTACGCTGATCATCACTGATATTTTTTCTTTTATTATCATATACAAATCTTTTAAATTCCGGTTTTCTGCCGAAATTTAATAATAAGCCAACTTCAATATTTGTTGCCTTCAAGTAATTGATTAATTGTGCTTCATGTGCAGTGGCCAGGACACGAACTGCTTTTAGCTCAACGATCACTTTTTCGTTTGCAATCAAGTCTGCCTTAAAACCCCCGATTTCTTTACCTCGAAAAAACACAGAAATATCTTTCTGCTTTTTTACACATAGTCCATATCCAGTCAGGACAATATATAAGGCATTTTCATAGACAGATTCCAGAAATCCATCGCCAAGCTCATTATAAACTTCATAAAAACTTCTAAGTATAATATCTGTAATTTCTTTGTGTTTAAACATAGCTGCGTTCATCTGTGTGAATCTGTGGCTGAATAGTTACGAAATTTCTTCAATTCAGTATAGCTATAAGCAGTAAGCCGCTTACAGTTTACTGCTTAAAGCTAAAAATGTGTATCCTCCTCGACCCCTCGGACTCTTGGAGCCTGTTTTTTATTGTTTTTGAATACCCATCAGCGCCTCGAGTATTTTCTCCCCTTTGATCAATTGCGCCAGCCGGGCGATATCCGGCGACATCTCCTTGTCTTTGTCATAGAAAGCCACATTTTTTCGAACCACAGCATGGGCGATTCGAGATCCCTGGCCGAGGCGCCGGGGACCGTCTTCCCGGAGATCGACAGCCTGCGCCGCACAAAGGAATTCGATGGCAATCACGTTGGTTACGTTTTCAAGAATCTCCCATAGATGCCGGGCACCATTGGCCCCCATGCTCACATGGTCCTCCTGGTTTGCGCTGGTGGGAATCGAATCGACGCTGTCCGGATGGGCAAGGGTCTTGTTGTCCGATACCAGTGCAGCGGCGGCATATTGCGCAACCATCAACCCGGTGTTGAGACCGTTTGCGGGTATCAACATGGAAGGAAGTCCGTAATTCAAGGCAGGCGTGAGCAGGGCGAATGAACGTCTATCGGAAATATTGGCAACCTCGGACATGACAATGGATAAAAAATCCATTATGAACGCCAGACCCTCCCCGTGAAAGTTTCCACCCGATATGCACGCATAAGGCTCCTCTCCATTCGAATCGAGGATCAGCGGATTGTCGATACCGGCGTTCAGGGTTCGTTCGATGTATCCCCGGGCAAACGCGATGGTGTCTTTGACCGGCCCTAATACCTGGGGAATACACCGCAGGCAGTACGCATCCTGAACCCTGTCCGTGGAATCCACCAGTTGGCTGCCCTGTAGCAGGTTTCTTACATTTTCGGCCACGGATATCTGCCCTTTCTGGTTTGCAGCTTCGTGCAGAGACGGGTGAAAGGCAGCCGATACCGCCAACAGGGCTTCCATACTCATGGCCGCGGCAATTTCAGAATGCCGGATCAGTTTTTCGCACTTTTCAACAGATAGGCAACCCACGGCAGCCATGAACGCGGTGCCGTTGATCATGGAATTTCCTTCTTTGGCCACCAGATTGAGCCTGGGGATATCGGCCTGGCGCATGGCTTCTTCACCGCTCATCAGCTCACCCTTATACCAGGCCTTGCCGCTGTATCCTCCCCCGTCGGCATCGCAGGTTGCCACAGCCGCAATCGTGGCCAGGGGTACCAGATCACCGCTGGCCCCCAGAGAACCCTTTTCCGGGACGTATGGGGTGACACCCTTGTTGAGCATGCCGATCAGGGTCTCAACAACCACCGGCCGGATACCGGATGGTCCGCCGGCCATGGTGTTGGCTCTGATAACCATCATTGCTCGAACAATGGCTTCGGGTAAGGGGCCACCGATGCCGGCTACGTCTGCCAGAATGACATTTCTGGACAGGATGCCGGCCTGGTCCGGATCGATGGTCTCATTGGCATGGGACCCGAATCCGGTGTTGATGCCGTAAAACACGGTATCCCGCTTTTGAATGGCTTTGTTCAGCCACTGGTGTGTGGCGGTCATACGGGATGCTGTCTCCGGACCGAGAGGCTTTACCGTTGCCCTTGCGTTGGCAACCGCATTGACCTCCTCGATGGTCAGTGCTTTTCCTGTTATTTCTATAGCTACCATGATGATAGGCCTCTTAAATAATGTAACTATTAATTCAATGTTTCTTGTTCGATATTCTGCAGTTCGTTTAAAAAATCCCTTAGATGCCTTGACTCTGAAGCCCTCCGGTTTTTGTAACGCTGGGGGTTACGCGTTTTTTCTCACAACAATCTTTCCATTTTTGATGACTGTCCAGACCGAGTTGTTGCCGATTTTGTATATGACATCTTCAAAGCTAGGCAGATTCCAGGTCTGGATATGGGACTTGTACACCT
>Ga0164315_10003566_pt1 | contig 12072 bp, 9 predicted proteins | sample GuaBasSedimGuay6_FD_113737 | JGI IMG/M metagenome (GOLD analysis project Ga0164315, IMG submission 113737) | Subseafloor sediment microbial communities from Guaymas Basin, Gulf of California, Mexico - Guay6, Core 4569-2, 0-3 cm | ecosystem: Environmental > Aquatic > Marine > Hydrothermal vents >... | reverse complement strand
TCACGCTGCTTCTCGTTCATGTACTCTTCGCCCCGCTTGGGTTTGTAGGGCTCGAAGTTTTTGAACTCAGCGGTGGCTGCTTTTTTGGCTGCTCGAGGCATGGCTATTTTCCCATACTACTAATACTACTACTAAGGTAACTCGACAATATTCACAGTTCTTTGGCCGGGGCCATAAGGGCGGCCCAAATCCAAGGGCGCAGAAACTACCAGATTACCTGCGGCCATGCCACTCTTTCCTCACAGTTTTTATCGATGGTTAACACCTCTCTACCGGCTCTTGTTAGAATAATGTATTCCATGCGACGAGGGCGTGTCTGTGACAGATTCATACAAACCCAGGGGTTTTGCCCAACGGGTGGACGAAATTGAGCCATTTCGCGTGGTGGAGGTACTGGCCCGCGCCACGGAGTTGGCCGCAGCCGGTCGTGATATCGTGCATATGGCCGCCGGTGAGCCGGATTTTCCCACCGCTGCGCCCATAGTGGAGGCGGGGCGGGCGGCGCTGGCCCGGGGGGCAACTTATTATTCACAGGCGGCCGGAATCCCCGAATTGCGCGAAGCGTTGTCGTGCTTTTACGCCGATGAATACGGCCTGGATATCGCTCCCTCGCGCATTATGGTGACGCCCGGTGCTTCGGGCGCGCTGCTGCTTGTTGCTGCGCTGTTGGTGAATCCTGGTGACGGGCTGCTGCTGACCGATCCTGGCTACCCCTGCAATCGTCATTTCCTGCGCCTGGTGGAGGGCCGCGGACAGCTGGTGCCGGTGGGGGCCGCCGACAACTATCAGTTGAGCGCCGAGCTGGTGGCCGCCAACTGGCAGGCCAATACCATTGGTGCCATGGTGGCGTCTCCGGCCAACCCCACCGGTACAGCGCTGTCCCGGGAGGAGCTGGCCGCTCTGTCACGTGAGGTGAGGTCTCGTAACGGTTATTTGCTGGTGGATGAGATTTATCACGGTCTGGGCTATGACGCGCCCACGCCCTCCGTGCTGGAGGTCGATCCGGACGCTTTTGTTATCAACAGTTTCTCCAAGTACTTCGGCATGACCGGTTGGCGCCTGGGCTGGTTGGTGGCGCCCGAGGCGGCGGTAACCGAGATGGAAAAACTGGCCCAAAACCTATTCATATCCATGTCCACCATGGCGCAGTACGCGGCACTCGCGGGGTTTGAGCCAGCCACCCGCGAGATTCTCGAGCAGCGGCGGGACCTCTTCCGTCAGCGCCGGGATTATCTGCTGCCGGCGGTACAGGAGCTGGGCTTCACCGTGCCCTGCAAGCCGCAGGGAGCGTTCTACATCTACGCCGATGCCAGTCGTTTCACCTCAGACAGTCAGAAGTTCTGCATGCAATTGCTGGAAGAGCATGGTGTAGCCCTGACTCCGGGAGTGGATTTTGGCCACCATCGGGCCAATGAGCACCTGCGCTTCTCGTATACAACCAGTATGGATCGGCTGGAACTGGCGGTGGCGCGTTTGGCCAGGGTGCTGGCCTGAGGGGCGAGCATTACTAGCCCGCGGGGAATTGATTGGTCGCAGGCTTTGCCGTTTTTCGCCGGACCCTCCCGTGGCTCTCTAAATGGAGTAATGGACTTTGACACACGAACTGACTGTGCGGCAATTGACCGGACTGGATGATTCTCATCTGGTGACCCTGCCCGGTGGTCATCGCCTGCAAGATGAAGTGGCGCAGGCCTTTACGGCATTACAGTTGGATGCCCGCAAGGTGGGGTTCGAACTGGCGATCGCCAGTAGTTTTCGTAGTTTCACCCGGCAGCTGGCGATCTGGAACGGCAAGGCCAATGGCGCGCGACCGGTGCACGATGATCGGGGACGTGTTGTCGAAATGGCGGCACTGCCACCGCTCGAGCAGCTTTACGCCATTTTGCGCTACTCGGCAATACCCGGCGCGTCTCGTCATCATTGGGGTACCGACCTTGATATCTACGATGCGGCGGCAGTGGCGCCGGATTATGTCTTGCAGTTATCGCCACAGGAAGTGGCCGGCGGTGGCGTGTTCGACCCCCTGCACTGTTGGTTGGATGAGATTATCACCGCCGGCAAGTCCCGGGGCTTTTATCGGCCCTACGCCCGGGATCACGGCGGGGTGGCGCCGGAGCGCTGGCATTTGAGTTACGCGCCACTGTCGACAGGCTGTTGCGAGCAACTGACCGGTGAGCTGCTGCAATCGTGCTGGGACTGCGAAATGGCCACAGAAGCACTACTGCTGCGCCATGAGATCGAGGACCAGTTGCCCTATATTATGCAGCGCTACGTTAGCGTGGCTGGCGACGGGTGCATGCGGGGGTAAGTAACTGCACAGTGGGGGGGTGCGCAGCGGCGTGACAGGGTCAGGCCGCAGGGCACTACATTATGTCTAGCCTTTCGACTTGTTGAGCAGGTGCCCGAAGTGGTTCTGGTAATCCACTTCGGCAGCCGCGATGACCTTCAGCGCCTCCTCACGACCGTAGACAAAGTCGACTTTGACATCGACCTTCTTGCCCGGAACCATTTTGTAGGTGGAGAAATAGTGCTGCAGGCGCTCGGTTTTGATCGGCGGCAGGTCGGCGATGTCCTGTACGTCACCCCAGATGTTGTCACCGTCCAGCACCGCCACGATCTTGTCGTCTGCCTCGCCACCGTCGATCATCTGGATGCCGCCCACTACACGCGCCTTCAGTATGATGTCGGCACGGGTGATATGACGTTCGGAAAACACACAAATATCCAGAGGGTCGCCATCTGCCACGTCGACACCCGGGCAACGTTTGGCGACCTCTTCGGCACAGTAAGTGCGCGGAATAAAACCGTAGAGTGCGGGCGGGCTGGAAGTGGTGCGCTGGGGGCGGTCAACCATGAGGAAGCCCGAACCCTTGTCCAGCTCATACTTGACCACGTCATCCGGTGTCATCTCGACATAGACCTGAACGATGTCTTGTGGCGTGTCGTCCGCACGTGTGTGCAGGCCGTGCCAGGGGTGGCGCCGCCAGCGGTTGAAATCGGCATCATTGTACATATGAAAACTCTCGGTTTGCTGCATTATCGCTTCAATAAGAAGGCGCGCATTGTACAGAAAGCAGCCGACAAAATCTTGCCAATTTTAGTCCCGGGGCGTCATCAGACCTTGAATCTGGCTTTCAGCTTCCTGGGTACGGGCATATTTTTCAGCCGCACGTATTGCGGCATGCCTTTGCGATACTGCGGGTAGGCCTCCCCGACAATAAGCGGTGCCAGGTAGTCGCGGGCTTCTGCAGTGATATTGAAACCATCGCGGGTGATGTAATTGCGTGGCATTTTCTTCTCGCGGTTGGCCACGTCCTGCAATGGCGCCTCGCCGATAGACCAGCTATAGCGCTTACCCTTACCGCGCACGATACAGGGCATAACGGCATTGTCGCCGCGCAGGGCGAACTCGACCGCCGCTTGTCCCAGGGCGTAGGCCTGGTCTACGTCGGTTTGTGAGGCGATATGCCGTGCGGAGCGCTGCAGGTAATCCGCCACTGCCCAGTGGTATTTGTGGCCCAGCTCCGATTTGATCATTTGTGCCAGGTTGGGCGCCAGGCCGCCCAATTGGCTGTGGCCGAAGGCATCCTTGAGCCCGGATTCGGCCAGGAACGTACCGTCCTTGTACTGGGTGCCCTCCGAGGCGACAATCACACAGTAGCCGTGGCGTTTCACGGTGCGCTTGACCCTGGCCAGGAACTTCTCACGATTGAAGGCGATTTCCGGGAACAGGATGATGTGCGGGGCATCCCCCTCCCGTTCCGCGGCCAGGCCGGCGGCTGCGGCGATCCAGCCCGCGTGGCGTCCCATCACCTCCAGGATGAACACCTTGGTGGAGGTCTCGCACATGGAGGCGACATCCAGGGCGGCCTCCCGGGTTGAGATGGCGACGTACTTGGCTACCGAGCCGAAACCGGGGCAGTTGTCAGTCAGGGGCAGGTCGTTATCGATGGTTTTGGGTATATGGATGGCCTGTAAAGGGTAGCTCATGGATTCGCTCAGCTGCGATACTTTAAGACAGGTGTCGGCGGAATCGCCGCCACCGTTGTAAAAGAAATAGCCAATATTGTGTGCCTTGAATACCTCGATCAGACGTTGGTATTCAGCCGGGTTTTGTTCCACGCTTTGCAACTTGTGGCGGCAGGACCCAAACGCGCCGGCGGGCGTGGACAGCAGCCCGGCAATGGCGGCTTTGCTCTCTTTGCTGGTATCAATCAGGTCTTCGCGCAGGGCGCCGATAATGCCGTTGCGCCCGGCATAGACTTTGCCGATTTGGGCGCGGTGTTTTCTGGCGGTTTCGATGACGCCACAGGCAGAGGCGTTAATCACGGCGGTAACGCCGCCGGACTGGGCGTAGAAGGCATTTTTTCTTGGCATGTGGGGCGTATTCCTGGCTTGGAGCAGTGTTATTTGCGGCCTGCGGCGCCGTCGGTGGACCGCAAAGATTCTGAAGTTTGTAAACAGAGTCAAATATCATACGTGAATTGGCGCCGCTTGTGGACTGATCAGGCGGTTTTACCGTATCCAATGGACTGCATGCTACTATGCGCGCTGCATTTGAGGAGCTGTTGTTGAAAGGTCATGTAGGTTGAAAGGTCATATTCATATTCTGGGTATCTGCGGTACCTTTATGGGAGGTGTCGCCCTGCTGGCCAGGGAACTGGGTTTTCGGGTGACCGGATCCGATGCCAGTGTCTACCCCCCCATGAGTACCCAGTTGCGCGCTGCCGGTATTGATCTGATGGAGGGCTATTTGCCCGAACACCTGCAGCAGCGGCCGGACTGCGTGGTCGTTGGCAACGCCATGACGCGTGGTAATCCCGCAGTGGAGTACATGCTCAATACCGGCCTGCCTTATACCTCGGGGCCCCAGTGGTTGGCGGAGCACCTGTTGCGAGATAAATGGGTGTTGGCGGTATCGGGTACCCATGGCAAAACCACGACCAGCAGCCTACTGGCCTGGATTTTAGAGTATGCGGGTATGGCGCCGGGTTTCCTGATAGGCGGTGTGCCGGCCAATTTCGGTTTGTCGGCGCGGTGCGGGGGCTCCGATTTTTTTGTGGTGGAGGCGGACGAATACGATACCGCTTTTTTCGACAAGCGCTCCAAATTCGTGCACTACCGTCCGCGCACCCTGACAATCAACAATCTGGAATTTGATCACGCCGATATTTTTGACGACCTGGCGGCCATTCGAAGACAGTTCCACCATCTGGTACGCTGTGTGCCCGGGGAGGGGCTTATTGTGCACCGTCACGGTGTGCCGGCTATTGACCAGACCCTGGCCATGGGCTGCTGGACACCGACAACCTCCTTCGGTATCGGCCTGGAATGCGGCGCCAGCTGGCGCGCCGAACTGGTGACGCCGGATGGTTCCCGGTTCCGTTTGCACCGCAGCGGTAAAAAACCCTTAGCGGATGAAGAACCCATCGATGTCAGTTGGAATCACTATGGCCGGCACAATGTGGAAAACGCCCTCACCGCCATGGCCGCGGCGCGCCATGTGGGGGTGACACCGGATGTGGCTGCCCGTGCCCTGGCAGAATTTGGCGGGGTCAAACGCCGACTGGAATTGCTCGGTACGGTACGAAATGTGGCCGTGTACGACGACTTTGCCCACCACCCCACGGCCATCGCCACCACGCTGCAGGGTTTGCGGGCCCGTGCCGGCGGCGGGCGCTTGATCGCCCTGGTGGAGCCGCGCTCCAATACCATGCGTATAGGCGAGCACCGGGAACAGCTGGTGGCGGCCACCGTGGATGCCGACAGGGTCTACTGGTTTCAGCCACCGGGTATGGACTGGTCGCTGGATGCTGTTGTGGCGCAAAGCCCGGTACCGGCGGTATTGGCCGGGGATATAGACGAGTTAGTGAGTCAGGTGGCAGCACAAGCCTGCGCAGGTGACCAGGTAGTTATTATGAGCAACGGCAATTTTGGCGGTATCCACCAGAAATTACTGGCACAACTTGAGAGTAGCGAATCGTCATGATTGATATGTTGGCCGCCGCTTATGATTGGCTGGTCCTGCGCCGACCCTGGTTGGCCCTGTTTCTGGTCGCGCTGCTGGTAGGTGGTTTTGCCACCCAACTGGATAAGATAAAACTGGATGCGTCCGCTGATTCACTGCTGTTACAGGGCGACCCTTCGCTGGAACTTTATCGCCAGGTCGTCGATGAATTCTCCTCTGAAGACTTTGTGCTGATTACCTGGCAGCCCCACGCACCCCTGCTTTCTCCCGAATCTCTGCAGCCCCTGCGCCGGTTGGCGGATGAGTTGCGTGCGTTGGACGGTGTATCGTCGGTGGTCACGGTGCTGGATGTGCCACTGCTGGAGAGCCCACCGGTGACGCTGTCCGATATCACCTCCAAGGACCCGTTGCCCAGCCTGGATCAGCCCGGTCTCGATCTCGACCTCGACCTGGTATTACAGGAACTGACTACCAGTCCTATATACGCTGACCTGTTGGTCAGTCGTGGCGGGCTGGTCAGTGCCATCCAGATCAACCTCAAGTACGATGAGTTCTACTACGACCTGTTGGGTACGCGCGAGTCCCTGCGCATCAAGCGCAACCGCGAGGGCCTGTCTGTGGACGAGCAGCGCGAGCTAAGCGAAGTGGAGGCTGCTTTCAAGGCGCACAGCGCAGTGGCACTGGAGCGCGATAGCCTGTTGGTGGAGCATGTGCGTGTGATAGCGGCGCGCTACACGGACCACGCCAAGTTGTTCGTGGGAGGCGTACCCATGATCGCTGCGGATATGGTAAGTTTTGTGCGCAGTGATCTGGTCGTATTCGGCAGCGCCATCCTGGGTATTATGCTGCTGGCACTGGCGATTATTTTCCGTCGGGGGCGATGGGTGGCAATCCCGTTGGTAACCTGCGGCGCGACGACTGTGATCATGCTGGGCATGCTCGGAGCCCTGGACTGGCGCATGACTGTGATCTCCTCCAATTTTGTGGCGGTGTTGCTCATTATTACCCTGGCCATCACCATCCACCTGATCGTGCGTTACCGGGAACTGCACGCGGTGGAACCCGACGGGGACTTGCACGAACGCGTGCTGCTTACCATGCAACTGATGGCTATTCCATGCATCTACACCGGGATTACCACCATTGTTGCTTTTATCTCCCTGGTGGTATCGGGGCTACAGCCGGTGATTGATTTTGGCTGGATGATGACCGCCGGCATTGTGGTGGCCATGTTGATGGCTTTTATACTGGTGCCTTGTCTGATGTTGGTGTGGCCCAAGGGCAGACCCCATCACCATACTGGTAGCGACCCGGTACTCACCGCGCATTTTTCACGGCTGGCGGATCACCATGGTCGCGCCATTCTTCTGGTGAGTGCTCTGCTGGTAATTCTCACCGCCGTGGGTATCAGTCGCCTGGAAGTAGAGAACCGCTTTATTGACTACTTTCGCGAATCGACGGAAATCTACCAGGGTATGGAATTGTTGGACTCCCAACTGGGCGGCACTATTCCATTGGACATCGTTCTCACACCACCGGACCTGGATGCACCACTGCCGGGGCTGGCGAGTGTGGTCCCTGCCGTCGATGCGTTGCCGGTGGCAGATGACGACTCGTTTGCACAAGACAGTGAGTCGTTTATAGCTCCCGCAGAGCCGGTGGACGATCTTGCCGGCGATGACTGGGATGATGAGTTTGACAGCGATGTCGATGAATTCGCCGGCACAGAGGAGGCGTTTGTTCCCAGTTACTGGTTCAGCCTGGAAGGGATGCGCGAACTCGATGCGGTGCACGACTATATCGATTCGCTGCCGGAGACCGGCAAGGTATTGTCCCTGTCCACTGTCTTTGCCGTGGTCAAGGGCCTGCTGGGTGATGACATTGGTGGTGTCGAACTGGCCATTGTGCAGAAGAGCCTGCCTGAGGATATGAAGCGCCTGATGCTGGATCCCTATTTTTCTGCGGGCACGCAGCAGGCCCGCCTTACGGTCCGGGTAAAGGAAACCAGCAAGGAATTGCGCCGCGCTGAGCTGCTGCGCACCGTGCATGCGCAGTTGGTGGGCCCCCTGGGCTTCGAACCGGAGCAGGTACAGCTCACCGGTATGCTGGTGTTGTACAACAATGTACTGCAAAGCCTGTACCGCTCACAGATTCTTACCCTGGGTGTGGTATTCCTGGCCATCCTGTTTATGTTCCTGGTGTTATTCAGGTCACTTTCGTTAGCCCTGATCACGCTGGCGCCCAATTTGCTGGCGGCGGGCATGGTGCTGGGGGTAATGGGGTTGACGGGAATCCCGCTGGATATCATGACCATCACCATCGCCTCTATCGTGGTGGGTATTGGGGTGGATGACTGCATCCACTATGTGCACCGGTATCTGCGGGAATTCCCTGTGGACCGGGACTATCGCGCCACTATGTATCGCTGCCACAACAGCATCGGGCGCGCCATGTACTACACTACGGTCACTATCGTGATCGGCTTTTCCACGCTGGTCCTGTCCAATTTCACGCCCAGTGTCCACTTTGGCGTGCTCACAGTATTGGCCATGGTGGCAGCGGTATTGGGAGCGCTACTGTTACTGCCGCGCCTGATAATCCTGTTCAAACCACTGGGTCCGGAGGGGATCAGTGAGTGAGCTGCCACTGTTTCCCCTGTCCAGTGTATTGCTGCCCTTTGGTCGGTTGCCGTTGCAGATTTTCGAACCGCGCTACTTGGACCTGGTGCGCGATTGCATGAAATCCGGCGGCGATTTCGGGGTGATATGGATTCGCCGTGGGGCAGAGGTTGCGCAGCGCGGTCGCGCCGCGCCGGAGCTGGGGGACTACGGTACCTGTGCCCGCATCGCGGACTGGGACCAGCTGCCCAATGGCCTGCTCGGGATTACTATAGAGGGGGCGGGGCGATTTGAATTGTACCAGACGCAAATCCGCGCCAACGGCCTGGTGGTGGGGGAAGTTGAGCGGCGGGATGCGCCTGCGCCGACCCCGGTAGAGGGCTCCTGGCAGTCACTGGTGGATGTGCTGCGCAGCCTGGAAACACACCCCCATGTGCAGCGCATGAACCTGCAGTTGGACTACAATAACGCCTGGCAGGTGGTGTATACGCTGATTCAGCTGCTGCCGCTGGAAGAGTCGTTGAAATACGAATTGTTGGAAATCGATGCTATTGATTGCCTGGTGCACGAGCTGGATCTTGTGCTAAACCGGATCAGCGGTGACGACCTGCACTAGGAAAAATCCGGCATCCAGCCGCCTGATTCCCTCCACCGGTTGACGATGTTACAAAACAGGTCCGCAGTGCGCTGCGCATCATAGGCCGCCGAGTGTGCCTCGTTGCTATCAAAAGCGATACCCGCCTCAGTACAGGCCTTGGCCAATACAGTTTGGCCGTAAGCCAGCCCTGACAGGGTTGCCGTATCAAAAAACGAGAACGGGTGAAATGGGTTGCGCTTGATGTCGCAGCGCTCCACCGCCGCGTTGATAAAACCCGCATCGAAGTGCGCATTATGCCCCACTAAAATGGCGCGGGTGCATTGCTGGTCGCGGATCTCCTTGCGTATAACGGTGAACAGTTCTCCCAGCGCATCCTTCTCTGGAACCGCTTCCCGGAATGGGTGGTAGGGATCTATTCCGGTGAAATCCAGAGCCGCCTGTTCTATATTGGCGCCCTCAAACGGGTGGACGTTAAAGCTGCAGGTGCGATGCGGTGCCAGTATGCCGTCTTCATCCATGCGCACGATAGTCGCGGCGACTTCCAGCAGGGCGTCGGTACCGGCGATAAAACCACCGGTCTCCACGTCGACGATTACCGGTAAAAACCCGCGAAAGCGATCACAGATACGTTGTCCGTCAGCTGTGTTCATTGTCTCAGGCACCCTGGTCCAGTACCCGCCACCGCACTGTTTCTCCGGCGCGCAGGGGGGTGAGGGTTGCCGCTCCCAGAGGGAGTTGAGCGGGGACCTGCCAGCCCTGCTGGCGCAGGGTGATGGTGTCGCTGTTGCGTGGCAGGCGATAGAAATCAGGGCCGAAATGGGAGGCGAAATCCTCCAGTTTGTCCAGGGCGTCCAGTTTCCCGAATATCTCTGCGTAGAGTTCCAGAGCGGCATGGGCCGAGTACACACCGGCACAACCGCAACTGTTTTCCTTGTTACTTGTGCTATGAGGGGCGGAATCAGTACCCAGGAAAAACTTGGGATTGCCGGAAGTGGCCGCCTCCATGAGTTCCACCTGGTGGATATTGCGCTTGAGGATGGGCAGGCAGAAGTAGTGGGGGCGGATGCCGCCCACCAGCATATCGTTGCGGTTGAATAATAAGTGGTGGACGGTAATGGTGGCCGCCACATTGTTGCCGGCTTCGCGCACAAACGCCACCGCGTCCCGGGTGGTGATATGCTCCAGTACGATGCGCAACGCTGGAAAGCGCTCGGCGATGGGCGCCAGGTAGCGCTCGATGAATACCTTCTCCCGGTCGAAAATGTCGATGTTGTCATCGGTGACCTCGCCGTGGATCAACAGGGGCAGGTCCGCCTCCTCCATGGCCGCCAGGGTGGTGAAAAGCCCGTCCAGTTCGGCTACACCCGCAGCGGAATTGGTTGTCGCCCCGGCCGGGTACAACTTCACCGCGTGGATAAAGTCCGCCGCGGCGGCCAGTTGGATTTCGGCGGCATCGGTCTGGTCGGTGAGGTAGAGCGTCATCAGTGGCTCAAACTGGCGTGGCAGGCCGGCCATGGCCTTGAGGATGCGACCCCGGTACAGGCCCACATCCGCGACGGTGGTTGCCGGCGGGGTGAGATTGGGCATAACAATCACGCGCCCGAAGTAGCGCGCCATATCGGCACAGGTGTGTTGCAGTGCGGCGCCGTCGCGCAGGTGCACGTGCCAGTCGTCCGGGCGGGTAATGGTCAGTTCGGTCACTTGTGGCCTTGTGGCATGAGGAGCAGGGGGGTGAATGCTACAGTAAAGCTGGCGGCGCGGGAATACGGGCAAGTATACCTCGTCACTTATATTGCAACATTCAGCGAGTCGCCAGGGGCCAACGGTAAGGCGCGTTTTCGCGGGCACTATGCCTTCGAACCGGCGCCTCGCATCTAACGGCTTGCAAGCTTGCTGATCCTAACTTATCAGGTGGTTGGAGCACTAGGAATTGTCCCCGCCCGGGAGTAGAATGTGCGGCCTTTTCGAGTAGAGCCCGCGTGGAGCATGAGATGTCTGATGTAAACAAAGTTGTTCTGGCTTATTCCGGTGGTTTGGATACCTCGGTCATTGTGCGCTGGCTGCAGGATACCTACGGCTGCGAGGTGGTCACATTTACCGCCGACATCGGCCAGGGTGAGGAAGTGGAGCCCGCCCGCGCCAAGGCCGAAGCCATGGGTATCAAGGAGATCTACATCGACGATTTGCGCGAGGAATTCGTACGCGACTTCGTTTTCCCCATGTTTCGCGCCAACACCATTTACGAGGGGGAGTACCTGCTGGGCACTTCCATCGCCCGCCCGTTGATAGCCAAGCGCCTGATCGAAATTGCCAATGCAACCGGCGCCGATACCATTTCCCATGGCGCCACGGGCAAGGGCAATGACCAGGTGCGCTTCGAACTGGGCGCCTATGCCCTGAAACCCGGTATCAAGGTGATCGCGCCCTGGCGGGAGTGGGATCTGAGTTCCCGGGAATCCCTGATGGCCTACTGCGAGACGCACAATATTCCGGTGGATTTCGCCAGTGCGAAGAAGAAATCACCGTACTCCATGGACGCCAACCTGCTGCATATTTCCTACGAGGGCGACCTGCTGGAGGAACCCTGGACAGAACCCGAGGAAGACATGTGGCGCTGGAGTGTGAGCCCCGAGGCGGCGCCCGATCGGGCCACCTATATTGAGCTGGACTATGAGTGCGGTGACATCGTGGCTATCGATGGCCAGACGATGAGCCCCGCCACCGTGCTGGAGTATCTCAACAAGGTCGGCGGCGCCAACGGTATCGGCCGTGCCGATATTGTGGAAAACCGCTATGTGGGTATGAAGGCGCGGGGCTGCTACGAAACACCCGGTGGCACCATTATGCTCAAGGCACACCGGGCCATCGAGTCCCTGACCCTGGACCGG
>Ga0164315_10003565_pt1 | contig 12073 bp, 9 predicted proteins | sample GuaBasSedimGuay6_FD_113737 | JGI IMG/M metagenome (GOLD analysis project Ga0164315, IMG submission 113737) | Subseafloor sediment microbial communities from Guaymas Basin, Gulf of California, Mexico - Guay6, Core 4569-2, 0-3 cm | ecosystem: Environmental > Aquatic > Marine > Hydrothermal vents >... | reverse complement strand
TAACGGGTTTTTGTTGCCCACCATTCCCTACCTATCCTAATTGGCATTTGGGATAATTATTTTTTTGGGACTCCCTTATCAGAGTTATTCAACTTCTATTTCCCCTACTCAAATAAATAATGAAAAAAATCACTTTCTGAAAACATCAGAATTTTTGTGCAATTGGCGTAGCGCGTTTGATTTGACAGATAGTTTATCTAAACCCCATTTGGCAACAGAGATTAATTGAAGCTTTGAGAGAGGAACCCTCGAATAATCAATATATATATTTTCACTACGCACTCCCCGGTTGTCGAACGATTGTTTTTTGAAAATGAAACGATAGAGTTAGGAGAATTAGGAGAACCGATCTAAATGCAAGTCTCAAAACAAACACTTTACATTTTGGTTGAAGTGAAGATAACAGCCCGGAATTAGCCTTTTTTAAACGTGCAATCCGAAAAATAATCACCGAGAAGGGATTGTCCATTCTTCCTAACACCACAGAAGTAGGCAGTCGTTCTGCCTTGGCATCGATTGCAGGGCTCGGTTATCGATATTCTACCATTCATCAATCTATACCCGTGTTGGCAATAGCAGATAGTGACTATAGAACCCATTTTCGTTCCCAATCCTAGGCAAATCCCCAAAATCCGGTATTGGGATAGACATGAATGGGAAAACTATTTGCTTGAAGAAACAGATTACCTTGCAACTTGGATAAATTCTGATTATAACGAATTTTTGGGAGCCCCTAATTTCGTGGCTTTAAAGCATTGATAATGATTCTCAACTTCTGTTAAAAAAGAGGAAACTGGTTAAAAAGTGAGTGAGTGGGAAATTGTAGTTTCCCTAGGTTTCACCTAGGGCTATTCACTTTCAACCCCTTCAGGGTTGAGTTGAAGGGGGGTAGTTCTAGTTTCCCTAAAACTTACCACGCCGGTGTTGCCGGTATCGTCAGCACCGAACCCAACAATGCCTGAGTGTACGCTTGCTGCGGGTTATTAAATATCTCCGCAACTGTCCCTTGTTCCACTATCTTGCCTTGATACATGACAACTACTCTGTCAGCGAAGTTGCCAACGACGCACATATCATGAGTAATCAATAAATAGGTAAGGCCTTCCTTGCGTTGCAGTTTTCGCAGGAGACCAAGTATTTGTGAGCGTATTGACAAATCCAAGGCACTGGTAGGTTCATCACAGATAATCAGTTTTGGTTTCACAGCCACCGCCCTTGCGATAGCAACACGTTGCCGTTCTCCCCCTGAGAGTTCATGGGGAAAGCGTGATTTTTTGTCAGCACTCAAACCAACTTGTTCCAGTAGGTTGTCAATCCGTTCTTGCCTGTCAATCCGATTTTTTCCAACCCCCAATGCTTGCATACCTTCTTCAATGATCTCGCCTACCCGCATACGGGGATTTAAAGAAGAATAGGGATCTTGGAAAATGAGTTGTATATCTCGGCGACGCGGTTTCAATTGCTTGTTTGTCAGGCTTAAGCGATCTTCACCTGCAAATTTGATTTTGCCATTTGTTGGTTCTAGGAGCCTAACGATAGAATGTGCAACCGTTGTCTTGCCGCTCCCCGATTCTCCCACTATCGCGAGTGTTTTAGCCTTTTCAATCTGCAATGAAATATCGTCAACAGCCTTGATATGATCGACGACACGGCGAAAAAACCCCTTTCGCACCGGGAAATAAATTTTGAGGTTTTCAATTTCCAATAAAGGCGATTGAGTTTGCTTAGTTTCAGGGGGATTGCAGTTTGTCAGCACCGAATTAAGCAGTTGTTGGCTATAGGGGTGTTTGGGCACTTTGAAAAATGCCTCAGCCGCCGCTTGTTCGAGAATGCCTCCTGAGCGCATGACAGCCACACGATCCGCCATTTTAGCGACAACACTCAGATCGTGCGTAATCAGGAGAATTGACAACTTTTTCTCCTTTTGAAGCGATTTCATCAGCTCAAGAATTTGCATTTGGACGGTGACATCCAGTGCCGTGGTGGGTTCATCGGCAATCAACAGTTCTGGCTCACAAGCGAGTGCCATCGCGATCATAACCCGCTGTTTCATGCCACCTGAAAGTTGATGTGGATACCAAGCGACGCGCTGTTGTGGCTCAGGGATGCCCACTGAATCTAGCAGTTCTATAGCACGCTGTTTGGCTCGATAAACACGCATATCAAAATGCAGTTTTAGCACTTCAATGATTTGTTCACCGATAGTCATCACGGGATTAAGGCTTGTCATCGGATCTTGAAAGATCATCGAAATCTGCCGGCCGCGAATCCGGCGCATGGCTATTTCAGAGAGCGCCAAAATATCTTTGTCGCCAAAATGAATAGTGCCTGACTCCACTAATGCCGTTTCTGACAAAAGTCGAAGAATTGACAGCCCGGTTACAGATTTACCGCTTCCCGATTCGCCTACCAGAGCAAACACTTCACCATAATCGATATGGAAACTGATATTATTAACGGCTCGTTGCGGCATCGCTTTTCCATCACGACTAAAACGAACACTCAGATTTTGTACACTCAGTAAACTGTCATGCTTATTCATGATATGCCCCTTGGATCGAAAGCTCTGCGAACCGCGTCTGAAAATAGATTAGCTGCCAGCACAAGGCCAAACATAAAGACAAACGCTGCTATCAGCGACCACCAAACCACCGGCTCACGCGCCATTTCAAGCCGTGCGGCATTTATCATATTACCCCAACTGGCGGTGGTGGGATCAACACCGATACCAAGATATGACAATACCGCTTCCGCAAGCACCAGAAAACTAAAATCAAGCACCACGGTTATCAGCACAATATGCATCAAGTTGGGCAAAAAATGGCGTTTTATAATCTGTACATGGCTGACACCAAAAACCTGTGCAGCTTGGACATAGCCCAATTCACGCAACTTTAAAGTTTCGCCGCGCAACAGGCGACATAAGCCTATCCAACTGGTCAGGCCCAGAATGATACACAGAGACATTAACCTGATATCGGCTCGTTCAACGGCCGTCGGGAACTGCTCAGGATGATTATCTATCCAGACATTCAACACCAGCATAGCCGCGGCAATCAACAAAACGCCGGGGATGGAGTTTAAAGTGGTATATAAATACTGAATAACGTCATCAATCCAACCTCTGAAATAGCCGGCCATGATGCCGAGAATAATGGCTAAGGGCAACATGATCAACGTTGTTACAGTACCTACAATAAGGCCGGTGCGAATGCTCTTAATTGCCAGATAAAAAACATCATTGCCTACCTTGTCGGTCCCGAAAATATGATAGCCTTCGGCCATCTGGGCAAACCAACTGATAGACAATATTAAAATCCCGGTGGTAATAAGCGCAATATTCCACGGTATGTCAGTGCTGCCGGTCCAGATTTTTCGCCAAGTGTGCGCCATACTAGAAACTAATAAACCCAGTTTTTTGCCAAAACGGGGTTTCAGCTCACTTTCTAGTCTATCCCGATTTTTTCTTGCCATCATAAAAGTCAAAAAAACAGCAATACTCCCCCAGATCGCCAATGCCCAGAAAATTGACACGATTGTGCGATGGGTAATATCGGCAAACTTGTCGCTAAGTTCTTCATTCAAATGACTTCCCCCGTATTCCAAACGCGGATACTGGCGTTGAAATGTGCCGTCTGGCTGTTCGGTATTTTCCTTGGTAAACTGAAAAGCCGAAAAGGGTGCTGAATAAGTCTTTTCTTGATGTTGATAAAGCGAGCCCAGAATAATATCCAAAAGACTGGTGACTTCACCTGAATAATGTTTCTCAGTCTGGTTTGCCGTGGTTTCCAGTGCCATTCTAAAATGAAACGAGTCAAGGAGTCCCGTGGTGATGTATGCCATCAACACCACAAACGCTGAAATGCCAATCTTGCTACGAAAAACTTCTCGCCAAGTACACCTCAAGTAGGGATTCCTATATATATAAATAATGGCAAACAAGGCCAATAAAGTGAGCAAAAAAAGTAGCCCATCAGTCCAAAGTATAACCAGTTTAATATCAAAAAATTCCATTACGAAAGCCTCACTCTTGGATCAACCCAAGTATAAGATATATCGGTGAGAACCAGTCCAATAATATAAAGCACGGAACCCAGAAATACCATAGAGCGAACAATCGCAAAATCATAAGATTGAATAGCCTCTATCGTATAACTGCCCAACCCGGGGATTGCGAAAAAGGTTTCCATGATAAGACTGCCCATAAACAGTGCGGGGATAACAACAACCACGCCAGTCAAAATCGGCACCATAGCGTTTCGCAAAACATGCCTAAACAACACCTTTAATTCAGGAACACCTTTAGCACGTGCGGTTCTCACATAATCTCTATTGATTTCCTCAAAGAAAATACTGCGATACCAGCGCGTACCAGCACCCATACCGCTGATCACACCGATGACAACCGGGAGAATCAAAAACCGCCATGCGTCAAAGCCTAATTCATAGCCTGAAATCGGTGTCAAATGCCATAATTTGCTCATCAAAAATTGTCCGGCAATAATATAAAACAGACTGGATATGGACATGAGGATCACTGTCATAACGACAGCCATTGTGTCTAGCTGAGTGCCACGAAAAAACACCAGCAGCATTGCCATAGTGATATTCACCAGCAAACCTACGACAAAAGTCGGCACAGCAATTGCAATACTGGGCCATACGCGCTGGCTGATATCATAGTTGATATCCCGCCGATCAGCATCAGAAGTGCCAAAGTCAAGAAAAAAGAGGCGAACCGATTTTTGATAAAAAATAGTATCCTTTATAACCTCAATATCCTGATGAGCTGAGTTTATAAACAAAGGCCGATCATAACCGCGTTCATGTTTCCATTGCTTGGTTTGTTCTTGGGTAATATGTTTGTCGCCCAAATGTAGACGCGCCATATCGTCAGGCGTTATCACCATAAAAAACAACGCAAAGGTGATAAAGTTTACGCCCAAAAGTATGGGTAGAGCATAAGCCAGTCTTCTGAGAATGTAGTTAAACATGTAATCCCTTTGATTTTTGAGTTTTGGTTTTTAAAATCCTTTCATAAGCAACTAATCCTTGTCGTTCTTGCGTTTTGGTTTTAAAATCCTTTCATAAGCAACTAATCCTTGTATTACAGTTAAATGTTGCGGAGCCGGTTGCAAACCGGCACCAGCAAAATATCCGTTTTTCATTCACCATTCATCATTCACAATTCACAATTCACAATTCACAATTCCCTAATTATTAACCGCCTGTCTTCGATATTCACGTTGTCGGTATAATCTAACAGCCAACACTGTTATTATAACAACCAAAGCCAACATGAGTCCCAAAGGCCACAACACCGGTTTGTTATACTTTTCACGATAGTTCTCACGCTTTTCATGGTCAATACGCCAGTATTTCAAGCTACTATTTTCCATTGGGTGCGGTTTGACATTATGCTCCCAATCATGATGCATACTGAACTCAAGTGGATGAAATCCCCACAGCCATGGCGCGTTGTAACGAACTATCTCAACCATCTTATCAATGATCTTGAGCCTCGCTTCGCCATTGTCCATGTTTTTCATCTGTTCAAATAGTGCGTCAAACTTATCGTTTTGATAGTTGGCCGCATTTTCACCGCCGTATTTTACCTTGCCATTAGGCCCATAAAAAAGGAAAAGGAAATTCTCAGGATCGGGATAATCGGCATGCCAACCCCACCAGAAAATCTGGGCATTACCCATTTGCATTTTTTCCCGAAAACGGTTGTAATCCGTTGCTCGCACAATCAACTGAATATCTAGCTTGGCAAGTTGTTTGCGATACCAGTCAAACATTGACTTGTCATCGGGCCCACCGCCGCGAACATCTAAATATAAAACCAGCGGTTTACCACTTTTCTCGTTTCTCCCATTAGGATAACCCGCTTCAGCAAGGAGACTGCGCGCTATTGCTATCGGCTTACGTTTGGCTTGACCATTCACCCAGTCATAAATATAAGGGTTCACGCCCTTTTCCCCTTCTTTGTGGCCGAATATCCCTTGGGGCAACGGGCCTTGAGCAGGAATACCGCGTCCATTGTGAAATATAGAAATAAATTCTTCTATATCCATAGCAATAGAAATGGCCTGTCTCAACAGACGTGCTGACTCAGCAGTGCCTCCCACCACCGTATCCTGCATATTAAAGCCAAAATAGAAATTTGTGGGTCTGACACTTGTTATCAATCGAATCCCTTTTTCGCGCATTTCGTCAGTCAGAATCGCGTTGCTGTCGGCACTTATCGTTACAGCCTGATCAAAATTATCTGATGAAATGGTTGCCGCGTCGAAATAGCCCTGTAAAAATTTATTCCAATAGGGAATCGTTTCTTTTTCAAGCGTGTAAATCGCGGTATCTATAAAGGGAAGCGGCTTGCCAGCATCACGCAATAACCCAAGTTCTTTGTCCCCAGCGGCACCCTCCAAAGGATAAAGCTCGCCGTGGAAATTCTTATTCCTTTCAAGCACTATCCGATAGTTTGGGTTATTCACAGTCAACATGTACGGGCCAGTCCCAACCGGGTACCCGTTAATGGTTATATTGCGCTTAATGAGCACCTTTTGAGAATAAAAACGCTCAGCTTCTGGGGGTACCGGCGCAAAAAATGGCATTGCCAGCCAGTAAAGGAATTGCGGATATTTACCTGTTATCCGAATCCGGTAAGTATAATCGTCAACGACTTCAACGCCTTCCAACGGATAATTATCCAAGTCAATGTAGTCTAGCTTCTGTTCCTTATCAACCTGTTGAAGGCGTTCATTCAGTTCCCACAAGCCAACAATATATTCGCTCATCAGACCATAAATAGGAGAATTGATGCGCGGATGGGCCAGACGCTTAATCTGGTAAACAAAGTCATTAGCCACCAGTTCACGGGTGCCGGTTTTTTCAAAGTCTGACAATTCATGGATATTTGACAGTGCCGATTCTGACAGATTGTGATAAATAAACCGCCCCTGAGCGTCACGCGCAAAACCAGGGTGTGGTTGATACTTTATCCCCCGTTGAATAGATATTTCATAGACGGTGTGATCGATTGTTTTGACCGGCGCATTCTCTGGCAACACATTTCCGTTGGCATCAAAATACTGTGGTTTTGGCACTTCGGTGGCAGACAACGGGATAAGCGTATAAGGCCGTTTCAAATAGTGATATTGTAATGGAGGCTCATAAATTTGTCTGATGAATCGGTATTCACTACTGCTGTATGCACGCGCCGGATCAAGATACTTTATGCGTGTTGAAAACGCGGAAAAGAGAATATTTTTCCCGCTTAATGAGGCTGTATAAGGATTATTGTCGCAAGCACCTGTGAAAAATGCCAAAATAATTAAAAAAACGGTTTTGGTGATAGAACGCATAAATGTTCCTTCTTTGATTCAGTACAACGTAAATGTAGGGTGGGCAACGTTGTTGCCCACCTGTAATGTAGGGTGGGCAACGTTGTTGCCCACCTGTCAATTAGCAAAAAAACCAGCTAATGTAGGGCGGGCAACGTTGTTGCCCACCTGTCAATTAGCGAAAAAACCAGTCATGACTCGAATCATATAGTGGTGATCGAGAGTACCGGCACTTTCTCTGGCACTGTGCATGGACCATAGGGGATTACCTACGTCTACTGAACGAATGCCAAGTTGTGCAGCTATTTGGGGGCCTATGGTACTGCCGCAAGGTAAATTAGTGCGATGCACATACTTTTGATAGGGCACTTCGGCCTGTTCACAGAGTCTCGCAAACAATGCCTCAGAAACGCTTTCCGACGTATAACGTTGGTTGCTGTTTATCTTAATGACCGGCCCTGAGTTTATCACAACTTTATGTTCCCCATCATAAAACTTTTTATAGTTAGGATGGTAAGCATGGGCCATGTCCGCACTCAGGAGAAAACTGTTGGCGTTCGCCCGCTTTTGGCTTTCACGATCTAAATTGAGCGCGATGCTAATACGCTCCAAAATATCCGGTAAAAAACGACCACCTGCCCCTTTACTACTTTGGCTACCCACCTCTTCATGGTCAAAATAGGCAATCAGGTTAGTGGTTTTTGGATCAAGCACCGCCTCATCCAGCAGGGCACAAAGTCCGGCATGGCAGGAGGCGAGGTTATCCAACTGTCCATTGGCAATAAATTGATCATCAGGCCCAAAAAAACAGCCGGGCTGGGTATCAAAAACATGTAACTCCCAAGATAGGATGGCATCCGCCTCAATATCCATTTTATTAGCTATGATAGCACGAAATTGTTGTTGCGCCGGTAAATCCTCTTGTAAAACTGACAACATCATCGGTAATTCTTCTTGCCGATCAAGTTTTAAGCCTTTTTCATTCACATCCCTATTCAGATGAATGGCAAGATTTGGGATACGGACAAGTGGTTTATCAAAATGAATCAATTGTGTATCGATATCAGTGGGTGCGGGCCCCGTTTTAACAACAATGCGCCCGGCGAGGCCTAAATCGCGGTCAGTAAAAGTCGCCAAAATAGGCCCCCCATAAACTTCAACGCCTAAGCGAACCATCAGGCCGTCAGTATAGGCAGCATTAGGTTTGACTCGTAATCCCGGTGAATCCGTATGGGCACCAATAATACGAAACCCGTGTTTGATGGGATCACCGTCGCCGATGATAAATCCAATAATAGAAGAACCGTCGCGGACGACATAATAACGTCCACCGGCTGCTAATTTCCAAGCATCTCGCTCATCTAAGCGTTGAAAACATTTTTTTTCAAGCGCCATTGCCGTAGACATCGCGGCATGCCAAGGGCTAGGACTATTATCAATAAAATCAAGTAGCTTTTGAGCGTGTTGTTGACTCATTTTATTCACCTTAATATTTGGGCTACTCTATGCACATAACTTTTAAACGTGATTAGTTACCCAGAATTATTTAATTAATTAATAAGAATTATATTATGCTTTTGATGTGAATTGTCTTGGTTTATAACTACAAGGATTATTTATAAAAAAGGATTAGTTCACGCTTTTGTTGGGCAGTTGATGTGAATTGTATTTTTTAGTAATAACAGAAAGCTATTTTAAATATTGACAAATATTCTAGTTTAAAGCCCATTTTCAAAAAGGAAAATTATTTTTTATAAGCAATCCTTGTCGTTATAACCGGTTTATCCTTTTTTATAAGCAATCCTTGTCGTTATAGCAAACTGGAAAACGTGGGTGAAAAATAGCGCGACAAACGCGACCAAAAATAGTGAGTATTGATAACTTATTGAACTTAAAGCTTTCACCCATGTACGCACAGATTCTTAATTCAATCAATGACTGCGATAACCATTTTTTTTGTCGCAATGATTTATTCACAGCGTTGCCTAATTATCAAAGAGTTATGATAATTTTGGTGCGTCATGGTTGAGAAGGTGAACAAAATGATGAAATATCTGGAGACTTATACTAAACTCTCACCGTTGAGTTTACAAAGCGCATTCTCGGTTTTTTTGGGAACCCAAAGCGCAAGCTTTGAACACGCAAAATTCAAGGTTTTGAACACTGATAACTGATAACAAGTACAACGGATTGACGGATTTTACGGATTGTTTGATAACTGATAACTGAAAAAGCCATTATGCACACACGTAACTATCCATGCCAGTTTGCTAGGCTGTTTTTATGGGTTTTGGGACTGACTGTTCAAGCTGATACCCTGGCAACGGATAATCGGGGGATGGGAGGCATTGCCTCTGAGGCCCCAATTCAATCCACGCTGCCGGTTCAACATGCTTTAGTTGTGGGTATTGATGACTATCAATCCTCACAGATATATGACTTAGCCGGTGCTGTCAATGATGCCACATTATTAAAGAAGGCTTTGCGCCAAGCGGGGGTGCAGTTGCCGGCAGAGCGCATTTTATTGAATGCGGCCGCGACTCGTTATGCTTTTGTTCAAGCTTGGCAAAACATGGTTGAACAAGCCAAGCCGGGGGATACGTTAATCTTAACGTTTTCGGGACACGGTGGACAAGAACCCGATAGGGTACCCGTTGGCGAAAAAGATGGCCGAGATGAAACGCTGATGTTCCATGACTTTAGTCCCAAATTGCCCACTGTTGGGCGCATCAGTGACGATGAATTGTTTGGCCTATTTGAAAAATCCAGTGATTACAATATCTTAGTGCTTATAGATGCTTGTCATTCGAGTGGCATGGTGCGTTCATCATCGTTCCCGGTTGGGCGATTTCGCACGACGGGGTTTTGAAATATCCAAGTGGATGCGCCACCGCCGATCCCCGAATTACCCAAAATCACCGCTGAAAGTAAGCACCACCCCCATGTCACTTTTATTACTGCAGTTGATAATGATAGTTTAAAGGTGCCAGAAACAATATTGGGCAATCAACATCATGGCGCTTTAAGTTGGTTTTTTGCTCAAGCCATCAGTGGTAAAGCCGATGGCAATCAAAATGGGCGGTTGGAACGTGATGAGCTGGAAAGCTTTTTAACACAAAAAGTGAGCAATCAGATGAATTTTATACAAAATCCAAAATTATTGCCTCGCGCTGATAATGTGTCGGTGTTTCATTTGGGGCCCGTTTCATCAAAGCCGACACCGGCTCAACAACCACTGACTGCTGATATTGCGATTGTGGTACAAAATGGCACAGCCCCATCGGGTTTAAAACCGGCGCGAGTCGTCAACAGTTCTCAAACGTTTGATTTACGCTTTCAGCTGACAGGTAGGCGGGCGGATGTATTTAACCACACCGGCGATAAAATCACAACGCTGCCTAGCGGCGCTGCTTACCGTTGGCAACCAGTGATAGATAAAACGCGCCTGTTAAAAACCTTGGAAACGCAATTTGATATGCGCCTCAAACCAATTCAGATAACGTTGCGCGAAGGGGGGTTTTTGCATTTTAGTCTGTCACCGGGGAATCAGGCGGAAGGCTTAAACGCACTGACAGTATTGAGTCTCGCGCCGACTGGATATCTACAGTTTTTGTATCCATTAAGCGATTATAACGATCCAGTAGTGGTACGTCGGTTTCCGCTATTATTGCCCCCAATGGAAATTAGCCCACCGCTTGGCGGCGAGCATTTTGTGGTGATGCTGTGCCGCTCGGTGGCAACTGGGTTGCACGAATTATTGGCGCGTGTGCAACCCCAACTCCCTGAACCTAAACAATTTCTGTCTCATTTACACAACAACCGCTGCCAAGTGGGACAGTATGGGGTTTTTAGTGAATGAGGATGGTGATAATTTGTCTGAATCAGGATTTGCAGAATTTAGGAATTTTCAGAATGTTTTTCTGAATCAGACAATTAAAGAATTTTAGAATAAATTTTGAAGAATTATTTTTGTCCGTAAATAAAATTTTAGATAATAAAAACAAATAGTTAAATTCATAAAACCCTTATTTTCGGACAACTCTATTATTTCAGGTTTTATTCTGTGAATTGTTTACATAACGCACGCAGTTCTTGCTCGAGTAAAATTTCCAGAAACACATTGGTATCAATTAACATTAACGCCACTCCAAGGATTGTTTTTGAAGAGAAACACTATCATATTCCGATTTCAGTTCAGATAAGCCACCTTCCCAATTAAAAGTCGGTGTGGTTTTCGATGGGGCTTGAACATGTTGACTCAACAAAAAGTCAATATAAGCCACCAGTGTGGGCATCAGCTCATTAGGTAAATGGTTAATTTTGGTGTAAACTTCATTTTTATTTATCATATTCGTCTCCAAGTTGCGTTGGTATAATCATACAGATAAATATTGTTCCTAAAAATAATGGTATATAATCACAAGTATCTCGTCAATTTTTCATTCTAAACAATATTATCTGTTGGAGCCAGCCGGTTTGCAATCGGTGAATCACATTTCAGTTGCTTCGATCACTTTCGATCACTCAAACGTTACGGACTCAGTTGCAAACTGAGTCCAGCAAAGTGCCAAATTTGCCAAACTAAAGTTTGGACTCCTGACGAATTATTTCACTTCAATCTCCACCCGCCGATTTTTGGCCCAAGCGTTCGGATTATCTTCGTTTACCAAAGGTTGGTTGTAGCCATAGCCAGACGTGATAATATTCATAAGCCAATCCTTTATTAT
>Ga0164315_10003564_pt1 | contig 12074 bp, 8 predicted proteins | sample GuaBasSedimGuay6_FD_113737 | JGI IMG/M metagenome (GOLD analysis project Ga0164315, IMG submission 113737) | Subseafloor sediment microbial communities from Guaymas Basin, Gulf of California, Mexico - Guay6, Core 4569-2, 0-3 cm | ecosystem: Environmental > Aquatic > Marine > Hydrothermal vents >... | reverse complement strand
TGCGTTATTACCCAGACTACTTTAAGGTTTACATACATTGTGGCATTGAGCATGAATTATTAGATCCGACTTTAGCCAAATTTGATTTGGCGAGACTTGGCAATGCTCTCGTTGCCGAAAGGGATTTGCAATTTACCTATTTAGGATTACAAACCCTGTATGACCGCTATTTTTTACACTGGGAGGACACTCGCTTTGAGTTGCCCCAAGCATTTTTTATGCGTGTCGCAATGGGCCTTGCCCTGAATGAAGATGACCGCGAGGCCCGTGCGATTGAATTTTATAATTTATTGTCCTGCTTTGATTTTATGAGCAGCACCCCAACGCTGTTTAATTCGGGCACCAAGCGTCCGCAATTATCCAGTTGTTATCTGACGACTGTGCCCGATGACTTAGAAGGCATTTATGACGCTATTAAAGATAATGCATTGTTATCGAAATTTGCTGGGGGCTTGGGTAATGACTGGACACCGGTGCGAGGTATGGGCTCACACATTAAGGGGACTAATGGCAAATCGCAAGGGGTAGTACCGTTTTTGAAAGTGGCTAATGACACACTTGTTGCTGTAAATCAGGGCGGCAGAAGACGCGGTTCCGGCTGCGCCTATCTAGAAACCTGGCATATTGATATTGAAGAGTTTTTAGAACTGCGCAAAAACACCGGAGATGAACGCCGTCGCACCCATGACATGAACACCGCGAACTGGATCCCTGATCTTTTTTTAGAACGTGTGCAGGAAAATGCACAATGGACACTGTTTTCGCCGAATGAAGTACCTGATTTGCATGAACTTTATGGGGATGCCTTTAAAAAAGCTTATGAAACACACGAAGCGGCTGCAGAACAAGGCAATCTTAAAATATGGAAACCGGTTTCTGCGGTCGGGCTGTGGCGAAAAATGCTCACGATGCTGTTTGAAACGGGACACCCTTGGTTAACCTTTAAAGACGCTTGTAATTTGCGGAGTCCACAACAGCATGTCGGTGTCGTCCATAGCTCCAATCTTTGCTGTGAAATCACTTTGAACACCAAAGCGGGTGACGAGGTTGCTGTTTGTAATTTGGCGAGTATCAATCTACCCGCCCATATTAAAGACGGCAAACTGGATACAGAAAAGCTGCAACGCACTGTTCGGACGGCTATGAGAGCATTAGACAATGTCATCGACATTAACTATTACTCCGTGCCACAAGCACGTACCGCTAACCAGCGTCATCGCCCCATCGGCTTGGGACTCATGGGCTTTCAAGACGCTTTATATAAATTACGCATTCCTTATGCCAGTCAAGCCGCAGTGGAATTTGCGGATTACGCCCAAGAAGTCATTAGCTACTATGCCATTTCCGCCTCTACCGATTTAGCCGAAGAACGCGGACGTTATGCTAGCTTTGAAGGCTCATTATGGAGTCAAGGCATTTTACCGATTGATAGTATCCAAAAACTGGCAGAAGCGCGTGGCAAATACTTGGAAATGTCTACCACCGCAACTCTTGATTGGGACAGCCTGCGCGAGCGCGTTAAAACGGTGGGAATGCGTAACTCTAATACCATGGCGATTGCGCCCACCGCCTGTGTTGCCAGAGATACATTAATCCTCTCTTCCGAAGGATTAGTGCCGATAGAAACCCTCAGTGTTTCGACTGGGCAATGGCAAACTATCAATATGCAGGTGATGCAAGAATCAAATTTAGCCCTGTCTAACCAACTTTATCTGAATGGGCTAACAGACACCTTACGTGTTGTGACTAAACGGGGTTCTAATCTCACCGCCACACCTAATCATCGTATTAGAGTCGTCGGCGATAATGGTGAATACGCTTGGAAATTCCTGAGTGAGCTGCGCGTTGGCGACGAAGTGATACGCCGTCTGGGTGGGCATCAAGAACTGTTGGCTAATAAACCATATCTCGTGTTGCAAATTCCCCAGAAGACAAACACGATTAATCAAAAAAAGGTTGGCTTGCCTACCGAATTAACGGAAGAGGTTGCCTATTTACTTGGCTTATACATGGGGGATGGCTATCTGAAATACAGTGAACGAGGCCATTACACCAAGAAAGATGGGATAGGCATAGCCATTTGTGATGATGATGCGGCTATTGTTGAATTTGTTCAGCAAGTATTTAACAAAATGGGCATCACAGTGCTTGCGGATACATCGAAGAAAAACTCGGGTTGTACCGTCTATTTCGCCTATTCGACCGCCTTAGTTGATTGGTTTGAATCCAATGACTTTACCAAATCCAAAGGTAACTTTGGGGACGGTTCAGCCAGTGCCTTTATCCCTCAAGCTGTCCTGCAATCGCGTACCAATGTGTTAGCCGCTTTTATCAGTGGTTTATTTGTAGCCGATGGCACGGTATCGGATTGCCATACTGAATTCGCCACAGTCAGCGAAATTCTCGCTCATCAAGTCAAAGTGAGTTTAGAAAGCATGGACATTGTGACAACTTTATCTCTGTCTCAACCTGAAACATTGGGTAAGCGTCCGGTTTATCGTGTCCGTCCTAGCAACGTCCTCGCAACCCAGCAATTTTCAGAAACCGTCGGTTTTGGCGTGTCTCGGAAAGACGCAAAACTTAAAGAAACGCTTGCCAAATGCGTCTCTGAACCCAACATGCGTAGGGAACATCATGTTGAAAACCCTGCGTTAATCGTTGATTTTATTGCCGCTGCCAGAAAATGCGGTATAAATGAACCGTTATTAAATGGTGTTGTGTGTTCTAAGACCAACGGCGCATTAAATATTCATTTAGCACGCAGAGTGATTGCTGAATATCCCGACATGGCGAATACTCAGTTAGGCCTCATTCTGAGTAAAGGGAATGTGTATTTTGAGAAAATTGTCGATATTATTCCTTCTCGTGATATGACTTACGATTTACAAGTGCCTGAGTACAACACTTATATTGCGAATGGTTTTGTGAGCCACAATACCATTTCCAATATTTGCGGCGTGACTCAATCTATTGAGCCGACGTATCAAAACCTGTATGTCAAATCGAACTTGTCAGGCGAGTTTACCATCATCAATCCTTATCTGGTGCAAGATATAAAAGCACTCGGCCTCTGGGACGAAGTGATGATTAATGACTTAAAATACTGTGACGGCAGCATTCGTTTAATTGATCGTATTCCAGAGGAAATTAAAAGGCTGTATGCCACCGCGTTTGAAATTGATCCCTCATGGTTAGTAGAAGCCGCTTCGCGGCGGCAAAAATGGATAGATCAAGCGCAATCACTCAACCTGTACCTGCTGGAACCGTCGGGCCGAAAACTTGATGACTTGTATCAACTCGCATGGATGCGTGGTCTCAAAACAACCTACTATATGCGTACTATGGGAGCCACTCGTGTTGAGAAAAGTACCGCTATTAACCCTCAATTGAATGCAGAAAGCACCCCACAAGCTTGTGCATTGGATGACTCAGAAGAGTGTGAAGCGTGTCAATAAGTACAACTGATAACTGATAACTGATAAGGAGCGTGCATAATGCGGCTGGGGTAGGATCGCTCCTGTAAGCCAGGGGCGTTGCCCCTGGCTATATTAATTTCGCACCTTCGGTGCTTTAAAACCCAGCCCCAACGGGGCGTATTATTATAGCCAGGGGCAACGCCCCTGGAATTTAATTTATGCACGTTCCTAACTGATAAGTGATGTTACGCATTCAAGTTCCAATTTGTCTTGTCGAGGTTCAAGTTTTACTAGAAAAACTTGAACCTCGACATCAGGATTTTCCATATTTTCGGATTTTCAGGATGACTAATTTGTTTGAATCAAAATTTCCAGATGCCAGCGGTACTATATCTGTAAATAATTTATAGCTTAAATGGTGGGCAAAAAAACACTTGCCCACCCTACAAAAACTTCTTATTTTTATCAATCTTTGATAACAAGTACAACGGATTGACGGATTTGTTGATAACTGATAACTGATAACTGAAAAAGGAGATTGATATTATGTTGGATTTTGACGACACTGGCAGTTCAAGCGATGGTAGCTTTTCCAGCACTTTTAGCAGCACAGTACCACGCAGAAAATCTAAACCCACTCAGCCTAAACCCACACAGCGCAAGGCAACGGCAAAACCAAAAGTGATATCCCCCGTCTCAAGCAGCTTAGATCCGATCACCATCGGTGCCAAACATCCGTCAGCCTCTGACATTAAAATTGTTGGAGGGCGTGGCTATGACTTGCGACAACCGATACCCGTGAAATACCGTGCCGTGAGAGAACTGTTCCTAAATGCCCGTAAAAACTTCTGGACACCTAATGATATTCCAATGGGTGAAGACAAACTGCAATGGGATATGGGCAAGTTGACTGAATCTGAAATGTGGCTGTTCAAGACTAACATTTCTTATCTCACGGCTGGTGATAACTTGGTACCTGACAATTTGGTTAATGCCATTTTCAAACACATTACCGCCAACGAAATGAGACAATATTTTCGCTGGATAATGTGCGAAGAGGCAAATCATATTGAATCCTACCTGTTTATTTTGGAGTCCTTTGGTTTAGATGACAAAGGGCAAGGGCAGATTTTTAATCTCTACCAAGAAATACCGGCACTGACTAACAAACTTAACTGGAATCTGACCTTTACCAACAATGTGGTAAATTCAGACGCGCCGATTGGTTCCCCCGAAGCGAATCGCGCTTTGTTGGAAGACTTGATCAGCTACTATATCTTTGAAACCCTATTTTTTCCGCTCGGCTTTTCACAAATATTCGCGCTGGCGCGAAAAGGCAAATTGCGGAACACAGCGCAGCAGTATAGTTACATCTGGCGTGACGAGAACCTACATTCCAGCAATGGGTTATGGCTAATCAAGCAAATTATCCGAGAAAACCCGAAACTCTGGAACACCACAATGCAAGAACGTTCACGCGCTATTGTTAACGAAGCGGTGAAACTGGAAACCGACTATGCTCATGCTTCCATGCCTGATGGCGGTATTTTAGGGCTGCCAGTCAACACTTATGTTGATTTTGCTCGGTTTGTGGCTGACAACATCTGCAACAAACTGGGGATAAAATCTCTGTTTGGCGTTCGGGAACACCCGATGCCTTGGATTAGCGAATATGAACTCAATCATGAAGTGAATTTTTTTGAAGGGCGTGTTCGTGAATATCAAACGGGCAGCCAATTGACGTGGGATTAATGCGGTACTGGGATCGTTGAATGGGATTGATTCAAATGAGGGGCAACCGATTGCCCCTACCATATTAATTGTAAATGTCAGGGCAATTCCTTGTTATTAACCTTGAATTGTAGGATAAATCCTTTATAGATAATTGGTGAGATAAAATAAATAATAACTACAAGAATTATTTACGTAACGGATGCTATCCCTTTGCGGGATAGTATCCGTCAACAGCTTGTGAAATTATTTCTCTGAACAAAATAACGTAACGGATGCTATCCCTTTGCGGGATAGTATCCGTCAACGGCTTGTAAGAAAGGCAAAAAATTGATCGCCGCTAAATGTCTCTACACAGGACTCCATTCTTTTGATAATTCAAGGTATTCTCTCGGCATGAGTTCATCGGGTAACTCTTCTTCTAATGCGAGCCCATTGTCCCAACCCGTGTGAATTAAAAAACACAATAATTCATTATAGTGAGAGACAACTTCATGGTTTGAGGAGGAATTTTCAGAAAGTCCTCTCCAACGTGCGGCTAAATGAGCTAAGGTACTCAAAATATGATCCGATTCAATTTTACTTAGCATATAAGCAGCCTCTTAATAGATTATGTAGGGACGATTGCCAATTCTGCCCCTTGATTGATCATAGCAGGTATATAGTCACGCAATATTCCACTTTTTTCAGGTAAAATAACGCCAGTTTGTCCCCAAAATGTGGCACAGTTATAAGTGTTAGGAAGATAAGAAATATTTTCATGAGGTAACATATATTTAGAACCTTTACCTCGTTTTTCAATTTGCTGAAGCACTTTTGCAAAGGTTGTGTCATCAACAGTTTGTTTAAGGCGATATAATTCTAACTCTCGTGAGCCTTTATTAAATTTTCCAGCGGCAACTTGATGAAATAACTTGGTATCATCAATTAATTGACCATCGAATACCTGTCTTTTTCTTTTCAACAAAAATATAAATTCCTTGTCACTCAGTTCATTAGGTTTCGTTGGCGCAAAACCATAGATCGTTTGACCATTGTCTGCTGATAAGCCTATATGACCTTTAGCGATCAAAGGCGGATTTTCTTTTGCTAATCGAGCATTTCCTTGAAAGCCATATAAAATAACTCTATGCATCGCCCCTACCTCAACGGTAAACTTTGGCGTAATTGTACTTGCTGATAGAATAAGTTGATTGCTTGGCTTGCCGATAAACCAAGCTGTTTAAAAACCGTTTTTGCGTTTTGTTTGAGTGTTGAATAAATTTGTATCGTGAAAGTTTGTGTGTTAGGCATTGTGATTATTTTGTCTTACGGGGTGCATTCCAATTTTCATTCACAGACTGTTAAGTACAACGGATACGCGAAATAAACGGATAGGGCTATTTCTGAATTGATTCATTATCCTTTCATTAAAGGAAGCACCGAAGATAAACCGCGGTAATTTGGCTCATTTCAATCTCTTAATTTATATGAATCGCACGCACTCAGGGTAAATTGTTATCCGGCAATGAAGTGTATCCGTTGTACTCAAGAAATGGTTACGGATACTATCCCTTCTTAGAGATAGTATCCGTTTTGAGTACCAAAGTTTTACCGATTACTGCACAGTGGCTGCGGTGATGTCATCTAGGTGGAAAGTAGGCTTATCCATTAAATCAATATCCTGTAGCGCATAACAGTAGGTGTTGAAAGAGGCCACCTGTTTGTCTTCATAAGAATAAGAGGCACCCGATCCTTGAGCCAGTATGAAGGGGCTAATCTTTTTGACTTCAGTATAATCCTCCCCATGCCAGGAACATTCAGTTTTGTCCGCCTTGAGTTGGCCTCTCCAAACGAAAAAGCCAGCGTTGTCGATCTCACTCGCGGTTTCCCACGCTATGGTTACGCCATCGTTGCTTGCTGTGGTGGTGAAGGAGTTGTCGATGAGTGTGACTAATGTGGGTAGTTCGACTTTGTGTTTTGCATGTATTAAACAACCTTCTATCGCGGTTTCGGCTGCATTATACAAATCAAGCGGAGGACCTGCAGGTGCGTCGTATAAACTATCTACCGCCGGTGCGGGTTGTTCCAAAGGTGGCAAACAAACCACTTTCGTCGCCCCCTTCATTAATGGTAAAATTGGCAGCACTGAACTGCAAAGTGCCCGCGCCGGCATAGGACACCGCTGGGCTGCCTAATCCAATAACGGACAGAGCCATCGCCGTCAAACGAAATTTTGAGTTTATCTTTGACATGTTGAATCTTCTCCTTTTTAGGATTGTGTGATGAAATTGAACCGCCTTCATACCAACGAACGGCCTTCGAGATATAACTAACTACAAGGATTGTTTATAAAAAAGGATTAAAAGCGGCCAGAATCCAAATCCCAAACGCTAATAAACACAGTTATTGATAGGTAAAAGCGCAATATTTCGGCACACTCACCAACTAATCCTTTCATATAACTACAAGGATTGTTTATAAAAAAGGATTAAAAGCGGCCAGAATCCAAATCCCAAACGCTAACTACCGCATTTCTTGACGGGAAAAAGCCCAATATTTCGACTAAACGATCCAACTAATCCTTTCTTATAAGCAATCCTTGTAGTTATTTGCCAGTATAATTATAGGCTTACTGACCTATAAGCCACTTGGTTTTTACATATCACCTCCTTATTTGATTGATGGTTCAAGTTTTCAAGTTGAACCTGTTTACCACCTAAAAGTAAAGTACAACGAATTACGTGGATAAACGAATTCAAATATCTCAAACCATACGTGTTTTTCATTGATAATCCCTGAACTGACTTTTTTTCGTGGCCATTTCTCGAACGAATCCCATCCATATCTGATGCTTTATTCGTTTATCCACGTCATTCGTTGTACTCCTATGACGTTGTACTCCTATGAGTTATACTCACTCCAACCGCAATCGCAGCCCCGGATCACCAAACAAAGTAAACATTTCCAGATTCTCTGTGGAGATACCATAATGAGTCACCGCAGCGATTTTAGCCAGAGTAGTCAGAGTACCCAGTTCCGTCTCTTTATCCTGAAACAAACGCTGAAATAATTCATTAGCGAGAATTTCATGTTCGTGGGTATAGCCCAGTCCGCTGGGCGCAAACATGCCAATCGCCCCTTTACCATCCGCTTTAAGAAAAGTCTCCGCAAGGCTATCACTGGTACCCCGAAACGGTTTATAGTAGGAAAACCAACCATTTTGGCAATTCAGCGCGATCACAAAAGTCAGTTTATCGGGATTGTTTAACGACATCACATCTTTAAAATTAAAGATATCTTCTCCCGCCCACAAGTTAAGACTGCCATGCCCGGTGTAATTAGTCACCACCGCGCCGGCATCGATGGCTTGAATAATGTCTTGCGTTACGGCCTCGACTTCATTATTGGCGTATTGGCCCAAATACACCCGCTTCGACGTATAATCCGCTAAATGTTGTGCTATCAACTGCTCGGAAACCACTTCAAAATCCCGTGTGTTATTATCTGTTATAAACAGTACATTGCGCTGCCAACCGTCCAGAGGTGCTTGTGGATAGCGGATCAATTTATTCACTACCGCGTCCAGTTCCGCTTGGGTTCTTACCGCTATACGCCCCAAAAACATATCCGGCAACGGATCATCACCACTGACACTCACAAACCAATTGTCACTGGCGGTTTCTCCCATCTCGCGCGTGTGAAAAGTATGGGTGGGCACATAGTTAATGCCATGCCCCAATTCGTTGAGCGTATCCGCGTTAGCATCGCCCACCAACACCACATAAGCCGGGCGAGGTGGCGTGTAGTTTTTGTAGGCATACGTCAGAAAATCCTTAATCGCCTGTGGATCCGGCAGCCCGTGATTAAATTCATCATAAATCTCCGACACCGGCACCGCCATGACTTGTACCCCGCGAGCCGCAACGAGGTTTTGTAGCGCGTTAATGTCAAAACTGTCATGATAGATAATCACATAATCAGCCCGATGGCAGGGCGATTGAAGCCACCCAATAGAATCAATTGTGATCGCGGCCGGTTTCAGCAGATGTTCTTCGGCAACAGTAAAGGTGTAATAGGTCTTGCGGCCGTCCAACTGCTCGGCATACTGAACCTGAAAACCGCCCGCGCCATCCGCCGACACCGTCGCACCCAGCAGCGGCACGATTTGTAGCGGATCGGTGACATCCAGCACTAACAGTTCGGGCCGACTAAAACCACTGACCGTCAGATTGTATGGCCCGGTGCCAGTCGCCTCAAATGTTAGTTGATCCTGAACAGCCGTCATCGTGGCCGTGTAGTCGATTTCCAGCCAATTGACATAAAGGATATCGGCCGTGGCTCCGGTATTCCCTACTGAAACTAGGGTAACCGTATTTTGGCCTTCAAGCAATTTAGCTTGCCCGAAGGTAACTTCTTGCAAAAAAACCGCTTGCCCGTCCCACTGAGCATCATGGATTTCAACACCGTTGAGCAATATTTTGGTGTGATGATCGGGATCAATCACCGGATTATCGGTTTTGCCTTGCAACATCACACGAACAGTCGCGTTGCCAGCCGTTTGGGCCAAATGGTGTAATGTCACCGGCATCTCTACGGAATTTTCGGCCCCAAGCTCTTTCCAGAACAAATGATCTCGCTTGGTACTATTAGGCATCCGCGACCACCAAACTTGATTGTTTTCAACATGCACGGTTTGTTTAAACGCCGTTAACTGTGCATGGGTTGGTACCGGTGTGCCCTCTTTAAAGTTAATTCTGGTACCGCCGTCCGGATTCAGCGTGAGCCAATAGATATTGTTGCGCGTATAAAGCCCGTTGGCAGCTTGGGCGTAAAAATACAATACATCACCCGGCCCAAAAACACCGTCTTGCTCGCCTGCAATCAAGACAGGCACCGGTTGGTCTATATAACTCATCTGAATTTGATGTGCATCCAGCACCGACACATCCAACCCTAAAGCCAGAAAGTCGGCATAGCTAATCGCATACAGGCCGGTTTTATCTATGCTGATTTTTAAGGCCGGCAATGGTGGCGGGCAGAGGGTTTTTGTTGCCGTGCGGCGGCGCAATACTAGGTTATTTTGGCCAAAAACTTCCGAGGTTTGCGAAACCTCGGAAGTTTCCACAATCGGATCATTAATCAGCAAGCTATGCAACATGCTGTCAAATGCCGGCGAATCTGCCACCACTGGCGCAGTGACGTTGGCAGAGCGTGTCTGGTCGGAAAAGCTAACTTTGACACGCAACCTTTTGTAAAGCTTGACGGTTTGTTGAACGGGATTGTGCAACACCGGCAAAAACAGTATTTGCGCCACTCATTGTTCGCGAATATGCCCAGTTAGGCCGATTTTGACTGGGCTTGCCGGCTGGAAATGGTCAACCTGATAACTTTGTGCCTCCGGTATAAACTCGGACTGTTCAGCGTCCAGTGGGTTAAAAGTCGGGGCCGGCGGTAGCAAAACGCCAGACAAGTTTTCGGTATCGCTGTCTAATATTTCTAGTTGTAGCCGGCTGCCGTCAGGCACGGCAATTAATACGCCCCGCAATGGGCGTTGGGGTTTGCCCGGATCATGGGTGTAGCCCATGCCGGCGATCTGTATGGCTTGATACCGATTGCCCGACAAGTGTTTTTCAGAAATAACCGGCTCAGGTATTGTCAGTTCCAACGTGAGTGATTGGGCACTTTCGTCAAGCAGCGTTATGTTGGCCAACGGCTCGGCATGAGTTGGGGCAATGGATAGAGACAGTAACATGCCATAAATAGTCCCAAGAACCAAGAAGTTATCAAAATAGTTATTCAAGTTATTCATTTTGCTTAATCCGGTAGTCCCTTACTATAGATGTTCAGATAAATAACTTCACGGATAGCATCCCTAAGAAGGGATACTATCCGTTATGGCTTGTGAAATAAACGAATAAGAGGATAGTGGAATCAACTCCCATCCAGAGAATTCGTTGATTTCGTTAATTCGTTGTACTCCATTCGTTGATTTCGTTAATTCGTTGTACTCCATTCGTTGATTTCGTTAATTCGCTGTACTCCATTCGTTGATTTCGTTAATTCGCTGTACTCCATTCGTTGATTTCGTTAATTCGTTGTACTCCATTAATAAGCGATTACTGTGCGTACCAGCCGGAGTTTCAGTCGATGCAACAGATAGCCCGCTTTTGGCCAAAACCGTCTGACGGCTAATATGCCTAAACTGGTGGCCGTTATAAACCAAATCAACAATACCCCAGCGCGACTATTCAAATCAAATTCTTTGTCATTGACTTTGATTTTCTCCACCACGCCAATAATATTATCTATAGAAATAAACGAGGTGGAAACGGCACTATCTCCGCCTTCGAGACATTGATGTTGGGAGCAGCGGAGCCACAAAACGCGATGCGCAATGAGTTGGTTATCATTGATATAAAGCACAATGTCACCGGCACTTATTTTTTGGTGTGCGTGTTCAAGAGATTTCACAAAAATCTGCGAGCCGGTTGGCATCAGCGGAGACATACTCCCAGAATGCATGGTTAGCCAGACTTGTTTTTGATTATGGAGAATGGCTTTCCACAATGCGCCTAAGTTATTTTCAGAATTGACGGACATCTCACTCATTTACTCATATTACCAGGAGTACAAGGCGAACCTTGTACATATTACCAGGAGTACAAGGCGAACCACCTTGTACGAAAAATTGTTACAAGGTTCGCCTTGTACTCCTGATAATATGACATTGTCAAGCCCACCCTACACCTTTGATTTCATCCAATCCCTTAACATCGCGATTCGATTCTCTTGCGTCATGACAGCCTGCATTTCTTTATCACCACGTAATATGCGCCAAGCTATGCCACTGTACTTAATTAAGGTATCTTTTAGGCGCACCGGATAATAAAAATAAACACGTAATGAATTTTCTGGTACGTTATATATATAAGCCAGTTCATCAAG
>Ga0164315_10003563_pt1 | contig 12074 bp, 8 predicted proteins | sample GuaBasSedimGuay6_FD_113737 | JGI IMG/M metagenome (GOLD analysis project Ga0164315, IMG submission 113737) | Subseafloor sediment microbial communities from Guaymas Basin, Gulf of California, Mexico - Guay6, Core 4569-2, 0-3 cm | ecosystem: Environmental > Aquatic > Marine > Hydrothermal vents >... | reverse complement strand
AAGGATTGTTTATAAGAAAGGATTAGTTCGTGGAAGGATTTATAGACGTTCAGAAAAATAGTTAGGGCAAAACCGTAAAGCGTTTCCAAAACGCTTTACGGTTTCTACTGAAAAACTAACTATAGGTTTGAAGTAAATCCGTTTTGATGCTATCCTTTTTTATAAACAATCCTTGTAGTTACCTATCCTTTTTTATAAACAATCCTTGTAGTTACCTATCCGTTCTTATATACAAATCCTGTAGTTATCAATGTTCACCCCTTCGGGTAAAAAAAGTAGCTGGACTCGAAGGATTCAATCATTTCAAACTTAAGAGAGTTTATATGGCTTCTTTAGATTGTCCCCAATGTCGTCACCGCCGCCTAGATCCTATACATTATGACGCGGTTGAAATTGATGCCTGCGTGCATTGTGGCGGATTATGGTTTGATCACAACGAGTTAGATAAAGTTGTGCGTACCTACGATCCCGATTATCCTCGCAAAGGTCCAATTGTTGAAACCTTAGGGCAACGCGCTGGTGAAACCCATAAACAATGCCCTCGTTGCAAAGCGTCATTGGTAACGCATGAATTTGAACAAGGCCGTGATTTGAAAATTGATCTGTGCCATGCTTGCCAAGGCATTTGGCTGGATAACGGAGAATTAGATCACGCCAAAATATTTTATGAAATTCCCGAAGCCGTGGAACAAATTAAACGAGAAACCACCTGGGGACATTGGCTATTTCAATTCTTTCTCCAATTGCCGGTTGAATTTAACATCAAAGCGCGGGCATTTCCCATCATCACAGTGATATTGCTCGTTTTAAATGGGCTACTGCTGTTACCGGTGATGAGCACCCAAGCGCCCGAATACTTATGGTACCCGTGGGGACTGATTCCTGACGATATAGGCTCATTTCACTGGTTCCTGACTTTGGTAACCCATCAATTTTTACATGGCGGCTGGGGACATTTACTGGCGAACATGTATTTCCTGTACATCTTGGGGGATAATGTTGAAGATACGATGGGACGAATTCTGTTTTTGCTATTTTACTTGCTCTGTGGTTTGGTAGCTGGCGTGACGCATGTAGGCTATGAACTCACTATTGGGGGCGCTACCAGTATTCCGGCAATTGGGGCAAGTGGTGCCATTTCCGGTCTAATGGGTGCCTATCTTTATATATTTCGGAAAGCGAAATTGACGTTTATGTTGATCATTTTTCAATTCAAACTTTCCCCCATTTGGTATTTTGGGATTTGGCTGGGTACCAATGTGTTATTCTTGATTGTCGGTGCGCCGGAAGTGAGTTGGGCTGCCCATATTGGCGGTTTTTTGGCAGGATTGGTGTTTTCCTATTTTATCTATGACAGTATTTTAAAAACCAATCCATTGATTCGTTACCTGAACCAAAGCTGAAATTACGAAACGGATGCTATCCCTTCTTAGGGATAGTATCCGTCAATCCGCTGTAAATATCCGTTCAATCCGGAAAGAAGCTGTACTAAATATCCGTTCAATCCGGAAAGAAGCTGTAAATATCCGTTCAATCCGGAAAGAAGCTGTACTAAATTCGATTTCTTTCATCTACCACTTAACTTCAGCAGTAAACATCAAATCAATGGAATCTTTTTCAGCAGCGTTTAAGGCATCATCTTCGTCAAAATCAACGCTTGTGATGTTGGCAATGAATTTGACATTTTTGTTGTAGTGATACATACTTCCAAAGATATATTGCCTTCTGTCCCCCCCATTATTTGACATGGTATCGTTTTGATCCCAGTCGTCATATCTCCCAAACCACCACAGTTTTTCAAAAGGACGGATTTCAGCGTTGAGCGAATATCCATTCCCGTCATACACATTGTTATCACCATTGTCAGCTTTGACATACTGTCCCGCAATCAAAAATGCCGGCGCATTATAAACGGCATGAATGCCATTCATCATAAAGTCGCTGTTCCCACGCTTGTTGTCTTCGAGGCTTTTTACCCCAAAATAAGAAATGTCAAAGTATTGATGCTTATTGACTTTGACTTTCGTCGCGCCAGTGCGAAGCGCATGCAACGTCAAACGCGCTTCAGCCGATAAACCTTCACCATTTTCAATGGCATGGTATCCTTCCCCATTAAAAAGACCTATTTCACTGGAAAAATACGGGACTTTTGTTTTGAAGTTGATGCCCATATCGGCCGAATTGATCAGGTGCGCCCCAGAGCCATCTTCTATCCAGACATTAGAGATGGGACGATACAACCAGCCATGCTGTTCTTCATAATCGATCCATGGACGATGCACCTGACCAAATTCTATCCCGGTGTAGGGCAAAATTTCATCAAGATAGAGGTAAGCATATTTGACACGGGTTAGCCAACTACCCTTGTCTTTGTTATCCCCTTTGGTTTCTTGGAAACTGTCCAGCGTGAGACGAAAAAAATCATGTTTGTTGAGATAAGCCTTCACTTGGAGGTAGTTACGCCGTGTTTCAAAGCGGCTGGTTCTATCGCCACCGTCCTCTTTGGCGCTCACAAATCCAACATAGTGTACACCGTTGAATTTAAGCATCACTGCTTTTGACTGAACTGGCGTGTCCTCCAGTTTGACCAACCCCGGTGCTTCTTTGGTAAAAACCTGATGCGTTTCAGGGTCTTCATAAAGCGTGACTGCATAAGCGTTGGTAACCGTAGCGACGGCCAACGGGAGTGCGAGTTTTCCAATTTTCATGAAATCTCCATTAATGTTTGGTTGCGACAATATTATATACTTAAATAAGAAACCGTAAAGCGTTTTGGAAACGCTTTACGGTTTTGCCTTGTGCCCTGAACGTCTTTAGCACGGGTAAAAATTAAACGGTTAAAAAATCCGATGTCTTCAAGACATCGGATTTTTAGCACTCTAAATTATTTATCTTGGATGCCCCTCGTGCAAGGTTCGCCTTGCACTCCTATTTACATAACATAGGATCGCCGTTTTTCATCGCCGGCAGGGCGTTTTTCAGTGAGAATATTTTGTAGTCGCTGCAAGGTTTGCTCTGGGTTTTCGCAGTAACGTGGTAAAGTGACTTGTTGCGCGTACCATATGCTTAGTAGGGATATTGCCAACAGTGCAAGCCTGACAGATAATCCGCCAAAGCTTAAATGAAGTGTCAATGATCGGCCTTGTTTCTTCACGTATCTGATGTTTCATCTGTTTCATCTCCAAAAACTATTTGCGAATACAGAATCAAGAATTGAGAATCGCGATTTGAGAATAAAGAATAACTAATTGTCCAAGCAATGCCAAACTAAAGTTTGGACTCCTACTAAAGTTTGGACTCCTATTTACCCTTAAAATAAATTATTTATTGACAAAGATAATCGGGATGCTACAATAGCGCATTTTTAAACGGATACTATCCCATCGAGGGATAGCATCCGTTCAATCACGACGGATAATCCGTTCAATCACGACGGATACTATCCCATCGAGGGATAGCATCCGTTAAAATCACTAAAAGGAGCGTGCATATATGAGTGTGATACTCAATAAACACACGCCTGTCATACGGGACACCGACCCTAAGTGTCCTAACAAACGGTGGCAAAGTTCTCTTGCACCGTGGATAATGACAGGCGCGTTATTTGTCCCGCCAGTGAGTGCGGCTACTGGTGAACTCATACTGAAAGATTTTTCAGATGTGTCTTATTTTACGTTAAATGGAGATGCCGAAACGGTAAAAACACCAGAAGGTGTGAAGTTACGGTTAACCGCGGCTAAAAGACTTCAGGGTGGCAGTGTTTTTGGTACCGACAAAGCCAGTACTGCCCAATTCAGCACCTATTTCAAATTCCAAGTTACTGAACCCGGTGGTGTACTTTCTGGCGGTGACGGTTTTGTTTTTGTCGTGCAACCGGTCAGTTCAAACGTCAAAAGTGCCGGTGGTGGTATCGGATACGCCGGTATCGCAAAAAGTATCGGCGTGGAATTTGACACTTGGAACAATCACAAAGAGACGGATACGCGTAATGACAAAAACGACAACCATATTGGGATCAACATTAATGGTGAGTTTAATGGCCCAACAGTTGCCGTTTCGCCACCTTTTGAGAATGGCGAAATTTGGCATGCTTGGGTAGACTACGATGGCAAGCAATTGGAAGTCCGCACCAATACCACCGGCAAGCGGCCTTCAAAAGCGTTGTTGACGCGCAAACTGGATATCTCAAAGATTATTGGTGGGGTTCCGGAAGCGTTTATCGGCTTTACCTCTGCAACCGGCGGTGCTTATGCGAACCATGACATTCTGTCATTCGCATACCGTGATAGTTTTGCGCCAGTCGGGGCTGAGCATGTCGATGTTTGGATGGCCGATTCCAAGCGTGATAAGGGTGCAGAACCCAATAAAGTCAGTCGCCGTTTTTGGCTGAGTCCGGATATTTGGATCAGAAACCAAAAGGATGGTGTCTCCAAATATCAAAATGTGGAGTTCGGGCAGGACAACTATATCTATGTCCGAGCCAGAAACCGAGGCACGGCAATTGCCAACAATACCACCATTGAAGTTTATCGTTCTATTCCTTCAATGGGAAACCGGTGGCCTAAAAGCTGGCAATTTGTGGGCAAAACCCAGATTGACACCCTTGAGCCAAATGCCACTGAAGAAGTTGCGATTCGCTGGGATAAGAAGGATATCCCCAAACCCGGCCACTATTGTTTCTATGTCCGCGTGTTGAACGATGATGATCCGATGAAATTCCATGAAAAGGGCGATTCCTTACGGAATATGCGTAAAAACAACAATATTGTGTCGCGGAATTTCAATGTGGTTGATTTGTCAAAAAATGTGACCGACGAATTTGAAGTCACTGTGCATAACCCCAAAAAGACCGATGCGACCATAGACATTGTGTTTGAAGAAGAGGACAAATTCCTTGACAATGAGGGTTCTGGTGTCACTGTGGATTTGGGTGAGCTATACCCGAGCTGGCAAGCGGCGGGGGGTAAAGGCGTTAACATCAAACCGGCCGGTGGTACCAAAGTCAAACTGCTGGGAACGCCCGCTAAAGTCACTGATATTCCGATGAAGCCGGCGGAATCGCAGAAGATTAAAATGAAAGTGGCGGCTTTCAAACCCATGCCGGGAGAAGGCACTTCCCGCGAATACCAGTTCAGTACCCAAGAATTTGTGAATGGCAAACTCGCTGGTGGCGTGGATTATGCCATTGCGACCAGAGCGCAAGACACGGATACGGATGGTGACGGTCTCAAAGATGTCATTGATGAAGATGATGATAACGATTGCAGGCCTGATACTTGGGAAATTGCAGCCGGTTTGAATCCTTTGGATGCTTCTGATGCCACCGTCGCAAGTACGGTTCCTTTTGAGACGATTTTGGCGAGTGCGAGGAAGACGGTTGATTTTGAAACCATGCTGAGCCCAACCCCGGGTATAGAAATCACTCAGCAATTTGCGAATACCCACGGTATGGCGTTTTCTTCTTCAAAAACGAAAGTGACCCTTATCAAAGTCGGTGAAAAACCGACTGGATTTGTTTCCGTTTATGATGCCAAAGGCATAAAAACGCGCCGTGAAAACAAACTCAACCGTCCCGCCCCAGATGCGAACATAGGACAATTTTTGGTCATGGCGAAGCATACCAAGGGTGCGGACTTATCAATCACTTACCTGCAACCGGTGGCACAAGCCAGTGGTGAAGTGCTTGATGTAGATGGTAAGGAAATTTTAAGCATCATTGCAAGAGATGTTGAAGGTAAAGAAGTCTCAACGCAACAGATTGATAAGCGCTCGCCCAATTCGGGTGATGGACGTGCCACTCGTTGGTCTTTTGATCTCAAAATGCCGGTCATTAAGACAGTAGAGATTATCCAGCGTGGCAAAGGGCTTGGAGTGTCTTTTGACAACTTTTCAGCAAGTCCATTGTGCGGTGCCAAAAACTTGCCGTTTGTGAAAAGCGAGGATTTCAAAGCCCGGTATGGTAAAAAAACCACCAGCGAATCTACCAAGAGTCCAACGTCAGGTGTGGCTGCTTGTTTAACTTCAAGCACTAAAGAGGAAACGATTCGTTTTGTCCCATCACCTGATATTGGCCCAACTGGGGTGTCCACAGCCGGTCCCAATTGTTTTAAAATGACTCCTATTCCATGCCCGCCGGGCGAAGAAGCGGGTGGCAGTGACTTGAAAACGAAAACAGTTCCCCGTATCAGCACCGCCCCAGCAAAGGATAAACCGTCACAACGCTATATTAATAATGGCGATGGCACAGTGGCTGATAATAAAACCGGGTTAGTTTGGCTCCAGAATGCTAATTGCATTGGCAGTCAATATCCCAGTTTCGAGAAGGATTGTTGTTCGCCTGGAGAAGGCCGAATGACTTGGCAAGATGCTCAAGTTTTTGTGGATGAACTCAATGCGGGCAAGTTTCCTAAATGTAATGCCAATCACAGCGACTGGCGAGTGCCCACGGTGCATGAATTGCAGAGTATTGTCGACTATGGTTTTTACAATCCGGCTGTGTCCAATGGTGCTGGCACCGGGCAATGGCGAGAAAACAAGGTGTTTTCTAATGTGAAATCTGACAATTACTGGACAGCCACGCCGGACGCTTCGGCCATCGGCTTTGCATGGCGGGTGAGATTTGATCGTGGTTTGTTGTTTTCAGAATCGAAAACATCTCCATTCTATGTGTGGCCAGTGCGAGAGGGTGCTAAATAGAATGATGAATGGTTTTGAATGATGAATGGTGAATGGTGAATGGTGAATGATGAATGGTGAATGAGCAATGGTGAATGATGAATGGATGATGAATTATTTGAATGACTTTTTTGGGCAAAAATGCCGATAACTCTTTTCAATCAAATCAATTTGAAGGGATTTATCTGAAATCTGATAGGCTCAATTTCTGGTGTCAAATCGACCGTTCACCGTTCATCATTCACCATTCATTTTTGAATTTGGCAAAGGCTTCAGATTCGTAGGCCATCCCAAGCGGGCGTCTAGAACTCAAAAAATACCATGATATCAAAGCCCGCTTGCCCACCATCGTGGAACATAAATAGAGTCAAAACGTAGCCACCCAAGTCTTTTTTTTGCCCACCATTTAAGCTTAAGGTGGGCAAAAAAGACCTTGCCCACCCTACAAATATATGAGAAGTTGCCTTAAGGCTATTCACATTCAACCCCTTCGGGGTTGATAAAAATGATTAATAATTTTTCTGGTATATTAATTTTTTGGAGTTACCTTGGTACACGATCGCGGCAATATCCTGACCACTTTCCGAGGGGCAACCGATTGCCCCTACTAAAAAATATATATTGATTGTAGGGCAATCCCTTGTGGTTGCCCTTTTTTTTTGGAGTGGGCAGGGGATTTTAGCTCTCCTTTATAGAAGTTATTTGTCATTAGAAGTACTTGCAAAACGCCAAATTTTTATGCGAGACGTACTGGCTTACTTTGGGAAGCACGAACCGCTTGTTGAAGTTCTTTGGGCATCAAAATCACGATTTCCTCCTAACATACGATGTCAACCACAAAATGACGTAACGACTCAGCCCTGAAAGGGCGTTTTATTAAAGCCTAGGGCAGCGCCCTAGGAACTCAGTCCATTCGCTATTTGAGAATTTATAAAACGATGCCAAAGATTATTGCACTAATCTTGTTAATACTTATCTTGCTCAGTTGTGACAAAACACCTGTCAACGTTAAAACGATTTATATCTTGCCGTTAGGCGATTCAATCACCCAAGGTGGAAAAATAGATATGGAAGAATATACTTATCGTTTCCCATTATTCTGTATGTTAAAGGATGCCGGGGTTAATTTTGATTTTATCGGTTGCTTTATCACCTTTAATGCAGGTTGCATAACCCCCTTTCTGGTATGTCACTAATACTGAATCGTTGACTTTTCGTTAGTGGGTTTAAGTACAAGGTTCGCCTGAAACGAATGATAAATCAGAACCACGTTTTTTCGTACAAGGTTCGCCTGAAACGAATGATAAATCAGAACCACGTTTTTTCGTACAAGGTTCGCCTGAAACGAATGATAAATCAAAATCATCATGCCTGCGGTTTTTTCGTACAAGGTTCGCCTGAAACGAATGATAAATCATCATGCGGTTTTTTCGTACAAAGGGAGCGAAGTGCTCCTGATAAATCATCATGCGGTTTTTTCGTACAAGATTCCCCTTTCTCCTTGGAGCTACCTCCTTTCCCCTTTTACTTCGTAGGTTCAGTAATAAAACCCAAGCGAGTCATTCCCGCCCGTTGTGCCGCTGACATAATCTCCATTAATCTTTGATATCGTGTCTTTTTGTCCGCACGTATATGTAATTCAGGCTGCGGCTTGGTTTTAACGGCTTCGCTTAAGCGAGCAGCAAATGCTTTATCGTCGATACGTTCATCGTTCCAAAACAGTTCACCTTTTTCATCAATCGCCAACACAATGTTATTGGGTTTATTAGGGATTTCTTGGCTAGATGCTTCAGGCACATCAATTGTGACTGCATGAGGCGTGAATAGCGGCGCGGTGATGATAAACAGAATTAATAAAACTAACATCACATCGACTAGCGGGATAATATTGATTTCTGACAATGGTTTGCTATGAGCATTGTCCTCAAAATCACCAAACGCCATTACGCCACCTCCTTTGAAGAGTTGAGAGGCGTAAGCTTTGCTTTCTTTTTAGGTAATTTCATTTTTTGCCTCAGTTTCACATAAACACGCGCAATTTTTATGTTATACTTTGCTCCCTTCCTTGAAAAGGGTGAAAATAAAATAACCGGTTATGGTTAATTTCAATAAGTTTTTCTCAAAACCTCAATCCGTTAAATCCGTCAATCAGTTGTACTTTATGCTTTGCTCCCTTCCTTGAAAAGGGTGAAAATAAAATAACCGGTTATGGTTAATTTCGATAAGTTTTTCTCAAAACATCAATCCGTTAAATCCAGAAAGAAGTTGTACTTACCGTGTAATACGAGTGCCTGTATTCAGACAAGCGTGAAGATCAGAGGCAAAATCTTCCAATTGGTTTAAAAAGGCATTGTTGCTACGCATTAAAATGTTGTAACCCAGCACTGCCGGCAACGCCACCGCTAATCCAAGGGCAGTCATAATCAATGCTTCCCCCACCAGCACGGCAACGGTATTCAAGGCCGCATTTTCTCTGGCACTGAAGATGACGAAGGCATCGTAAATACCCAAAACAGTACCCAACAACCCAATAAAAGGGGCAGCGCTACCGATATTCGCCAACAGCGTTAAACCTGCATTTAATCGGACTGTGTCTTCATTGATAGCACGGCGCAGATTGCGGGTGATAAATTCGCTGTGCGAACAAATCGTGACTAATTGTTTTTCTGCACGTTTTTTAGAGTAGATAGCCGCTTTAATGCCTTGCAATGCTAAATGAGAAAATGGATCATTTGTCGACTTGGTTTGACTAAGATATGTGATAACCGGTTTCAAGGAAGAAACATGCCAAAATAATTTCAAGAGCCTTTGGGAACGCCAGTAGGCTAAACCCAGTTGGAGTGCTTTAGCAATAATAAGATACCACGACAGCACGGACATAAACACCAAGATAATAAAAATAACCAAAGAAATAATATTCAGATGTTGTATGAAGTGTGCAAACTTAAGTAGTATGGGTGAGACTTCCATTTTTATTCCTGCGCTGGTACGTCATTACCGTTAAGTTAAGCACCTAACTAGGGCGTATTCCCAGTATTCCCATTTCCCATTTTCACGAACAGTTAAGTACAACGGATACACGAAATAAACGGATAGTATTCGGGCATAAACAACGGACGCATTTCTATTTTTCCGCGAGAGCCAACGAACGCGCCAACCCCGAAGGGGGGGGCTATTCATATTCAACCCTTTCAGGGTTGGGTTCGTTGGTTCTAATCAAGCGTGAAAAGAAAAATGTGCCCTAAACAACTTGCTCAATTTGCTCAGTGACATAGTACTTTTTTCCCCAGGTTTCACCTGGGGCTATATTTTCAGGGTTGGGTTCGTTGGTTATAATCTGCTAAGAAAATAAAAATGCGCTTGGCTTGGCGATAGGAAGCAGAATTTGCAGACATTATTAAGCAGAGCTTGGTAGCGAGCAATTCTTATCCGTTTATTTCGCGTATCCGTTGTACTTGTCAAACGTAACTATGCCTTTGCTTAAAAGACAATAAGAAAACCAAAACCTTCGAGGTTTACCAAACCTCGACGGTTTTTGTCAATTCCCAGCCTCTTGCGCTAACAAAGCGTCTACATCATCTTCTAAAATCATTTCCCGTAGCAAAGGTATGTGATAAACATAACGGCTTTTGCCGTGCCGTTGAATCACAAAACCTAATACCAAACGCTCTAACGATTGTTTTAATTGTTCAGTGGTATAACTCACGCTGTGAGCATTCAACACTGCCCTCACTTCTTTTAAGCCAAACTTACCGGCTTTGACAGTCGCATAAACGATTAAACGATCTAAGTTTTTTTCTTGAGTGGCTTGCGGATCATTGTCGCTTAAATTGCCCCACCCCACCAAAGCGTCACGCACAGCATCACTGTACAATGCTTTCTCCAAATCGTTGGCTGCCAACACGCGCTGCGTTGGTTTTAAGTTTCTGAGCATTTCATGGCAAACAATTGCAATCAAATTAGCACGTTGTCCGGTTGCTTTAAGCAGCTTTTCTACGAGTTCAGGTGATGCGTAACGAATATTCATCAAAGCCATCGGCTCGGTGGCTAATTGACGACAAGCATCTTCTTCTAACGCGCCGACAGTGAGGGATTCACCAAAGTTTTTAAGCAGCGAGTGATAATCCAACGCCATTGCGGCAGATAGTTCCCAAAATCCAGCAAAGATAAAATGACACATCTCCTCTTCGCTTAGACTACGAAGTTGGTGAAGCACGGGATAACCGCTGGCAGTTTGGGCGCGGATAAATGAATCAGCGTCATCAATCAACACTAAACGCCATTGTCTTTGAGAAAGTTTTACCAAGTGAGTCAATAGAGTTGTCCAGTCACTGTCGCAAGCTAAGCCTAATTCAGCGGCTAAACGATCGTGTAAATTGTCATTCGATAACGCGATATAATGACAAATGACCGTACTACTATCACGATAATAACGATTTAAGCGTTTGAGTATGCTAGATTTACCCAATTGCTGCCCACCCAGCAGAAAATAATTGGCGGGTTCGTTATTCATGATCTGCGCTAACATCTGAGTGCGTCCAAAAAATATCGTGTCTTTGTTGACTCCGCCCCCCGTTTGATAGGGAGAAATTTGGGTGACTTTCAGTTGATTGACAAGCAAACGGACTAATACTGATGTCGGCTTGGGAGACAACAATAATTCGCTTAATTCCCGACTATCAGGCACAATCCACAAAGTGTTCTCGCCATTAGAACGTAACGCGGCGACTTGAGTATTGTCTACGCTGACAATCAAAACTTTTTGGTTTGTCGCATGTTGCCGCAAAAAAGCGGTGATTTCTGCGTCAGTCAAATCGGCATTGGGAAAATATAGCAAACTATGTTCAAAATTCAGCGGAAAACTGTCAGGCAACTGCAACGCGAATAAGCCAGCACTCATTTCTTCGACTTGTGCCCCTAAACGCGTTGCCAATATTTCCGCCCGTGTTGCTGGGGACATATTGACAAACTGAAGTGCCTCCTCTAACGATTTGTGAGGCACTGCACTCTTTGACAGCACGCTATCAAGACGACGAGTGCGCTGTAATAAATGATAGGCTTTGGGTAATGTCGACATCGGTAAAGTGAGCAACTCCTTAGCATTCGCCGATAAATTCACCACCAATGGGTGAGCATATAAATACAAGTAATACAACACGATACCCAAGAAGATAAGCAGTAGCGATAACAGCGCGTAGCTATACCACAGCGGCGCCGGCACAATCTGCGGTTGAGCGTCTACTGCCAGCACAACGCTTGACAACAGGAGTCCCCCCAAGCACACGATTGATTGACTTAACCATTTTTTATTCCATTTTGAAGGAGATGTCATCATAATTTTTATCAGTTGTTGCATAGTCCGTCTATGTAAAAGTATTTCGTGATGCTATCGCTTTTTT
>Ga0164315_10003562_pt1 | contig 12075 bp, 10 predicted proteins | sample GuaBasSedimGuay6_FD_113737 | JGI IMG/M metagenome (GOLD analysis project Ga0164315, IMG submission 113737) | Subseafloor sediment microbial communities from Guaymas Basin, Gulf of California, Mexico - Guay6, Core 4569-2, 0-3 cm | ecosystem: Environmental > Aquatic > Marine > Hydrothermal vents... | reverse complement strand
TCTCGCGCAAACTGATGCTGATCAGGTAGGATCCCCGGGCGGATCATCGCCCAGACGCCGGACCTCTTCCACCAGCTCCACTGCGAAGCGTGTCCGGACCGCCTCCTGCATGCGCCGAGCCAGGCGTGTGATCTGGACCGCTGTTGCACCGCCCGTATTGACGATGATGTTGGCGTGACCGGGAATACGGCGGCGCCACCTTCCCGCATCTCCTTGGCACCAACCTGTTCCAGAAGGGCGCCCGCGGCGCGACGGCGTTCTCCCGGCGCGGGGGGCGGCAGGTTGCGGAACCAGCTGCCGGCACTGGGTTGGTCCACCGGATGTTTGGCAAGGCGGTCCGCCAGGTGCAGGTCGCGCATTTTCCCTGCGGCATGAAGATCACTCCTGCCCAGTCGCAGGCGGGCTTCCAGGACCAGGTGGCCGGTTGCCCGCAGGTCGGTACCCCGATAGCGGAATCCGAAGGCTTCGGGGCCCAGGCGCTCGAGATTGCCGGCCGGGGTCAGGACCAGGGCCTCCTCCAGTAACTCGCCGATCTCGTGACCATAGCAACCGGCATTGCCCACCAGGGCGCCGCCCAGGGAACCGGGTATGCCCGATGCGAATTCCAGTCCGGTGAGCCCCGCGGCCAGGGTGCGGGTGATGAGATCGTCGAAATCCAGCCCGCAACCGGCGGTAACCCTGTCGCCCGCAACCCGGAAGTCCGTGGTGGCGACCCGCAGAATCAGTCCCCCATAACCCGCATCGGCGGCCAGGATGTTGCTGCCACCGCCCAGCACGGTATGGTCCAGACCATGGTGGTGGGCCAATTCCTGGAACCTGCGGGCATCATCGGCGTTACGCACCGGGCACAGCAGGGCCGCGGGTCCCCCCACACGCAGGGTCGTCAGTTCGCACAGCGGCACGTCGGCACGCACCAGGGCCCGCAATTCAGCTGGTACCAGATCAATCAGACGTTGGGTAGGCAAGAGTATTCCCTATCTCAAGGGCGGAACCACATCGGCGGCAAGCATCGGCCCGGAAAGGCGTTTCGTCAACCCGGGTTGGCAATCGTGCTGTTCGGGCGGTACATTCTGCCAGAGGCGGTCGAATGGGCGACCCGCCAAACCCACTGACGAGTAAGCGGTCATCGTGCGCGAAAAACGGGTTTTCCAAGGGGCTCTCATTGTCTCGCTGCTGCTGCACCTGGTGTTGGCAGCGGCGACATGGCGTATTCCCTTCGTGCCCCAGGTTGATCCCGCCCAGGCCGCGGAATATGGCGACGAAGTGGAATTGATCCTCCTGGACTCCGGGGAAACGGAATCCCCGCCGGCTGAGAGTGACCAACCCACGGCCTATACGGCCATTCCCGACCGGTTGGCCACGGAGGAGCCTCCGGAAGAGGCTGACTACCTGGCGCTGCACGACGCCCTGGCTGCCGACCGCAAGGACGGCGACAGTGATACGCCGTCTGCGGACGAGGAGTGGATCGCGCCCAAGGTGGAAATCCAGGAGGAACAGCTGGACGGTGCCGGGGGAGTGGCTTTTTCCCAGGCTCCCCTGCCCGAGCCCGAAGAAGCCACGGGCAGCCAGGAAGCCGGCGACGAGGGCAAGGAGCAGGAGAAATCCGAGACTGACGAACAGTCATCCCTGGGCGAATGGGCCCTGCCGGACGAGGAGCAGGAGGCCGGCGGCGAGACCACCGGTGACCAGGATGACGCCGAAGACACGGAGGAAAAGCCCGAACTGGAGGACTGGTGGGGCGGCAGCTCGCCCTCCATCCTGCGCGAGGGTGAGCAGGCGGCCGCGGGTGATCGCGGTTTCGAATTCGATCAGGCCGCCCGGGGTGATGTGGGGGTGGGGGTCGGCTTCGACGGCGACTTCAGCCTGAACACCTACGAGTGGGACTACGCGCCCTGGATGCGCCGCTTCGAGAACGAACTGCACCGCCACTGGAAGGCGCCGTATGCCTACCGCATAGGTGTCATCAGCGGTATGACCCTGATCAGGATCCAGGTGGACCGTGACGGAACACTGTCTTTACTCGAGGTTCTCGAGACCGATGGCCACGTCTCTCTGCACATCGCCTCCGAAGCGGCGCTCAAGGCCTTCGCGCCCTACTCGCCCCTGCCGGGACATTTTCCGGAGGAGAATCTTGTGATCACCCTGGCGCTGCACTATCCTGCGTGGCGGCGATGATTGCACATCGCGCCCCCTGTAATACCGAAAGGCTGCCTGACCCATGTGGGAAATGATACTGGCCGGACGCTACATGATGATACCCATTACCGCCGCCTCCCTCGTGGGACTGGCGGTGATCATCGAGCGCATGTATGTGCTGCGTCCCCACCGCATCATCGTCCCGGAGATCGTCGGAGTGGTGGAGACCATGTCGGCCAGTGATGATCTGAGTGTGGCCTACGCGACAGTCGAGCGTAAACCGGGTCCTTTCGCCAACATCGTCAAGGGCGGGCTGGACCACGCCAACAACGACTGGACCATCATCCGCGACGTACTGCAGGAGACGGGACGCCAGGAGGCCACGCGGTTGACCCGTCATCTGGGCATGCTGGAGACGGTGGCGGCCGTATCGCCGCTGTTGGGTCTGTTGGGCACGGTGCTGGGCATGATCCGGGTCTTCGCCACCATCAGCTCCGCCGGTCTTGGCAATCCGGAGACCCTTTCCGCGGGCATCAGCGAGGCCATGGTAACCACCGCGGCCGGGCTGATCATAGGTATCCCGGCCCTGGTGGCCTACAACTGGTTGAACGGCCGGGCCGACCGCATCATCTTCGAGTTGGAATTCTACTCGCTGAAGGTCCTGGATACCCTGCGACGACGGCAGCAGAAGCAGGCCCGGAGCTCATGAATTTCCGGGGAGAAAAAAAGGGGCGCGGTCTGATCCTGAACATCACGTCATTGATCGACGTCATGTTCCTGCTGCTCATATTCTTCATGGTGACCTCGTCGTTCAAGAACCAGCCGGCGGTGAACCTGGTGCTGCCCCGCTCGGCCACGGCCACCGAGACGGTCACTACCCCCACCATCCTCTATCTGACCAGCGAAGGCCGGACGTTCCTGAATGACGCCGAGTTTCCGCGCGATGGCCTGCTGCGCGCACTTGAACAGTTACATACCTCGACGGGTGAGGACCGCATGGTGCTGCGGGCGGACGAGCACGCTTCCCACGGAGACGTGGTGGAGTTGATCGACATGCTCAAGCAGAGCGGATTCACCCGTGTCAGCCTTTCGGCCCGGATGCCAGGTGGGCGCTGAACCAAGGAGCCTTGTTGCATGACACGTACCACGGTCATTCTTACTGCCCTGATGGTCTGCGCCCTGGTGTTCGCAGGTCTCCTGGCGGGCTGTACCAGTGACCTGCCCAACGAACTGGGTCACGATTTGGGTATCATCACCATGGATACGGTACTGGCTCCCCTGAGCATGGAAACCATCACCCAGTTCAGTGCCCTGGACGTGACCGATCCGGAGGTGCCCTATGGCTCGCTCCAGACCCTGTATCTGGGAACGCAGGGGGGGAACACCTCGTCCATGCTGGTAAATTTCGATTTTGGTGATGTCTTCAGTGACGAATTTCCCGAGGAACTTTTTACGTCGGAGAACATCCAGACGGTCAACTTCAGCCTGACCATGCTGGATTTTTACGGCAACAAGCGGTTCACGACTTCCGACGGCGATACCCTGGAAGTTATCGAGCCTGTGGGCATCCACTACTGGATATCCGTCCTCGATGCGCCTTTCGATACCACCTCCACGGCACCGGTGGCCATACCGCCCCACGGCCTGGCCATTTTCCAGGATCAGGAAGGCAACCGGGGCAAAGAACCACTCCTGCCCCTGGACAAGAACCTGTTCCTGCAATGGGTGGCCAGCGGTGAGATCATCGGTTTCCTGATCGAGGCCGGCCCGGGTTCGGATCCGGGCCTGGTGGGCTATGCCGCGCGGGAACTGACCTTCTACAGCCAGTTGGAGGCCATCGGCGCCGGTACGGTGGTCGCACCCGATTTCGTGGTTAATTTCGTGAGTGAGGAAGTCAACTACCAGATGCCGCCCATGGCGGACATATCGACTTTCCACGAATTGCGGACCGCACCCACTGACCCGGTCGATGGCATGATGTTCCGCACCGGGCTGCGCAGTTATCTGGCCCTTTTGTTCGACCTGTCCGACCTGCCGGCCAATTCCTACATCAACCGGGCGGCCCTGCGGGTCATGAGCGAGCCGGATTCCAGTTTCGGGACCCTGACCACCCTGCAGATCTCGGAGATGGATTCCCTGGATTTCACCAACCCGGCCACGTCCATGACGGTGGATGAGTTGGACCGGGCTCTTGAGCCCACCGCGACCCTCAGTTCGGTGGATCCCTACCAGGTGGAGATCATCGAGTTCAACGTCACGGACTATGTGCAGCGCCGGATCAACAACGTCTATACCGGGCGCCGGGGGCTGGCCATTACGGCGGACGAGGCCTTTTTCGGGGCGAACTTCGGTGTACCGCCGGATTTCTATTTCAACGTGTTCCGGCTATTCGGAACGAATGCCCCTGATTCCCTGCTTCCCCAGCTGAGGATCACCTATTCCTTGGTGGATGAAGTGAACGGAGGAACGCCATGATGCGCCTCCGGTGGCGGATGCTGCTCCCGATGGTTCAAGTGGTGTTGGTGGCTATTCCGGCGGCAGCGCAAACACCGTTTGTCATGCAGAATATTGGCCAGCGCGTTGAAACCGACGACGCCCGCATGGTGGCCCGAGGCTTCGGGATGACGGTGACCGATTCACTACACCCCGGCTTCAAGAACCTGGCCTCGTTGTCGAGCCTGCGGCATGTGGCCATCGCTTTCACGGTGTATGGCGAGAAAACAGAAAACACCAGTCTGGACGCCGACCGCGAACTCTACCGCACCTTCACCCCCGAGATTCGCGTGGGTCTCCCGGTGATCAAGAACCGCCTGGCCTTGACTGCGGGTTTTTCGGTATTTCGCTCCTCGCATTACGACACGGAGAAGGACGCCGCGTGGACCGTATGGGACGACGAGGTCACCGGCGTCGAGCAGTATTCCCGGGAAGGGTCCCTGTTCAACGTGCCGCTGGGCGTGGCTCTGCGCCTGCCCCTGGGATTTTCGGTGTCCGGAGCGACGAATATCGTGGGCGGCACCTTGACCGAGGCCACCGCCAACTGGTACTTCGAACCGAGCTCGGGCCGCAACTTCATCTACCAGCCGTCGTCGCGCAAGGATGAGGAACGGTACTCTGGCACGTCCTATACCCTGGGCGGGATCTGGTCCCCGGGCAAGGGTCGGCTGAGGGTCGGGGCTTCATGGAGTCCGGCCCACGACATCGACGTTGAGCGTACGGTGGAATTGCAGGGTGTGGCCCAGCGCGGGCGAACCGAGTATGTCATGCATATGCCCGAGGAATACCGGGCCGGTGCCCAGCTGCGACTGTTCGGTCGCTGGACCGTGGGTGGTGACGCCAGATACCAGGACTTCCGCGAGTTCACGGGACTGGTCACGTCGGAACGGAACTGGGACTCGAACATGGACCAGGAGTACGAATACACCGTTGGCCTGGAACGTACCCGCGCCAACGAGCGGCGTCGGGGTTGGTCGAATCTGCCCCTGCGTATGTCGGTGGCGTACCGGCGCTGGGGCTATGCCATCGGGGGCGCACCCATCGATCAGCGCACAATGAGCGTCGGGACCGGTTTCCCCTTCGGACACGACCTGGGGCAGTTGGATCTCGCCCTTTCCTGGGGCAAAATCGGCGAATTGGCAAAGAACGGCTACGAGAGCGATGTCTGGCGATTGACCGTATCGGTCATCGGCCTGGAAAAATGGTGGTAGCGAAAAGGCGGTAGTGACGATGAATCGATCGACCGGATGGGTGGGCGGAAGCTGGTTGCTGGCAGCAGTGGTCACCCTGGTGGCGCTGGGCGGTTGCCGGGAAAGTGATCCGGAAAGTGAGCTGGACCGCTTCGTCGACCGTACCGGTAACCTGGATGCCGAGGTACTGGTCGATACCCTGTGGACAGCCATCAACGAGGGCCCGCCCAACTCGGTGTTTGCGAGCTTCCTCATGGGCAATCACTACTACCGGGCGGCGGGTGACAGCGCCGGCCGGGCGGGCTGGCAGGATCAGGGCGTCGGTGCCCTCCTGGACAGCGCCGAAGTCCATTTCGACCGGGCCGCGACCCAGGACACCACTTTCATCGAGGCCGTCGTCAACCTGGGTTCGGTGTGGGACGATCGCGCCGAAATGACCACCGGTCGTGATGAACGGATCGCGGCCCAGAACACGGCGGAACAGTATTACCTCAGGGCCCTGGACCTGGATCCCTCCGACCAGAAGGCCCGTTGCAACCTGGGCGGTCTGTACCTGCGGCAGCGCAGGACCGAAGACGCCCTCGGTGCGTTCCAGGCCGCCCTGGAACACGATCCGGAAAGTTCCCTGGCCCACTACAACCTGGCCATCATGTTCGCCGAGGCGAAGATCTATCGTGAGGCACTGCGCGAATGGGAACTGGCGGTGAAATATGATCCGGACGGTGACATCGGCGACCGGTCCCGGGACAATGTGCGCATCGTGACCGAGTTGATGAACGCCCCGGCGGCGGGGCCGCCGACCCGGTGACTTTCCCCCTGGACATCCCGGACTCCCTGCGGCGCCGCCTGCCGCCGGGCACGGGGGTCCTGCTGGGACTCAGCGGTGGCGTGGACAGCGCCGTCAGCCTGGCCCTGCTGCGTGCCCTGGACTGCGACGTCCAATGCGTCACCTTCAAGAATTTCTGTCATGGCGACGACACTCCCGATACCACGGATAAATCCTGCTGTTCTCTCGAGGCCATCGAGGAGGCCCGCCGCCTGGCCAGGAGCCATGGCGCCAACCACTGGGTGGGCGATGTGGAGGAGTCGTTCCGTTCGGCTGTGATCGAGCCCTTCGTGGCCGACTACGCCGCTGCCCGCACGCCTAATCCCTGTCTGGACTGCAACGGCACCGTGCGCTTTCCCGAATTGGCACGACTCGCCCGTCGCCAGGGCTGCACGCTGGCGGCCACCGGGCACTATGCGCGCATCGGCTTCACCGGCACGGAGGCGCGTCTCCTGCGGGGGTATGATCCGACCAAGGACCAGTCCTACTTCCTGCATCGCGTCCCGCGGGAGTTGTTATCGGGACTGGTTTTCCCCCTGGGCTCGTTCACCAAGGACGAGGTGCGGCAGGCAGCCGGTCGCTTGGGGCTGTCCGTGGCCGACAAGAGCGACAGCCAGGAGATCTGTTTCGTGCCCGACGGTGATCGCAGCTTCCTGTTCGATGACGGGGCCTGTACGACTCCCGGCGAGATTGTCGATGCGTCCGGTCGTGTGTTGGGGAGGCACCGCGGCCTGATCCACTACACCGTCGGACAACGGCGGGGACTGGGGGTCGCGGCACCGCGCCCCCTCTATGTCGTCGCCCTGGATCCCGGGAGGAACCGCCTGCTGGTGGGGCCCCGCTCGGCGGTAGCCACCACGGGCCTGGCGGCCGATGATTTCGTTCATTTGGTGGACGGCCTGGAGGACCAGGGCAGCACCTGGTGCGGGCAGCCGGTGATCGCCCGTATCCGCCATCGGCACGACGGAGCCCTGGTGTCCGGTTGGAGGCGCCGCGGCGACATCTGGGAAATCGAGTTGGCCGAACCCGTCGAGGGAGGTGCGCCGGGGCAGGGACTGGTGCTCTACGGCGGGCCGGGCGCAGAGACAGTGCTGGGGGGTGGGCGCATCACCAGTGTCCTCCGGGAAGGAACGGCCTCATGAGGAGCAGGATACCGAGATATGTGGTCGTTCCGGCAGTGATTGTGGTTCTGCTGCTGCTGTTTGTTGTCATGGCTATTCCGGCCCTGCTTTCCGGTGACGGTGTGCGGCAAATGCTTGTGCAGCAGGTGTCCGATGCCACCGGCGCCACGGTGGAACTGGGAGAGGCCTCGGTGCGGGTCCTGCCCCATCTGGCCGTACACCTGGGGCAAGGGCATATAGCCGGGACCGGTGCCGCCCTGACCGAGCATCAGGGCAGCGATTTCGACCTGGTGGCCTACGAGGCCGCCATCGAGGTAGTGGAAGTGCGTGTGGCGCTGTGGCCGTTGTTGAGCCGTCGGATCAAAGTGCTGGGTGTGGAGGTGGTGCTGGAGCATCTGTCCGTGACCCTGCCACAGGACCGGTTGCTGGTGGAGCAGGCGGTACTGACGGTACGAGATCTGCGTCTGGGTGTGCCTGGACAGAACGAACCCGCCGCAACTGGTGGACCGCGGCCTCCGGGGGAACTGATCCCCGGGGATTTGTATTGTCGCGGGGATCTGTCGGTGTCCCGCCTCACGGTACACGGAACCCGCTATGTGGACCTGCGAGCGGAAATGGAACTGGACGGTCCACTCCTGACGGTTGATCCCGTGCGCATCGGTCTGGCGGGAGGTGAGATCACCGGCACTTTCGTCATCGACTGGATGCGTGATCCCTGGGGCGAGCTGGATTTCTCCTTTGCCACCACCGGTGTACCTGCTGCCGCCCTGCTTGCGCCCTGGGCGCCCGACCTGGGGAACAAGCTCGAAACGGTGCTTGTGGGCGAAGGCAGCGGACAGTGCAGCCTGAGGGACCAGGCCACAACCATGGCCACGTTGGACGTGACCGGGCAGGCCGGAGCGGGCGAGGGAGTGTTGCACGCCGCCGACTGGCTGCGGGAAGTCCGCCCGTATCTGGGCCAACGCCAGGATCTGGTGGAGGTGCGATTCCGGGAACTTGTCCATGCCTTTCGGGTCGAAAACGGTCGCTATCTGGTACAGGATCTTTTTATTGATGGTATCGACACCCAGTGGCGTGGCGAGGGCTGGGTGGGGCTGGACGGCACCATCGACCTGAGACTGGGTGCGCGGCTGCCTGCCGGTTTCACGCCCGATCTGGGCCGCTGGAGCTTCATGGCCGACGCCCTGCGCGATCAACAGGGGCGGGTGAACCTGGATTTGCATCTCACAGGCCTCTCGCGGCAACCCGCGGTAGCGGTTGACCTGACGCAACTCAAGGAGGCGGCGCGGGATAACGCCGGCGAAGTCCTCAGGGAGGGGCTTAGTGGTCTCCTTGACAAATGGCGGGACAGGTAGTACCGTGCCTTCCCGCTGACGGCGTTGCGCCCGGTCCGAGGGCCGGTGGCGCCGGGTGCCGTGGGGCAGGGCCTACAAAACGGGATGCCGGGACAATTAGGGTCAACGGAAGCCAGCGGGATTGCCGGAGGGCTAGTCCTAATTGGTAAGGCAGCGGTCTTGAAAACCGCCGGGTGAAAGCCCATGGGGGTTCGAGTCCCCCGCCCTCCGCCAGATGATCCGGAGAGGTGGCCGAGTGGCTGAAGGCGCACGCCTGCTAAGCGTGTGTGGGGAAACTCACCGAGGGTTCGAATCCCTCCCTCTCCGCCAGAAACGGACGAATAAGGTGCGCCCATAGCTCAACTGGATAGAGCGTCTGGCTACGGACCAGGAGGCTGGGGGTTCGAATCCTCCTGGGCGTACCACTCCTAAAATGCGTAAGCACAAGGAGATGCGGCCCCGCTGATTGATCGGCGGGGCCGCTTCGTATTTGGGCTGGTGCGTCTACTGACTCTTCACAGCATCTCCCAGCGACGTTTGTAGCACACATTCGAGATGTCGAAAAAGGCAGGCAGGTCCACAACTCCGGATGTGGTACTATCGGTGGAGGCAGGTCAGCAACACGTTATCAAGCAAGGAGGAACAGATATGGGTGACAAGGGAAGTAAAGACAAGGGCAAGAGGGAACAGCAGAAAACGGCCCAGCATACTGCCAAGGAAAAACGAAAAATGAAAAAGGAAAAGAAGAACAAGTAAATTACCGCAGCTGACCGGTTGTTTTCCGCCGGCAACGCTTGGACCGTTTCAATCTCTAGGTTGAACAAATCCGCTTGCTGAAAGCAAAAGAGCGCGCAGCGTCGTCCATCTCGATGAAGCCGAAGCCTCGGGGACGACCCGTCTCGCGGTCGTTGATCAGTGCGACCGAGTGCATGTCGCCATGGGTGCCGAACAGCTCGCGGATCTCGTCTTCGGTCGCGGTGAACGGAAGGTTGCCAATGTACAGTTTCTTCAAGGTCTTTTTTCCAAGTGCCGGCATTCCGGCTTAACCAAGCGGTCCGGATCGCCGGCAGGATCTCGAAGTATTCGCTGTAAATTGTTGTCAAACTGCCCGGATAAGCCGCACATACCCTCTTTCCGTGCAAACCATGGGTAAAGACCCCCGTATTGATTGCCGACAAGGCGAGTGGTAGAGTCTTCATGATGAACAGTTCCGCGGCAATCCGGCGCGGAATTCATCAGCAGGGGGGTGTGTATGCAAACGTACGGTGGACGATCCCTGTTGGTGGGAGTACTTGTCACCGTGCTTCTCGCCGCTTGCCCGAGGGTATGCGCGGCGGATGCGCAGACCCTTGAATCTGACCACACCGATGGTACAGCCCGGCAAATTGCCGCCCTCGACTTCGATCAGTTGCTGGATATGAAGGTGACCCTGGCTTCGCGCACACCGGAAAAGTGGTTCGACAGCGCCAGTGCCATGTATGTCATCACCCGCGAGGACATCCGGCGCTCGGGCCTGAACCTGATGCCCGAATTGCTGCGCTTGGCACCCGGCGTGCACGTGGCCCACCTGGACGCCAACAAATGGAAAATCTCCATTCGCGGTTTCAACGAGAGATTCTCCTCCAAGCTGCTTGTGCTCATTGACGGCCGCATCGTCTACACGCCCCTGTTCTCGGGGGTCTATTGGGATATCCAGGACCCGCCAGTGGAGGACATCGATCGCATCGAGGTAGTGCGCGGGCCCGGCGGTGCCCTCTGGGGATCGAATGCCGTCAACGGCATCATCAACGTTGTCACGCGCAGTGCGGCGGCCACCCGCGGAGCCCTGGTCAGCGCCACAGCGGGCAGTGGAGCCACCAACTATCGCCTGCTGGGCCGCTACGGTTTCGGCAGTGAAGATTTCAACCTGCGCGTACACGGCAAGTACCACGACTACGATCCCGCCGCATTTCCCCACGATGGTCGTCCCGATCTGGGTGACTTCTATGCGCCGGGCGACGAGGCCCAGGACGGGTGGCACCAGGCGGACGTGGGAGTGCGCGGCGACTGGCAGGCCGGGGATCGCGACCGGGTCAGCTTCTTCGGTACCTGGCACGACGGCCAGTTCGGCCAGACGCGGGTGGCAGGTTCCCTGGGCGTGCGGGATACAGTCGAGGTTTCGGGGCTCTACGGTGGAGCAGTGTGGCAACGAACCCTGTCCGCCGATTCCGATCTGGCTCTGCATCTCTTCTACGACCACACCGAGCGTGGTGACGGCGGCCTGTGGGAGAAACGCGACACCTACACCGCCGACTTTCAGCACCGCTTTCGCCTCGCCAGTCACGAGGTGTTGTGGGGCGGGGAGTACCGCACTACGCGGGACGAGACCCAGCGGCGCAGTACGGTGTTCTTTGATCCTGCCCGGCGTACCCTGAACCGGGGAGCGTTCTTCGTACAGGACCGCATCGACCTGGGCGAACAGGCGGCGTGGGCCTTGACGCTGGGCTCCAAGTTCGAAGTCAACAACCTTACGGATTTCGAGTACCAGCCCAGCGTGCGTCTGGCCTGGACGCCGTCCCCGGCGGCGACCTGGTGGGCCGCCGTATCGCGGGCCGTGCGCACACCGTCGCGGGCCAACAGCGACCTGAAGATCGAGCCGATACCGGGCATGGTTGTGCCCTTGGGCAATCCGGATCTGGAATCCGAGCGGGTGATGGCCTACGAACTGGGTGTCCGTCAAGCCGTGTCGGGACTCGTCTGGGTCGATGTCGCGGCATTCTTCAACGACTACGATCGGTTGATCGACGGCGACACCAACGCCGGTGCGGCGGAAATGGCCGGCGGCGAAATCACTACGCGTGCCGAGATTACTCATCGTTGGACACTGGCGGCCGGCTATTCGTACATCCACCAGCGCAACAGCGTGCACGTCAGTTTCAACGGTGATCCGGTGCGACATCTGGCCAACCTGCGGTCCTACTACGATCTGCCGGCGA
>Ga0164315_10003561_pt1 | contig 12076 bp, 15 predicted proteins | sample GuaBasSedimGuay6_FD_113737 | JGI IMG/M metagenome (GOLD analysis project Ga0164315, IMG submission 113737) | Subseafloor sediment microbial communities from Guaymas Basin, Gulf of California, Mexico - Guay6, Core 4569-2, 0-3 cm | ecosystem: Environmental > Aquatic > Marine > Hydrothermal vents... | reverse complement strand
CCGACAGGTTAAAAGACATCGACTCAAACGCAGACAAGCTGATTCTGCCACTGGACTGGAACGACACCGGCATTCGCCAGCCCCCGCTTGCTCATCTTGATGAATGGCGCCGTTTTGCCGCCACCCTGGCCGACTGGCAGATACTTCAACTCGAGGCGCCCGCATGACACCTGTGTTCGCTGTGGTAGGTCATCCAAACAAGGGCAAATCTTCGATAGTCAGTACAATCGCCCAGCAAGACAACATCGCCATATCGCCGCGCAGTGGCACCACGCGCGACACGCAGCACTACGACATTTCAATAGGCGCGGCAGGTTATACGCTGGTGGATACGCCGGGATTTCAACGCCCGTCCCGCGCGCTGGCCTGGTTGCAGGAACATGCCCCATCGGCGGACAGGCGCCGCGAGGCCGTCAATCAATTCATTGCAGATCCACAATGCCAGCAACAGTTCCCGGAAGAAGTCATGTTGCTCAAGCCGATCATGGAAGGTGCGGCCATACTTTATGTCGTCGATGGCTCACGCCCTTACGGCGCCGAATACGAAGCCGAGATGGAAATACTGCGCTGGACTGGCCAGGCCAGCATGGCGCTGATCAATCCCATTGAGAACGAGGATCATGTGCAGGACTGGCAACAGGCACTGGACCAGTATTTCAAGATCGTGCGCGTGTTCAACGCCATGCAGGCTGACTTTGAGAAAGTCGTAGCCATACTCGAGGCCTTCTCCCACATCCGTGAAGAATGGCAAACGGCACTGGCAGGCATCGTCAGTGAGTACCGCAAGCAGCGCGCCACACAGTTGAAGGAATCAGCCAGCTTGTTGGAAGAGTTGTTAACTCGGCTTTGCACGCACCAGGTGTCTCAGAAAGTACTCAGCAAATCGCAGGCCGATGGTTTGAAAGGAATACTGGAGAAAAAGTATCTCGATGACATGCGCAAGATCGAGCATCGACATCAAGAGTCACTGAAGCGTCTCTATCAGTATCACCACCTCGAAAGTACGATCGACGAGTTGCCTTTGGAAGGCAATCTGTTCGATACAGAAAAGTGGATCATGTGGGGACTGAACCGCAAACAACTTACCGTGGCCGCCAGCATCGCGGGCGCGGCAACGGGAGCGGTGGTAGACATTGCACTGGCTGGAAGTAGCGTCATGCTGGGCGCTCTGGGTGGAGGCCTGCTTGGTGCTGGCAGTGCCTGGCTTGGCGCTGACCGCCTATCCAGTTTCCATGTGCAGGGATTACCACTCGGCGGCTATGAAGCGCATCAGGGTCCGATCCAGAACCGTAACTTCCCTTATGTGGTGCTCGGACGCTTTCTCTATCTGGCCGACGCACTGCGCCATCGCACCCACGCACACCGGGATAAACTTCAGATTAGCGAAGGCGATCTGTCCGCGCGCATCAAGCAACTCAGCAGTGAGCAACAAGCTGGACTACACCGGGCGCTGGATCGGCTGCGGCAGCAAAAAACGGCGCAGGAATTGGAGCAGCTTTTATACGCGCTTATCAGTACGGATTCCCCGACTTTTGATCAATAGCAAACCTGCCTCGACCTTCCAGGTCAGCTATAAAATTTATAACTAGCCTGGACACTCAGATAAAGGGTTTTTTTTGTCAAAATCCGAACGGGTCATCAGACAGCAGAACACTGACATAGGGAGCGTAGGTTAAAACAGCGCCTTGCCTTGGCCCCAGACCGTCGAATGCTTTTATCAATTGATTGAAACAGGTTTCATTTTGCGGATCTTCTTTTAGTGCTTCCAGGGCAGTGAGCAACGGTTTGATCTCCTCGGCATCCAGATGCTGATTCAGCATCTGGATTGCCTCATCGACCCTCGCGGCGCTGACTGGGTTGACGTTTTTTCCCGTTCGACTCTTCCCCGACTCGTCAAAGTCCGGTGGCTCCGCGTAACTGTTTCCGGCCAGACCTTCGGGTTTTGAGCCCGACTTGAGTCCGGCAAATGCATTGTATTCCTCATGCGCCCGCCGTTTTAGCTCATCGACAAAGGCATTAAATTCCTCGGTATTGGGTTTATCTAACAACAGCGACAGTAATGGGCCGCATTTGACGCGGCTATGAAACTCCAGGAACGGCATATTCACGACGGGCTCAGGATTTAGAACGGTCAGCACCACGGTTATCTTTTCTTCTTTGAACGGTGTCTTGATGCGAACATTGATCGCATCATCGACAATTTCAAATTCCCTGCTGCCTCTTAAAAACTGCTTTTGTACCAGTTTCATGCCCATTACTGTTTTTTCCAGTTCGAATGCAGGTCCTGGTGATTCATTACCTGATTAAGTTGCGAACTCTACTCGATTATTTCTGGATATAAAGGATTAATACGGCATGCACAGTTCGCAAATCCCATTCAATACAGTGTTCAGTGCATAAAAAGGAGTGATGGGACTTCTCAGCTGATATTGATATAATTCTTTTTCTTAAAAAGCCGTATTACTGACCCTGGATGGCCTGGAGCGCCCGATTTCTGTGCTCTCTGTCCCGGATGAATTGCAACAGTTTAATTGATAGATATAGGTTATTTATGAGTGAGCCAACGAAAACCAGACCCGAGGTTCCCGACGGTAAAGCACGCTATGTTGTTACCCGCCAGATGAAAGCCAATGAAAAGGGCTTTGTCGGTTATGAAACCATCTGGGAATCATTTCAAAAAGAAGTCAAATACGAAACGCCCAAGCGTCCCTGATCCTTTTGGCCTGCTGCGCACCACGATTCCGCCTTGCACTCGCGGTGCTCGAGCACATGGATGTGCGAGTGCCCAGGCGCGCCGGGAGCGCGCCCGGCCTGCGACGGCCAAAATCTTCGACTAGTCTGTAAGGGGTGGCGTAACCTGTAAGTTCAGCAAAAGTGCCGCGAAAACCGGCGAGGGTTAAATCCTCGCCGGTTTTTTTTTGATCAGGGGTTAATCCGGGTTGAAGGTGTAGAGCTTGTTTTGGGGGATGACGCCGCGTACCCCGCCTTTCGGGTTCTCCACGTCTCCCTTGTAGCGGGGAATAACATGGATATGCAGGTGAGGAATTGACTGTCCGGCCCATTTACCGACGTTGATGCCGATATTGTAACCATCGGGATCATACTTCTCGTCTGCCATTTTCTTGCCTTCGTCGACCAGTCTCCACAGCTCTTCGCGTTCATCATCGCTGATATCGAAGTAATCGGGAAAATGCCGATACGGCATGACGAGGAAATGCCCCGGGCTTGCTGGATGCCGGTCCCAGGCGGCAAAGCCGTATTTCCCCTCGATCATAATTCGACGTCCGGGTTTGGACAGGCAGAAGCGACAGGTTTCGCCTTCTGCAAGCGAGGTTTGTTCAATCATACTTTCTCGCAAGACCGGATTGATTAGTTAATCGGCACCTGGGTGACGCCCTTGAGATCGGGGCCTGCTTCGATCTTGCCGCCATACTGGATTTCTTCATCGGTCGCGTCACGAACCAGCAATATCTCCAGGCGGAAGATGACTTCACGACCGCACAGTGGATTGTTGCCGTCGATGGTCACCGACTTGGCATCGACACGGGTAACCAGAAAAGATTTGGTCTGTCCCGTTTCGCTCTCCATCAGGATCGACATGCCGACTTCGCGATATTCTTCAGGGACGTTTTGAATGCTATCGACAATTACCAGGGACTCGTCGCGTGGCCCATATATCTGATTGCAGTCGATAGGCACTTCAATTTCTTCACCGGCATTTTTTCCTTCCAGTTCCGCCATGACCGCGGGTGCCAGTATCTCGTTTGTGCCATGCACATATCCGAGCGGAAATTCCACCTGGGTCAGTACGCCGCCGGAATTCTGGTCGATAACCTTGTAGGTCAACTCGACATACTTGCCGTCTTCAATAGTCTCTTTACCCATATCCATCAACTCTTTAAAAAATGGAAGCCGCAAAAATTTTGATTTCGCCTCTTTCATAACCGACGACCATACGTCCCAGCCATTCACCTTCTTTCTTGGTGCTGCGTACCCTGAACAGGCAAGTCACGTGCTCGCCACGACGAATAAACCCAAGAAAATCGTATTCAGGTGAGAGGTTTCGAGTCAATTCGCTTTTGGCAAATTGCTTGCCGAGTTCAATTTCATTCAGGCCAAGCAACAGGTCATAGGAAAAGTTCAGAATGAATTTAGCGTACTGTCCTTTATTGGAGTACTTGATCAGGTCATCCCACATGGGGAAAGCGACTTCCTGAAGTTCTTCATCGGTCTTGTCAATAATGTTCATACATACTCTCTGGAATAAACAACCGTCGGTTGCCGATAACCCTGTCTCCCCGGGGAGAGGGATTTAATTAGACAGCAATGTTGCACACAAAAAAGATCAACATGGCTGTTGATCTTTTTATTTATTCAGGGAGGCGTGGATGACGCCTCTCCTGGGTGACATGGGGGATTACTCGTCCTCGCCCACGATGTGGTAGCAAGGCGCTTTTTCCATGGTGTATTCGCCAGTCTCTGGATCACGACGGGAAACGGTCAGTACGTGCCAGTTCTCGTCATCCAGTTTCATTGCGTCACCACGGTAGTAGTAACCCGGCCAACGGGTTTCCTTACGGAACAGGGTATGATGCACGACAGACTCAGAGGCCAGGTGACGATGCTTCAGTTCCCATGCGCGCAGCAGTTCGTGGATGTCCTTTGCAGCAACCTTCTCGAGGTCCTCTTCCAGCAGCTTCAGCTTCTTCAGACCGATGTGCAATAGCTTGTCGTTGGTCATGTAGTTAACTATTACACCACCTGCATACTCGTCCATCAGTTTCTGCAAGCGATCCAGACCCTGGCGCGGGTTGATGTAGTTAGGGTTAACATCACCGGCAACGATTTCATTACGGAAAACCTTGTAGTGTTCCATCGGCTTGAAGATCTCTTCCTTACGGCGTTCGATCTGCTCCTGAGAAACACGAATACCCTCGGCCTTGCCATCGTCAATGTATTTACAGGCGGCCTTGGCAGCCAGGCGACCTTCGGTGAATGAACCCGAAGAGAATGCATGCGGGGTACCGCCGACGGCGTCACCGGCGCCGAACAAACCTTCGACCGTGGTCATACGGTTGTAGCCCCAGAAGTACTCGGGCGGAGAAAGATCTTCAGGGCCGGAACACCAGGCGCCACTACCGGTCGCGTGTGAACCCATGACGTATGGCTCGGAGGTGGTCAGCTCCGGGTTCTCGTACTTCGGATTGACATCGGTTGCCGCCCATAATACAGCCTGACCAATGGTCATTCCGAGGAAGTTGTGCCAGCCGATCTCTTCCAGATGCGGATCCTGGAAGGCTTCCATGGTCACCATGTGGATCGGACCACGACCAGCATTCACCTCGTTGATAAATGCATGGTTACGCAGACAAGTCGGAATTGGCTTATGAGATAAATGCTGACCTTCTGTATCCAGATATTCTTTACCCACCATTTCCGTCAGTGCGGGAAACCATTTTGATTCGTACTCTTCGCCGTTACAGTTTTGAGTGTAAGTTTTCAAATGCAGGAAGTAAGCTCCAACGGGACCGTAACCGTCTTTGAATCTAGCCAGTACGATACGGTTTTCCATCTGCGTCATTTTTGCGCCAGCCTCGATCATCAAACCATAGGCTGAGCCCGATGACCACGGCGCATACCAGACACGGCCTGCACCTTCGCCAACCGAGCGTGGCCTGAAGATGTTGGATGCCCCACCGGCGCCAACGATAACGGCCTTGGATTTGAATACGTGGTAGTCACCGGTACGTACGTTGAAGCCGACGGCGCCAGCGACACGGTTTTTCTTGCTGTCATCCATCAGCAGATGGGTGACGCAGATACGGTTGAAAACCTTGTCAGCCGACTTCTTCGCGGCTTCGGCCACGATAGGCTTGTAGGACTCACCGTGAATCATGATCTGCCAACGCCCCTCGCGCATATAGGTACCGGACTTGGGGTCGCGCATGATCGGCAAACCCCATTCTTCGAACTGGTGTACCGTCGAGTCGACGTGACGCGCCATATCGAACAGCAGGTCTTCGCGAACCATACCCATCAAATCCATACGTGCATAACGCACGTGATCTTCAGGATTGTTTTCACCGAAACGTGTTCCCATGTAGCAGTTGATCGCGTACAACCCCTGTGCCACGGCGCCCGAACGGTCGATGTTGGCTTTTTCAGCGATAATGATCTTCTTGTCCTTACCCCAGTAGCGCGCTTCGAAAGCAGCACCAGTACCACCGAGACCAGCACCAGCGACCAGGATATCGATATTGTCTTCTACGATAGTTTTAGGCATTAGTAGGCAACCCCCGCTTTCATCTTGAGTCCGTTGGATTCAAAGGTGTGAATATCACCGTCATCCATGCGGATATACTTTGGCTCGCTATACAACAATTGACTGTCACGCATTTCCTGCGAGGGTTCAGGCGCATCAGCCAGTTTAGGGATGTGCTTACCCCAGGGTTTTGTCGTGATAGGCGCCAGCAGATTCATGTCGGTTTCACCGTTGCGGGATTTGATCCGCCACGCGATAACACCTTTTTCCTCGTCACGGATTACTCGAACCGAGTGGCCCAGCGGCGCGAAGTCCGCATAACCGCGAACATCAATCGCATTGTGCGGGCAGGCCTTGACGCAGGAGTAACACTCCCAGCACATGTTTGGCTCGATGTTGTACGCGCGGCGCAGGGTCGGGTCGATGTGCATGATGTCCGAAGGGCAGATATCAACGCAATGTCCACAACCATCGCAACGAGTCATATATACAAATGTAGGCATAATATTCCTCTTTCTAAATCAGTCAGTTAATCGCAGTTCTAATAATGGTTTGGAGATTCACGCTTGATTCCAAGTCCCATGTCGGCTGGTTTTTCACCCATGTATGTGGGGATATCCGGGTACCTGGCCTGGAGAGCAGGATCCGTCAGCTCGCCCAGATCGGGCAGGTTCTCTTGCGAACCATCTGCCTTGGTGATTTTTTTCTGGTAAGCGGCTGCGGGCTTGAAGAACATGTGCGCAAATTTCGACCACAGCACGGTGGTGAACAGGAAGGTGCTCGATGTAACGAAAAGGACGAAAAACAGGGTTCCCCAACCGACGTAAGCCTGCCCGAATGACCACAGCAGGGCAAAGGTTGTGGTCATCAGCAAAGACAGGATGAACAGGTCGGCGCGCACCAGGCGATACCAGGGCTTACCTTCGGAATTCACATCACAACGGATGAAGAACCAGAACCAGTAACCGCCGATACAGACCATCAGCGCGCCGATATGCCACAGGCCCACGAGCGCCCCGGGCGCGGCTTCGGCTGGAGTCGGGTAAGCGAAAATCAATGTCGCCGTGGTGGCGACGAAAATGACAAAGCCATACATTGTCAACAGGTGTGACATGCGGCGTTGCGGATTGCAGAACTCGGAAGAAGTCAGCACTTCACTGGTCAGGGTAGAAATAGCCAATGACGCCTTTTCACCGCCAGATACGGTACGTTTCGCAGATTTCTGGGCTTTTTGAGCGTTTTCAAAGAAGTATTGGGCGCTCTTCTTGTGAATTGTGTCGATGATGGTACCGCCGATCACCGCGAGGAACATGAGGACGACATAAGTCTGCATGATGGCGGGTGTCAGAAAACCTAACAAATCGTAAAAAGGATTGGTCATGGGAACTCCAGTATCTTTGACTTCAACGAGTGTATGCTAATGATGCGCGTCAGAATAACAAATCAAGTTTCTTTCTTGGGTGATCAATCAATTTAATCGATAAAAAATGATTCAGGACAGTTTTTACTGAATCAATACCCTGGCATGCAAAAAATAATCGCCAAAATACCTTCGAAACTCACCAAAATGGTCAGGAGATACGCGTTAAATCGTTGATATTGAATTATTTTGTGTGTGGCCTGTAATCAGTGGGTCCGGGGTTCGATTTACAGCGACGGAACCAATTTTTATTTCCCTAAACCGAATGCCCACCCTGCCAAACCTGAGGCTGCTCGGGTATTCGTATTAGTGTGGGACCAAATAATGATTTGCGGACTCGAATTTTTAAGTTTCATTTAAGCCGTCATCCGTAACATCGCCTCCAGTTCAATCACTCAGGAATTGGAAATGCCTCTACCGAAACTAAACCCGTCGACCATCAAGGTCTGGGACCCCTTGGTCAGGGTGTTCCACTGGAGTCTCGTATTTTTCTTTTTACTTGCCTACGCCACCGAGGACGACTGGATGAATCTGCACGTCTGGGCAGGATATGCCGTTTCTATGCTGATCGGGTTTCGCCTGCTCTGGGGCCTGATTGGCACGCGTAATGCGCGGTTCCTGACCTTCGTCAGATCGCCGACTGTCGTAATGCGGCACCTGCGTGACATGTTGTCGCTGAATCCCCGCCATTACCTCGGGCACAATCCGGTCGCAGCAGTCATGGTGGTTGCCTTGTTGGCTAGTATCAGCCTGGTTGCCTTCAGCGGTATGGTGCTGATTGCGAGCGAAGGCCAGGGACCGCTGGCGGGCACGTTGTTTGCGGGTCTAAACGGCGAAATGATGGAAGAGGTACACGAATTCTTCGCCAATTTCACGTTGTTACTGGTTTTTGTCCACGTAGCCGGGGTCGTCGTCAGCAGTTTCCTGGAAAGCGAAAACCTGATCAGAGCGATGATAACCGGTCGAAAAAAAGCGCGCGCGAGTTGGGCCGACGTCGACCCGGGCAGGCGGATTGATCAATGAATGCCAAATCGATTCAGGTTTCGGCCTTTGTTGTGATGGTGGTTGGTGCGGCTGCGCTCCACGCGGCGCCCAAATCGATAGACCAACTCGACACCTATCGTCAACAGGGTATCGATCAGGCTGATCCGTCGCACGGCAGGCAACTGTGGTATGCGACGGCTAACCAGCGCAGCTGTACGAGCTGCCATGGCGAAAAATCCACGAGCGTCGGCCGGCACGTCAAAACGGGCAAGACGATCGAGCCGATGGCGCCGTCGGTGAATCCCGGGCGCTTCCAGAGCGCGAAGAAAATCGAGAAATGGTTTATGCGCAACTGTAAATGGACCTATGGCCGTGAATGCAGCACGCAGGAAAAAACCGATATTTTAACCTGGCTTGCGGGTCAGTAAATCTTTCTGGAGTAATATGATGAAACCGAAACTTATCATGGTGGCCGGATATGCAGTGCTGGCTTCGATTCTGGTCATAAGCTTTTACGGCCTCGGGCAAAGTCTTGCTTCCAGCGGGTTTGAAACCGATGATCATGATCTGGATCACGAGTATCGAGAGAGATACGACGATAATGATCAGCGGGTCGCGATGAAGATGAACCCGATGTATGTAGAAGAATGCGGTAGTTGCCACATGGCGTATCCCGCCATGTTGCTGCCAGAGGGAAGTTGGCGGAAAATAATGGCGGGACTTGAGGATCACTTTGACGAAAATGCCGAGTTCGATACGACAACAGGCCGCGAAATCGAGGATTACCTGGTGCGCGAAAGCACCCGTGTATCTTATCGAAAACTATTCAGAAATCTGGGCGATGAAACTCCGCTGCGGATTACCGAGTTACCGTATTTCGTGCACGAACACGACGAGATACCGGCGCGGTTCGTCGCCAACAACGACCGGGTGAGATCGCTGAGCCAGTGTAACGCCTGCCATCGCGATGCGGAACGAGGCCGATTCGATGAAGATGATGTGGTTATTCCCGGCTTTGGTCGCTGGGACGATTAGTTACTCCGTTGCGGCGAGCGAGGAACTTGACCAGGCGGAGATTCGCGAGCTGGTCCAGCAGGGCGAAATTTTACCGCTCGAAACCATCCTCGCGCGGTTTCCGCGAAAGGAATACGGTAAATTGCTCGATCTCGAAGTCGAGCGCGAGCATGGCACCGTGATTTATGAATTTGAGTTTTTGCGCACCGACGGCCGCATCGTCGAGATCGAGGTTGACGCCCGCAACGGGACGATACTGGAACAGGAGATCGAGAATTGAAGCTTTTGCTGGCCGAGGACGACGTCAAGCTGGCAGATTATCTGGTACGCAATTTGAAATCGTCGGGTTATGTAGTCGAGTGGGTCGACAATGGCGTCGATGCCGAGTATCTCGCCCTTGAAGAGAATTTCGACGGCATCATTCTCGATTTGGGGCTGCCGCAAAAACCGGGCCTCGAAGTGTTACGCCACTGGCGAGATAGGGAGCTTGAGACGCCCGTGCTGATTTTGACCGCAAGGGATTTGTGGCAGGAGCGCGTTGACGGTCTACGCGCTGGCGCCGACGACTATCTCGGCAAGCCATTCGAATTCGAAGAGTTGCTTGCGCGCCTGGAAGCGATTCTGCGTCGACGCTTCGGTCGCGCGGACAACAGCTTGTGTTTAGACGACATCGAACTCGATATCGATACCCGCAAGGTGACAATTGCCGACGGGCCAGGCACTCAACTCACGGCCATCGAGTTCCGGTTGTTGCGCTACCTGATGCTCAATGCGGGCAAGATTCTGTCGAAAACAAAACTGAGCGAGCATGTTTACGAGGAAGAGCAAATCAAGGATAGCAACGTGATCGAGGTTTATGTGAATCGTCTGCGGTCTATTCTCGGCAAGGAGCGAATTACCACGCACCGGGGCCAGGGGTACCGCCTGTCTGCCTGATTCGGGCCCGGTGGCGAAATCGACATGTATAGCCTGAGAAACAGGATTGCGCGAAACCTCAGTATCAACCTGCTGCTGGTGATGATTGGCCTGCTGATCGCGATGTATCTTTTTGCGCAGCAGTTGTTGCACAATTATATCCTGACGCATTTGCAGCATGATGCCGAAAGTCTGGCTAGCGTCATTTATGAGGACCCGGCTCAAGGCTGGAAAATTGATCCCGGGCGAATGTCGACCGTCTACAGGCGGGTCAGATCGGGGCATTACTATTATGTATCGATAGACCAGCAGGTGATTATCTCCCGCTCGCTGTTCGATGCCGATTTCCCCGGAGTATCCGATAAAAATTCGCCCCTCAGCGAATACCAGGTCGACGGCCCGGGTGATGAGCGCTGGCTGATCTGGCATCAATTGGTGATGAAGAATGGCCAGGCGATCAGGATCTGGATTGCAGAGGATATCGCGCCGTTTCAAAACCGGTTGTTGCAATATGCGGCAGTCATCGTCGGGCTGATCGTCGTTGTTGCTATGCTGCTTTTTTACCTGCAGCAACGCACCTTGCGCCAGGCTTTCGAGGTATTCGACTGGTTGCGTATGAATCTGACGGCGATACGGCAAATGGACAGTAATCGTTCGGAAGTTTCGATGCCGCTTGAAGTTATCCCGTTGGTGACTGAAATCGAGAAACTGGCCGAACACTTGAGTCACCGTATCGTGCGCACCCGAAATGCGATGGGCAACCTTGCGCACGAACTCAAACGTCCGCTGCAGTTGCTGGTGATTCAGCAGGATAACTGGCAGGGAGAGGATGTGAAAAATGCGCTTGCCGAGATCAGGAAACTGCTTGAACGCGAATTGAGGCGGGCGAGAATCTCGGGTTCGTCGAGTACCGGGGGTGTGTTTAACGTCGCCAAAGAAATGGATTACATGGCCGATGTGTTACGCAAAATATACCCTGACATCGATGTCGAGATTGAAATTGAAAACCAGCTTGAAACCCCTGGGCTTGACCGCGACGACATGCTCGAACTGATCGGCAATTTGCTCGACAATTCCTGCAAGTTTGCGCGCTCCCGCACTCGTCTCACTGTCGGCTCGGCTGACAACCGGCTTGAGCTTACATTTGAAGACGATGGTCACGGGCTCGAACCCGAACAGCTGCAGCAACTGAACCGGCGCGGCCAGCGGCTGGACGAACACGTAGCGGGGCATGGATTGGGACTGGGAATTTGCCGCGATATCCTGGGTTATTACCGTGGTTACTTAACTTTCTCGAGATCTGAGTTGGGCGGATGTTGTGTAGTCGTAAAAATCCCGCTGATTTAGCAGGTTGCTGAAATTTATATTTACATCGATCATTTATTTGTTGTGTTGTTCTTCTGCTGTGTACGCCTTCTGGAATGCAATCCGCCAACCGCGACCTCAAGATTTGCAAGTGCAGTTTCGAGCTTCGCCCGGGT
>Ga0164315_10003560_pt1 | contig 12078 bp, 15 predicted proteins | sample GuaBasSedimGuay6_FD_113737 | JGI IMG/M metagenome (GOLD analysis project Ga0164315, IMG submission 113737) | Subseafloor sediment microbial communities from Guaymas Basin, Gulf of California, Mexico - Guay6, Core 4569-2, 0-3 cm | ecosystem: Environmental > Aquatic > Marine > Hydrothermal vents... | reverse complement strand
TTACGGAAATTCTATGGATAAAAAAGGTATTGGTGACGGAGACCTAGTTTTAATAAAAAAGCAACAGACTGCAAGTACAGGAGATATAGTCGCAGCTCTTGTGGATAATGAGGTTACTATAAAGGAGCTTATAATAAATGATAACAACATAGTACTGAAGCCCCACTCTACAAACAGAAAACATTTTCCAATTGTACTAACGACAGACTTTAGAATCCAAGGTATCGTGGAATCAGTAATAAAACTTTAATAATTTAAATAACTACAACATGGCTAAAAATAAACCGTATGGTGATAATGCAAGAAAAGGAGCTGTAAAAAATCGCTCACAAGTACTAAATCCAAAAATCGGTCTTTATGTTAAAAGGCATGGTGAATCTGGTCAATTTATGGATATAAAAACATCAGGAGGTAAATTCAAAGGAGTTAGAAAAGAAAAATAATAGATTTTTCAAAGAGTTGATTTAATGAAGAATATCGACATCAGATTAAATATATTTTTTATTGTTCTTTCAACAATAGGGTTATCTATTTATTTTATTTACTTAAAAGGAGGTAAATACGAAACTGAACTCTTTAGCATACTATTAACTTTTCTAGGGTTCACCGCTGGCAGCTTATATTCTTTTATTAAAGAACACAAAAAAGACTTAATCGTAGCATTTAAGTGTAATCTCACATCTATTCGCAATCAAGATATTTATATATCATTAAGCTACCTGTTCCGAATAAAAATAGAAGGAGATAATAAATACTTAATGGTGAGGGGAAATCGAATACGAAGGCAATACCAGCCGGTTGGAGGAGTATATAAAAGATATCCTTCAAGTGAAGGATTATTTAATGAGATGAATGCGAAGGGAGCCAAAATTGAAGAAAATAATGCGGATGATTTAAGGTTTTATGTAAAAGGGGGAAATGTTCTTAAAATAATAAATTGGTTTTTCTCTCGCAAAAACAGAGAAATTGATGTATGGCGTGAGTTTCATGAAGAACTTATTTCAAATGGAATACTGCCCCAAGAAAAGTTTAGATTCATTAAACCAGAATACCTTCATAGCAAACACGAACGATTAATTACTCGGCGTGGTATTAATGCAAAACAATACTTGATTTATGATATTTATACGATTTCATTTACTGAGGAGCAAAAAAAAGCATTAAGAGATCTGCTAAAGGAATCCGAATTCACAGAAACATATGCCTTTGTTAATGAAGAAGATTTAGATAAGGAATTAATTTATTACGATAATGAAGAATACCAATTAGGTTTTCATGCTAAATATTTAATTTAAAATGCTTGATATATATTCAGATTACAACTTACAACGTGAGGAGTTATTAGCTCGAATTGCACATGAATTGGAACTTGACAAAACAAGAATAGAAAGGATGGAATCTGCATACAATGCTGTGCATGAGGTTCTAAAAAAGAATGATCCATTTTTTGAAGATATTGAGATTGAACTGTATGCCCAAGGTTCAAAACGAATTGGCACAACGGTAAAACCAATTAATGGGAATGATTTTGACCTTGATATAGTGATGCATGCTTATACCCTTTACACAAACTCCACACCATCTCAGATTTACAACGCCTTGGTAAATGCTCTTGAACATGATCTTAATTACAGAACTAAATTGAAAAAAAAGGATAGGTGCGTCAGACTAGAATACAAAGGAGACTTTCATATGGATATCTTACCTGCCTGTATGGTTGATAATTACGACTATGAGAAAGTAGCAATTCCTGAAAGAAAACTTAAGGATTGGTCGTTTGGAAACCCAAAAGGGTTTGCAAATTGGTTTTTATCCATATCTAAAACTGCTGAGAATCTATTGTTAAAATCTCTTCAAGAGAATCTAATTAAAGCAAATGTTGAATCAGAACCATTGCCAGATGATGATTTATACAGAAAGTCTCCTTTACAAAGAGCAGTACAGTTAGTAAAAAGATATCGGGATATCTATTTCGCCAACAGGAATTATCCGGTCTCCAGTATAGTCATCACAACTTTGATGGGAATGTACTACGAAGGAGAGGAGACAATATTCAATTCAATCAACAATTGCCTTGAGAAGATCAAATATGAATACAATAAAGCCACTATTAAGGGGGTAAAATTTAAGGTTCTTAACCCAGTAAACACTCATGAGGACTTCACAGATAGTTGGACTGATGCAAATTACAATAGTTTTTATCGCTTTATTGAAGATTTCTACTCAAGATGGCAGACACTGTTAAATGATTTTCAAACTAGTGGAAATGAATACATTAATCTTTTCGGGGAAGGGATTTATAAAAAGTCATTACAGGAACAAGCCTCCTCTTTATCTAAGTTTAGTTCAAATCAGAACGCAACTACAACTTCGGCAATAATCTCAGGTAGTGCAATGACTGATAAAAATGGACTGATTAATACTGAAATAGGAGTTAAGAATGAGCCACATCACAATTTTGGAGGATAACTACTTAAAGGATCTTCAAAAAAATTCTTACTTAAATCTTGCATTTGAAAAGTTCTTAGCAGAACGATCTTTTTCTTGGCTAAAGTTATACCATGAACCAAAAAGAATATTAGGGAGTGGGGTACTCCAGTCCAATCTAAAAAAATATGAAATAGTTCTTACCTATTCACCATTCAACACTTTTAGGTTTGACAGAATTTATGTGAAAGATAAAACAATCAAATACAATGATAATATACACTTATATAAAGATATGAGCTTATGTCTTTATCACCCAATAAAGGATAAACCACTGTTCAGCCATATTCCACTATACAGGATGATTCCTTGGATATCTGAATGGATATTTTTTTATGAAGAGTGGCAGAAATATGGTGTTTGGCTTGGTAAAGAAATCAAACATAATATAATTTCAGAAAAATGAACCTTATATTATAAGAATATTCGCATGTAAATTAACCAGGATGTCCCAGGTGATCAATTATCAAACTCACTTCTCTTGGAGTCAAGGCAAACCTATCAGGATTTTCTATTTTAAGTTTATGTTTCACTGGAATAATCCACTTTGAAAAAGTTCTCCGATCCACCCTGTAAAGATCTGCTAACCTGGTTATAGAGTTATAATATAATGGATCAATCCCATCAATCGGATCAGGAGCACCAAGAAATTCAACAATTGTCCAAATTTCTTTCCACTTCAAAGTGTTTCTATATGGATCTTCAACTTTTATATAATCCCGGATAGGTTCAATTACTTCGGAGAACCTCTCCTTTTTCATTTTGTACACTTTGGCTAGCTGAGTGTAATTGTTATGTAGCAAAGGATTAATAATTTTTGATTCAGTCTTCATATATTGATTTTAGTTCGACACTTGTATGAATTCATAGATGGATAAAGCTGCAGTGATGATACTGCTGTAAGGTTTAGACAAGATAATACTTGGGGAATCCTGATTCAGCTTAATTTCTGCAAACCGGTTGTCATGGAACCATTTTGTAAAGGAGGTCTTCTTTATAAAATCAGATGGAAATAGATTAGAAAATGTAATGATCCAATGATCATCTACCTTTTCAAGTTTGTACAAACCTTTAAATACATCCAGAAATTCAGTAAATCGCTCAAATGTACTTTTTGGCTTAGTTTCATGGTCATCCTTAAAATCTGTGTATTGTTCAAGTAACTCCTGGAAGTTTTCTTTACTTCCAGTGGCTTTGTCTGGATGCAGCTTTTGGGATAATACCTTAAACCGTTTTTTTGCTTCTTCTTCAGTTTTACAACCAATAAAATAATCGATCTTTTTCATTTCCTGCTTTTTTGTGATTTGTATTAATTATTGAAAGTCTCTATTAATTCAGCAAACTGGGTGTTGCTGGGATTTAGTCCTGGCTTAGCATAGATCCGTGCTAACCTGATTTTACTTTTGTATCTATGAGCAAGTGACCTCAACATTTGAAGACCCAGGTCAGGTTTATTGTAGTATCCATAAAAAACAACTACCCTATCCCCTCTTTTATCTTTGTATGTTCCTTTGATTCCTGATCCCTCCCACGGGTACATTACCAATCTGTATACAGAATTGTTTTTGTTGGCTTCTTTCCGGAAATTGTATTTAGCTGATTTCATCTAATTCAGTTTGCTTGATTAAGGAATTGGGTATTGTATTTGTCTTTATCCAGGATGCAGGTATTAAATATGTCAAGGAACTTTTTGTTCTTGAGTTTGCCTAAACGTTGTGTACACTGTCTGAATCGTTCAAATGTCGGATCGATTGAGTAATAGCGATAAAGTTGTGCAACCAGTTTTTTATTGGTATTCCATTCTTTATTATTCTTTTGTCTTTCCTTGTGTTTGGGTAGCCAATCATTAAATGCCCTATAAAATCCTCCTTTGAATTTAGGATCGAACAGGTATTCCGGCCTGGCTATTTGCCATTCAACTTTGCGCTTGGTATAGTCATCGATTATCTGTATCGTTGTTATGAACTCATTATAGCACTGTGAGATGGTTCTGGGATTGTTGTTTTTCGCATATTCCAGGAAAAATCCTGCGATATAGCGTTTGGCAGTTTGTTCCTGCTTTAGATCCATTGGCCGGTTTTCATAAAGCAGCGAGTGGACAAAGTTCCACGCAAGATCTGTGAAAAAGAAAATGCTCGAAAACAGTGTCGGCGGAATATTTTTTTGTGATTCGCACTTGATTTTTTGTTGATAGTCCTGGTTTTTGTTTTCCTGAAGCCTTACGATTGTTTGCTCTTGCTTTGTGTCATCTTGCCTCCCGCTTTTTTCGGGAGTTTTAAATGCATTGTTGATGACGGAAAGTTTTTGAGGTCGTTTGCTTTTTGTGTGAAGGGAGTTATCAACAATACCCTTGCTTAGTATATTATTATTAAATGTATCTTGCAAGACCTCTATATGGGGGCATTCTGTCCTTATGATACCAGAAGAAAAATCTGTAAATGAGGGTCTTAAGGAGAGGTAATACTTATAGGTAACTGAACTCATAGGTATACCAGGAAAGCTTTCTATGTGCTGCTTGATGAGCAGTTCAGTTAGTTTTTTATTTGGCCTGGCAACCAAAAATTCAGGATTAATTTTGAGAACATAAGCTGCATTAGTTCCCCTAAAGATTTTTTCCTCCAAAAAGCCGGTTGCTAACAGCTTATTCACATGCCTGCGGGCTGAACGATCGCACATACCAGTCATTGTAGCAATTGCTTTATTATTCATAAAAAATTGAGGATCTTGTAAAATCTTTGCTCTTTCAATTTGTTTGAGGTGGTGGAAATATGCTTTTGTGATTGCTAATGCTGTTGAGATATGGCTGCTTTTTATGGATAGGCTTTTGATGGTTTCCAGTGTTTGAACTTTATATTTCTTGTGAATTTGGTATTGTTCCTTTAGGAATTCCGGATTGTGCAATTCTTTGTTGTAATCATTTGCATATTGCCTGAATCGTTTTTCAGTCTGGTTGATGTCTACTTCCAGGTATTGGATTTCTGTATTTACCCCTTCTGTTTGGTTATGAGCAGGTATATTTCTCCCTGTGAGATGTGTATTTATTGTGTCCATTATTGTCTGTTTATTTTTTAGTAATTCCACCAAAAGGTGAAAGGGATTAGAGACTCCTCTCTTTCTCCCCTTCAGCGCCTTTCGATTGTTTATTTTCCAACACCAGGATATGTTCAATAAGTGAAACATTCACTGACTGGTTTTCGTCATCATTTAATCCCTGGATCAGATAGTTGATCTTTTGGTAGGCTAATGCGATGTTGTCTCCTAACCACACTTTGTTAGCTTGTTCGTAATCAACTAACTTTTGTAATACAGTGGAGGCTATTTTATCCTTTGCTTCATGTGCTATAGCAAGTAAGGATTCCATTTGTTCGATCCTCATACTAATCTCTATCAATCCTGATAATTCAGGAATATCTTGTGTTAAGTCAATTTTTTTCATCCTATTTGTTTAATATTACTATACATGAACAGGTATAAATTCAGCATCGGAAGGGATCTTAGTGGATAGTATAAAATCCACAATGGATTCCTTGCTATAAAACCTTACTTTGGGTGACGGTTGAAATGCTCTTATTTTACCCTTTCTCACCAGTTCATTCATTTTTCTGTTTGAATTGGGTGTTGAAGGTTTGAATCCCAACATTTCCTTGGCCTCATCCTGGCCAATAATGTCTGCATGATCTCCTTTTCTCATCTTACATTCATTTTTGTATTACAAAATATTACCTAGATCTTACTGTTGTCTTACACTGTCTTACATCGTATTACTCATGTATTACAAGATTATTACTGAATTTTAATATTTGTCTTATTCTGTCCTACGTTGTCTTACATATGTAATACAGAATTTCAGTAATTGTCTTACAATGTCTCACCAGCTTAATACAGTTTACTTTCAATTGCTCCATCTGGTATTTCGGATGAACTAACTATAAGTTCAACTTCTTCGATGGTTTTTCTTTCATCCTCTGGATAATCCAGTTCTTCCAGGAGATCATTCCAGTCTTTCTGGTTGCTGAAATCTGAGCTGTAGATTGATACTTTTTTCATATTTTTACTTTAAAATGTTGACAATATTATTGCTTTGTTAATTTTTAATATACTCTTTTGTTTGTTTTTTCTTGCTTTTTATCGTTCATTCACTTACTTTTGTTTCCAGATCATTTGCAATAAAATAACAAGACTCACTTTCTACCGCTTTTTGAAATCATTCAATTCATCACTTAACTGGCAGAAGCTGGTCTTGATTTTTGAAGCTTTCAATTTGAAAGAACGATTGTGCAAATGTATATCTATATTTTACTTTATGTATTTATATAATTAACATTAACCAACTGAAATACTGTTTTATGTCTCTTTCTCACCGACTTAAGCTGTTAATAAAATCCAAAAATATTTCCCAATCAGAATTTGCAAGAAAGCTGGATGTTACCCGGGGAAGTGTTAACCAATGGCTAGCAGGAAAGTTGGTACCAGGGCACAAACCAATGATGAAAATTTATGAGGTTTTTCCTGAAATTAGTGCTGACTGGTTGCTGTTGGAAAAAGGTGAAATGTCAATTGAAAATAAAACTTCGGATTCAGATAATACATTTCTGAAAAAGCAGTTATTGGATCAAGCTGAGATGATGGGGCTATATAAAAAGCTGCTTGAGGAAAAAGATGCCCGGATTGAATTACTGGAAACACTTATCAACTCATCGACAACTAATCCTGCCAAAGGGAAGAAATAACTCCTGTTTTTCTCAACATTTATACTGTGGTTTAATTTTATATTTATTGGAATTTATGAGTAGAGATCGTGTAATGGGAATACGTGGGTTTATATTACACCAGGTAAAACAGATCAAGGAATTGACAGAAAGACTTATACAATGTTGGCATAATTCCTACCAGCAACAAGAAAAGTTAAAAATTACAGAAGAGCGATTATTAGAAGCACAGAAAAAATATGATCTTTTGGTAAATAATTTAGATGATATAAGGGCTACATGTTCTTATGAACATCAATGTCCGGTAAGGAAGCTAAGGTTGCGGTAATTATTTCGAAATCATCTTCTACCATCTTTAATAGATCGGTGGTAGGATAATCATCGATCATTGACTTATCGTTGGCTAAATCAATGATGGTATCAATTTTTTCAGCGATTTCCTGGAAGTTGATTTTGCTTTTACTTTTCATAATCCATCTTTTATAAAAGAGGATTTATACTTGATTTATTGGTAAAGGTTTGATAAATTTTACATAAGAATTAATGTAATGACGAAGGGTACTTCGTCAAGTTCGTAAATTAATTCGTCATTCTATAAATCTTATCAAGTTCGAAATAGGCTCTCATTTTTACTGCAAATTTGATTTTAACTTATGTAACAAAGAGAATATTACTATTATTTCTGTTGCTTTGTTTCTAATTCTTAAGAAATATTTATCCCCATTATTGATTATTCTATCGAAATAATATATCATTCTTTATAACTATAAGGGATTATCCTAAAATTTAGGATTTAATGACTCAATTATATCCATATTTTAATTTACCGATTATATTAGCAAGAAATAATATGAATTGTAAATCATTAATTAAATCGAGATTTGTATCCGCGTTTCCTAAATGTTTTCTAATTTGATTTTATCTCTCCCTTTCTAATTGATTATCTGCCAACTAGGCTTTGTTAAGATTTCGACTCATAATCAAGTGGTCCCTGGTTCGAGTCCAGGTGGGCCCACAAAAAAGTGTGAGTTTGATACTTAAAGAACTTTTGAAATTGTATAACCCGGTTTTTAACCGGGTTTTTTTATGCCCTCCATTTAATTAATAATCGCTCATATTATTAGCATTTCATTTTCAGTGCCTGACCATTTAAAAACCTTTTGAAAAAGTTCTCGTTTAACCACCAAGTTTATTGAGAAAACAACGAGGATTATAAAAACAGAAGCATTATGTTAAATTTAATAGAGTTAAATCCAGATCTTTTTTTTATTGCAGTTTCAGCGTACCTGCTAATAGCAATTTCAATAGCAAGGTTTGGTTCTACAAAATCCTGTGGCGGAATAAAAGCACTGTTTTTTAGCATTGTATTAACTCCTGTCACTGGAATTTTTTATGTTCTACAGTCACCACGTAAAAATATCATTAAAATAGTTCATTATCGTTGTTCAAGTTGCGATTTGGAATATACAACTCAACATGAGCATTGTCCGGCCTGTGAAAAAGAAGGTAAAAAAACAAGGTTGAGAAAAATAGTGATGAGAACCTATTAGAGAAAAAATTACCACAACCCCTCATCCTCTGTAAGTTAAGATTATAAATACTCTAATATATTTCCAAATTTAATAATTATCTTTGAGAAAAAGATAGCATCAAATGTTTATCACTACATCAGCTGAAATTCGATGGTTTATCAAAGGTAAAATTCCCACTTCTGTTTTTGATTGGTTTATTGGATTAAACGATAACTATGTAAACCAAGCAAAACGCACCGATTACTATTTATTGTTAAAATCAGATGATTCCCTTGGAATTAAACTTCGGGAAGGCAAGGTTGAAATTAAACAACTTAATCAATTTATTGGCAATATATCACCCGGAAAAAACATCAATGGGAATGCTGAAACGTGGAACAAATGGAGTTTTGAATTAGATCAAGCCAAAAATATTTTATCAAAAGATCTATTGAACAATAAATGGCAGGCAATTACAAAAAACCGAATTCTTGTAAACTATGGGATTACTGAAGAAAATATTGTTTCCCAGAAAAAACCCATAAGCTATCAAAACGGCTGTATTACGGAACTTACTTCTATAAATTTAAACAATGAAGATTGGTGGTCATTTGGACTCGAGGCATATGGCGAAGAAAACAGGCAGAAGGATAACCTGGTTTTAATTTCCCACTTAATACTAAATGACAAAGGCAATATTCGCTTTTCATTGAATGAATCCCTAAGCTACCCTGGCTTTATTAAACTATTTGGAAACTAATAATCCACAGCCATTACTCTTATTTCATAAAAAGTATCATTTTTATTTTCATCAATTTATAAAAAAATTTCTTAACACTTTTTTAACAAAAACATTTTGATTGACTACATATATTTTGTATTTTAGCATCCGATAATGATAAAACTAATACGTTATTATTCTTAACCATTTATTAATTTTTATTTCCTCTACGCAAACATGGAAATTTAAAAATTAACCAAATTTTATACTACTATGAAAAAGCTATTCACTTTGTTTTTCAGCATGGCTATGTGTACTATTGTATACAGCCAAACTCCTGTTTCAGGAAACATTACAATTAATACTATCTGGGATTTACCGGGAAGTCCTTACCAGGTAACCGGGGATGTTACAGTTAATGCAGGCATTACCCTAACAATTGATGCAGGTGTTGTCGTAGAATTTAACAACAGCAGATCATTGAATACATATGGTACGATCAATGCTACTTCTGCAACTTTTACATCAATTAATGTAGTTCCTGCAATTGGCGACTGGAATTATATGAGATTTTATTCTGGTTCTACTACTACTTTTTCAGGATGTAATATTGAATATGGAGATTATTTAGATGTTAATGCAGGTGCCAGTTTAACTATAAATTCCGGCAGTATCATTGAAAACATGTACTATTATGGAATTTATAATCTCGGTACTGTTAATTTTACAAACTCAACCATTGATCTCACAGGTTATGTTACATATGGTTATGGACTATATACAGATGGTTCAAGTATAACAAATGTGAATACTTCAACGATATCCGATTGTCAACATGGTGTTTATGCAGTAGGTACAAGTACAATAAATTTGAATACTGCAGCGGTATCTAATTGCCTGAATGGTGCTTATATTAATTCTGTTGGGTTGGACATAGATTTTACAAATTCAATCTTTTCATCCAATGAGTGGCCAGTTTACATCAGACAATTAGGAGATATTACTACAGGTGCTGGGAATAACTTTACTGGGAATACGCGAGATGCATTTTATGTATATCCTAGCGCAATGAGTAAAAACTGGACTATGCCCTATGTAAATGTACCTTATTATTTCAGGACTTATTTCAACGTAAATAATACATATACCCTTACGATTGAAGAAGAGAATATTATCAAATTCCCGGCCAATGATGGATTAAGGATTTATGGTAAATTAGTTGCCAACGCAGGATTAGGACAAAGCATCTATTTTACATCTGACAGGGATGACAACTGGGGTGGAGATACCAATGGAGATGGTGCAGCAACTGCTCCGGCAGTTTCTAATTGGGAAGGAATACAGTTTTTTGACAACAGTGATAATACCAGTGTAATGATAAGATGTCAGGTCCGGTATGCTGGTCAAGGAAGTATAGGAGGTATATCTCTATACAATGCCGGTCCAACAATTGAATACTGTGAGTTACAACAAAATTATTTTGGTGCTTATTTCCAGAATGCCTCTGATCCTACGTTTAATTACAATACCATTGGATCAAGTACAAAAACACCCATTGCCATGTCATTTGAGGCCAATCCTTCTTTCATTGATAATGTACTTTCTTTTATGGATAATGAATATGATGCTATTGGACTATTGGGAGGAACACTAACTGCAAATGCTAATGTAATTCAACGCGATTTTACAACGGTAACAAACATTACGTATGTAATGTTGGCACAAATTACTGTTCCAAGTGCCTATACATTAACCATAGCTCCGGGAGTGGTAATAAAATCACCTTCATATACTTATAGAATCATCATCGAAGGGAAACTGGTGTGTGATGGAGATGTTGGTAGTGATAGGATCGTTTTTACTTCTGTTAAAGATGACAATTTTGGAAATCCTGGTGATACCAATAAAGACGGAACCATTACTACACCTGCTATCAACGATATGGGTGCCATCATATTTGAAGATGGACATGATGATACTTCTATTTTGGATTATGTATTAATGAAATACGCTGGTGTTTATAGCTGGTCTTATCCTAATGGAGGAACTAATCATAGTATGCATAGTAGTGCAATTGCCATCCGTAGTTTATTGGCTACTCCTGCCGGTCCTACCATTTCAAATTGTGAATTCAGAGAACTCAACTATGGTATTATATGCTATCAGGCAGCTAATCCCATAATCACTAACAACAATATGACAAATATTTTGCAAACACCATTTGCTATAGCTGCTGCTGCAAATCCAACTTTTACTGGCAACACATTTACTAATTGTGGTCTTGATGCACTGGGTTTAATCGGACATAATGTGGTGAATAATGGTGCTATAATTAAAAGGGATGTAGCGGGTTATACCAATATAACTTACATACTTATTGAGAATATTACCATTATGAACAGTACCTATTTGGACATTGATCCTGGTGTAGTTATAAAATCATATCGTAAAGCCTGGTACATCGATGGAGGATTTGCTGTAAATGGAACAGTTGCAGAACATGTTACATTTACTTCTTTAAGAGATGATAATGTGGGAAATCCAATGGATACTAACGGTGATGGCAATGCAAGCTCACCTGCAGCAGGTGACTGGGATCATATCGAATTCAGGGAAACCAGTGATGATGTGTTTAATGTGATTGATTATG
>Ga0164315_10003559_pt1 | contig 12078 bp, 7 predicted proteins | sample GuaBasSedimGuay6_FD_113737 | JGI IMG/M metagenome (GOLD analysis project Ga0164315, IMG submission 113737) | Subseafloor sediment microbial communities from Guaymas Basin, Gulf of California, Mexico - Guay6, Core 4569-2, 0-3 cm | ecosystem: Environmental > Aquatic > Marine > Hydrothermal vents >... | reverse complement strand
TGGCACAATTATTAACAAAGCTTTAAACATAGGTGGAGAAGAGGACAACTCTCAAGAAACATTAGTTGCAAGGAAAGGAAATGAAAATAGTGAGAGGAGAGGAAAAAATACCTTTCGAGGCGAAGGATGGCTCTGATATAAGGGAGCAAGGGAGCTTTTGAAATCAGAGAGTGAAAGAATGAGTTTATGTGCTCCGCCCTATTCTGATGAGGATACAGTTATGGTATAAATATAATAAAAGAACAAAAGTTTGCTAAAAAAATGCTTTTTAGTTCACCATTAAAGCGTTGCCAGAGAACCAGGAGTTTTTTTTATTTCAATCTTACTTTAGTCCTTTGGGGTGCACCCCAGTTTGCGGATAAAAAAGTAGCCGAAGGTAATTTGATGAAATCTTTGATTTCCTTTTATCTATCCGCTGTTATGTGCTGTTGAAGGTTTAAGGGAATATCCATAACTTTGTGGCAGAAATAACTCCTTATATTGATTATTAAAAAAGTCATCAGTCATTCCTGCAATAAAATCAATCACCATTCTCTTTTCATCAGTGTTTTCAAAATATCTATCGTCCATATTATTTAAGAAATACTGATAAATAGGAGAGTTTTTGTCTTCGTTCTTTAAATGTTGATAATATTCTTCAAATAGCTGCTTAAACATATTTTCAATTTTATGAGTCTGAGTTTTAATCTTGCGGTTAGAGTAAATATTTTCGTAATTAAATTTCATAAGGTCCTTTAGAGCCGTAAAAATATCTTCGCTAAATGCTAAGTATTTCTTGTCATAACTATTTTTTATTAAATCTGATGCAAGTTTATTGATTATTTCATCATTTGAAGATCCAAGGATTCGTGTAATTTTTTAGGAATATCTTCTCTCTCTATTACTTCCAATATTATAGCATCCTCAATATCCCTTCCTATGTAAGCAATTACATCAGAAATTCTAACAACGCATCCTTCAAGAGTCATGGGGAAGATTTTTTCACTATAAGCCTCTTCCGTAAAGCATTTCCTATATTCTTCTTCGAACATATCCCAAGTCTTCTCATATTTTGGTGTATATTTTCTACTTAACATCTCCCCATTATGGGCAAGAATACCATCAAGCACCTGCAAGGATAAATTCAATCCTTTTCCACGCTGTTCTATCTCCGTCAAAAATCTTACACTTTGAGCATTATGGCAAAAACAACCTATTTTCCTATCTTTGCATAGATTATGTAATATCTTTTCCCCATCATGACCGTATGGCGCATGCCCTAAATCATGCCCTAAAGAAATCGCCTCAATTAAATCTTCATTTAGTCTCAAACATCTCCCAATTACTCTCCCTATTTTTGAAACAAATTGGACATGTAGAGCTCTGTGTGTAATGTGGTCGTTTTCAAATAAATAAAATACTTGAGTTTTATCTATATATCTGGAATAGGCAAGAGAATGTATTATTTTATCCGTATCGTGAAAAAAGATTGGTCGTATATTCTCTCTATCAGATATCTTTTCTCTTTCAGGATATTTTCTAATCCCCTTATTACTTTTACAGGCATATTTTGAAAAAACTTTTCTTTCTCGTTGAAGATTATTTAAGACTATTTTTGAAAATGTTTCGTCTTTCTGCTTCATATTAACTTAACCCGCAATGGCACATAGTTTGGGGTGCACCCTTCACCCTTATTAGTATGTTAAGAACATAAGTTTCAGACTTTATATACTCGATCTCTACATATTTGCCTTTGTACCCGTGAGGGGATGGACAATTTCGACGTTGTGATGTCCCCCTTTGGATTAGTGACTACAATATACTTCACCTTACCCAGCTTGTTTCAGCGCATTCTCAGCGTTCATATTCAATCCGCTTTTTTTTTAAGAGGACATATTCAAGTATTTTCATCAATAGACATGAGCGATAGCATATATGGGCTTTAACCCTTCCATCCAACCGATGGCGTATCAGTCTGAGCCTAATCGGCTGTTTAATGCAGCAAAACACCTTTCCTATCCTGTTTTTGTCATTAAACCCTTACGGGTTTTTCGGTGTCAACGGGGCGGAGCCCCGTTATATGCAGAAATTATCTCTTTAGCCCACATCGTAGTTCGAGTGCTCATCAATGCGTACTTACCATCAAGCCGCTCAGCATCCGCTATTTTATCATCACGTCCTTTAAAATCAATTGTTATCCTGCTCCCTTCTGAGGTATATGTGCATTTAAAATAAGTGCTCACACCCTTCAATATCGCTTTGACCTTTGAAACAACCTGCTCTATCTCCCTGTAATTCCATTTTACCAATTTTGGATCAAACCTTTTTTTTCTAAAAGGTTTGGGATTTCAATCCTACCTTAGTCCGTATTTAACAGCCCGGGAAAATGCCTTCTCCTTCTTTTATACCTCCGCTCACTCGTAAAAACGCTATGACATAACCATAATATCAATATCAGCACCCAGCCGGCGGATGTCATCAAAGAAAGAGGGATAGGAAACGCTTGCGCATTCCACATCCCTGATCACCGTCTCACCATGTGTACATAGACCCGCGAGCGTCAGTGCCATTGCTAACCTGTGGTCACCGTGCGAATGCACCTCCGCTGCTTTCAAATTTCCCCTGTCTATGCCCTCTATCAATAATCCATCCGCTTGCTCCTTTATCTTCACACCCAGCTTCCGCAATTCACCCGCAAGAATGCTCAATCTGTTAGTCTCTTTGTATCTCAGATGTGCAACACCTGTTATCGCAGTAGTACCTTCAGCAACAGCCGCCAGAACTGCTACTGTGGGTACCAGATCTGGATTCTCACTCATATCTATACTTATACCCCTCAATTCCCCTCCCCTTACCTCTACAACACCGCTACTTCTGTTCCAGTGCATATCCACACCCATATCCCTCATTATATCCACTATTCGGGAATCACCCTGTGCAGAGGGTAAAAGATTCTTGACTCTCAATTTGGAATCCGTAAGCACCGCGGCAGCCATGAGATAGGAAGCAGAGGAGAAATCACCGGGTACTGTAAATGTTCGCAAATCGTAGCTTTTACCTCCAGGTACATGGAACGTGAGATGTGAAGCTTCTACATCTACTTCTTCTACTTCTACTCTTATTCCCGCTTTTGCCAGTATCTCAAGTGTTATCCTCGTATAGGGCACGGATATAAGGTTTTTTGCTCTGATATGAGATTCCCGCTCCGCAACCGGGCAAGCAATGAGCAGTGCGGACACAAATTGTGAGCTAATAGAACCATCTATATCAGTATCACCCCCTTTCAGCTTACCTTTTATTACTATTGGCGCTGTACCATCCCCTTTTGTCGAGAATGCCTCTGCACCGAGTTCGTTCAGTGATGCCAGTAGTGGACCGTTCGGTCTCTTCCTCAACGATGCATCTCCGGTTATTACCGAAGCGCCCTCTTCGCAAAGAGCGGAGATCGCAGTGAAGAATCGAAGTGTGGTGCCCGAGTTCTGAGCGTTTATCACATCATCTGGTGTAGCAGGTTTACCTTCCACGCCTTCTATGGCTATCTTCTTACCCCCTCCTTCAAGTTCTATAACAGCACCCAGACATTTTGCAGCATTTATCGTCGCTTCTGTATCTTCAGAGAAGAGAGGGGCTATGAGCTCACTCCGCGTCCGCGTACCAAGTGATGCTATTGCGATCGCTCGATGTGTATAGCTCTTAGAAGGAGGGGCATCTATTTCGCCGCCTATCCGCGACCTTCGCACTGTCGCTTTCATACACTTCTTCTTTACAAAGAGAAAACCTGTAAAGGAAAAAACCTTGTTTCTTTGATCAAACTTTCTTTCTAAGAAAGTTTGTACGGAGTCGCTGGGATTTGAACCCAGGTCGTCAGGTCCGGAACCTGACAGGATATCCTCTACCCTACGACCCCATCTTTTATATCAACTATTAAATGATTACTACTTATACATAGGAAAGAAGATAATAAACAATGGACTTGTGGATTTAAGATAAGGTTAAGGTGCGAAGAAGAGGGGTGATTCGCATAGCAGATATGTTAGATGCAGGGACTTTTAACGTTAAGGATGTTTTGGTGGAGATGAAGGACATCTCGGGCTCGATGGTTGATCTCGCATATTCCGCAGTTTTATACAGCAATCCGGAGATAGCAAAGGAGGTGTACAAGTTAGAGGAAAAGATGCACTCGCTCCTGTATAAGATGCGAATTGCTATAATGCTCGGTGCGCGGAACATAGATGATGCGGTAGAATTTGCAGGGATACTACAGATAGCATCAGCGGCAGAGAAGATAGCCAGTGCGGCTGGCGACATAGCGAAGATAGCAGAATCGGTTGATATAACCCAGTATCTGGACAGGAGCGATTTCGAGGAGGCAGTGATAAATGTGAGGATAAAGCCCGCGTCTGAATTGACAAATAAGACTCTTGAGAGGTTAAAGCTCGAGACTGAGACTGGTATGAGCGTATTAGCGATAAAGAGGGGTTCAAAATGGATATATCAGCCGCCCGGTAGCGAACGATTGAAGGAAGGAGACCTGATTATCATCTCAGGACCCACAGAGGGGATACCAGCATTCTGCAGACTGGCAACAGGAGAAGAGTACAGGGAGAAGAGAGAGGGTGAAGAAGAAGAGAAGAAAGGAGAGCCAAAGCCCAGGAAGAGGATAACAGAAGAGATTGCGGATTTCATGGCAGATATGAAGAACCTCTCTGAGCTCACGGTTGGTCTGGCATATTCCGCGGTCATGTTCGAGAGTAAAGAGATTGCGGCAGAGGTGAAGGATTTAGAAGACTCAATGGACAGGATGAAGGATGAACTGGAGATACTGGTGATGAAAGCAGCGAGAGGAGTGACGAGTAAGACCAACTTTGAGGAGCTCAGGGGGATACTCCACGTGGCTATCTCCTCGGAGACGATATCTGATGCGGCATATGAGATTGCGGATGTGGTGCTTAGAGATATAAAGCTGCATCCAGTATTTTCAGCTTCTGTAAGGGAATCAGATGAGGTAATATTGAAGATGGAAGTGAGGAACAGGGCGATATTTGGCAATACGCTGCGAGATTTGAAGATAGAGACGCGAACCGGGATGTTTATACTGGCAATTCGCAGAGCAGATGGTAAATGGGTCTATAATCCGGGTGGCGATGCAGTACTGAAGGAGGGGGATTTGTTAATTATGCGAGGTCCAAGAGAGGGTGAGGATAAGGTGAGAGAGATATTTTTGGGCTCGGAACAGGAGCAGGAGCAATGGCTATAATAGACAGGACAGCATACAGGGCGAATGATATAAGGGGGATTGCCGATGAGAACAATCCAGATTTCCAGCTCAGTGATGAGTTCTGCACTATTACTGGTCTGGCATACGTGGAGCTACTGCGAAGGCGGCGTAAAAAAGAGCCTGAAGAGCTGAGAGTTGTCATCGGTAAGGATGTCAGAACCAGCTCGAAGCGAATAAAAGAGGCATTTGCTGAAGCGATGGTGAGCAGGGGCGTTCACGTTATAGATATAGCACCCAAGGCTAAGGTAAGCTCCACACCACTGATGTATTTCGCTACCTGGCTGTTTAATGCCGACGGTGGTGTAGAGGTTACGGGCAGCCATCTTGATAAGGAATGGAACGGGTTCAAACTCTGCATCGGCTCAGAAAGCACCACCTCTGACCAGATAGACGAGATGTATAACATAGCTAAAGAGCTTGAAGCCGGAACCAGTGGTGCAGGAGCAGGAGGTGGAGGTAAAGGTGAGATAGAGGATGTGGATGTCTTGAATGATTACCATCGTATGATATGTGCAAATGTAATTTTGCGTGATAGATGGGAGGCACTGGCATTAAAGGCTATCGCAGGCAAGCTCAGATTGAAGGATGCAATATCAATAGCAGAGTCTGAGATAGAGAAGATGGAGGGGCAGGAGCACCGGACAAAGCCCTTAGCTGGCTTAAAGGTCGTATACGATGCAGGGAATGGCACCACGGGCGTGATTGCTCCACCTATATTCCGCGACTTAGGTGCCGAGGTGATAGAACTTTATTGTGAGCCCGATGGTAATTTTCCGCATCATCTGCCAGATCCGACGATACCACGCTATCTCGATGATTTACATACCGCGGTGGCGAGTAATAAGGCACACATCGGGCTTGCATCCGATTCCGATGGTGACCGTGCGGGTGCAGTATCGCCAGGCGGGCGGATGATAATAGGGGAACAGATTCTGGCTCTGTTATGCAAGCATATCCTGAAGGAGCATCCGAATGCAACGATCGTGTATGATACGAAATGCTCGGATGCTATAAAGGAGATAATCATCGAGAATGGTGGTGTGCCGGTGGAGTGTAAGACTGGTTTCTCATTCATAAAATCGAAGATGGAAGCAGTATCTGCCGTTGCAGGTGGCGAGATGTCGGGGCATGTGTACTTCGAGAAGAATAATCGCGCTGACGATGCCGTATTTGCATTCTCCGAACTCTTACTCCTCACTGCTGCGGAGTTCCGGCTCTATCAAGATGTGAATATCATAGATAAGATGTTAGAGGACTTCCTGAGTAGATACGTGAATACACCAGAGATAAGACTGCCAGTAGTGAATGATGAAGAGAAGGAACGAGTCTCTAATATCATAGAGCAGCGGTATCGTGAGCTTGCAGCGGAGCAACCTGAGCGATACAGGAGGCGAACAGATGATGAAGGTAATGATATAGACGGTGTGAAGATAGAGTTTCTGGAGTACGATGGCTGGGCACTCATTCGCCGCTCGAACACTTCTCCGGTTATTATACTAAGAATGGAAGCGAGGAGCGAGGAGGGCTTGAGGAAGATAGAGGAAGCGGTGATAAGCGAATTCCGCAAATTTGATACCGTGGACCTTGAGGCTGATGAGTATGTGAGAGGAATAGTGCGCAGATTGGATGCGGCATAATTGCATAATTATTATTAAATGAGACATCGCTCATCTATCTATCATGGCTGAAGAAGATGCGAAGGTCTTGATTGTGCTCACACCTTCGGAATCGAAGCGATTGATTGCAAAAGGGGTAAGGAAGCTGGAGGAGGTAGAGCGAGCACTGGAGCATGGAACCATTATAATAGGACTGGGGACCACAAACGCGTATGTAGCCGAAGAGCTCCTGAATGCACTGCAAGATAAAGATGAGGATGTAGCGAAGATAGAGAAGGAGAGGTTTGCTGCAGGTGTAATTACTGCCAGGGGCACCTGTATAGTACCTAAGGAGGAACGAGGTAAGGAACTTATCATAAGAGGAGGGAGGATAAGTGATGTACCGCTTGAAGAAGCCCTGGAGGAGTTAAGAGCAGATGATGTCTTCATAAAGGGTGCAAATGCAGTGGATGTAAATGGTACCGCGGGCATTCTCATGGCAAACCCTGTAGGTGGCACGGTAGGCTCTGCAATCGGAACGGTGATGGCGAGAGGTGTGAATTTCATCATCCCTGTGGGTATTGAGAAGACCATACCATATCCCATTACAGAGGCGGCGAAGCGGGTTGGAATAGGCAGGTTTTATAAGTCGGTAGGCAAGCCTGTGGGCTTGATGCCTGTATACGGTAAGGTGATAACAGAGATTGAGGCTTTGAAGATACTGGGTGCGAGTAACGCATTTCCAATGAGTGCAGGGGGAGTGGATGGAGGAGAGGGCTCTGTTGTCATCTGTGCCGAGGGCAGTACAGAACAGATGGACAGATTGATGGAGATTATAACCCGGATAAAAGGGGAGCCGGCATTGAAACTGGTGAAATATGAATGAAGTATGAGATGAACATGAAACTCAGTAATCGAAGATATACAGACGAACTTAGCGCTGCGAATAGCGGTGAGCAGGTATGCATAGCGGGATGGGTGCATGAGAAGAGAGACCTTGGTGGTGTATTCTTCCTTATAATCCGTGACCTCGGTGGTCTGGCGCAGGTCACATTGCACAGAGGTAATGTGGATGCTGAGCTGTTTAGAAGAGTGAAGAGAGTGCCACGAGAATCAGTGGTGGCGATAGAGGGCCGAGTGAAGAGGGAGGAGAAGGCACCTGCGGGCTATGAGATAATACCGGAGCGAATGGAAGTACTGAGCGAAGCGTCGCCGATTTTACCGCTGGACACCACGGATAAAGTAATCGCCGAACTGGACACGCGGCTGGATGCAAGGTTCATGGACCTCAGAAGAGAGCGAGTAAAGCATATCTTCATCGTCCGCAGTCGGGTACTCAAAGCGATGCGGGACTTCTTTGATGAACGAGGGTTTATAGAGATAAACACGCCGAAGATTGTGAGTGCGGCAACAGAGGGTGGCACTGCGCTCTTTCCTATTTCCTATTTTGAACGTGAGGCATTCTTGAACCAGAGCCCGCAGCTATATAAGCAGATGCTCATGGCTTCTGGTTTCGACCGCGTGTATGAGATTGCGCCGATATTCAGAGCCGAGGAGCATGATACAACCCGGCATTTGAACGAAGCCGCATCTGCGGATATAGAAGTCGCATTTGCAACTGCAGAGGATGTGATGGCGATGTTAGAGGAACTCATCGCATTTGTATACGCCCGAATTGAGGATTATCCCGGTTTAAGCAGTCTGGGAGTGAAGCTGGAAGTGCCGGAGGTGCCATTCAAGCGTATAACATATGATGAGGCAATAGAACTGCTATCAGAAGCAGGAGAGCAGATAGAATGGGGAGAAGACCTGAGTACTTCCGCTGAACAGATGCTGGGTAAGATGATAGGGGAGCATTATTTCATTACCGATTGGCCATCAACAATAAAGCCCTTTTATGCTCAACCATCTGCACGTCGCAGTGATATCTGCGATGCATTCGACCTGATGCACCCTCGACTGGAACTCGCTTCGGGTTCACAGCGTGTACATTCATATGAGTTACTCCGAAGTAAGATAGAATCAAAAGGATTGAGTGCTGATAGCTTTGAGTTTTATCTCGAAGCTTTCCGGTATGGTATGCCGCCACATGCAGGCTGGGGACTGGGCGTTGAGCGTCTGTTGATGAGCATGCTGGAGATAGGGAATATAAGGGAGGTGGTACTGTTTCCGAGGGATAGGAGAAGGCTTGTGCCTTAGTCGGCAAGGGCAAGACGGTGAGCGAAAAAGCAAAAAATTTATATGATGATAGTGCGAAGTGAAGAAGTGTGAGGAGTGTATGGCGAATATGGCAACGGAAGCTGAGGAGAAGGTAGCAGGAGTGGGGGCAGGAGTAGAAGTAGAGGCTGCAACCAGGCGAGTGATGACAGAGATAAAAGATAAGGTAGAAGGTGCGTTTCTGGGGAAGGTGGAGGAGCAGGAGGTAAAAGTGGCTCAGGAAGCATTAGTGATAGGTGGTGGAATAGCAGGTATGTATGCCGCACTGGATATAGCAGAGGCAGGTTTCACGGTGCATCTGGTTGAGAGGACACCTTCTATTGGCGGGCACATGGCACAACTTGATAAGACGTTCCCAACACTTGATTGTTCAGCATGCATCCTGACGCCGAGGATGGTGGATGTGGGTGCGCATCCGAACATAGATTTGATGAGCTATTCTGAGGTGATAGGAGTAGAAGGCTCGGTTGGGAATTTCAAAGTGAAGGTCTTGAAGAAGGCGAGGTATGTAGATGAGGATAAATGTACCGGATGCTCATCATGTGCCGATGCCTGTAGATTGAAGAACAGATTCCCAAACGAATTTGATCTGGGCTTGATGAAGAGAAGTGCGATTTACAGACCATATCCTTTTGCAATACCGGCGATATATACGGTGGATGGAGAGCACTGCTTAATGGTAAAGAAGGGCAAGTGTGGAAAGGCGACACTTGAGAGTACGCTGGAAGCGGTGAAGAAGAAAGAGAAGGGGGAGGAAGTGACGAAAGATGAGGCGCCACCGTGTGTGTTTGTGTGTGACGCGAATGCAATCAGACACGATATGAAGGATGAGATAGTGGAGTTGACGGTAGGTGGTGTAATAATAGCAACGGGTTATGACGTTATAGACCCGACGGTCTCGCCGGAGTATAAGTATGGCGTGTATCCGAATGTGATACATGGACTGGAATTTGAGCGATTTTCGTCAGCCAGTGGACCAACGATGGGGAAGATGGAGATAAATGGCAAAGAGCCGAGGGATGCGGTTTTCATATCTTGCGTAGGTTCCAGGAACAAACAAACGGGATATGAGTATTGTTCGCGGGTATGCTGTATGTATTTAGCGAAGCAGGCGCACTTATTGAAGGAGAAGGTACCAGATTGTAACATAACAGTTCTGTATCAGGATGTGCGGGCATTTGGAAAAGGATTTGAGGAGTTTTATGGTAGAGTGAAGCATGAAGGTGTCAGTTATCGAAGGGGACTTGCTGCAGAGATATATCAAAAGCCGGGTAGTGACCGTGTGGTGGTGCGAGCGGAAGATACGATGTTGAGTGAGACGTATGAGCTTGAGGCAGACCTCGTAGTGCTGGGTGTAGGATTGAGACCGAGTGAAGGCTCAGAGAAGCTACTGAAGATGTTTGGTATATCACAAACTGCGGACCATTTTGCAAAAGAGGCGCATCCGAAGCTTAGACCTGTGGATACAGAAGTGGAAGGTGTCTTCGTAACAGGTTGTGCACAGGGTCCAAAGGATATCCCGGACAGCGTAGCGCAGGGCAAAGCGGCAGCAGCTGCTCTTCTATCGCTGCTCGCAGGCGGAAAAGCAAAGATAAGACCGTCAGTGCCAGAGATAGAGGAGGAGATGTGTATAGGCTGCAAAACACTGAAAGAGATGGCGGAGAAGATAGGGGCATAAAATAAATTGGGAATAAGAATAGGAGGCGAATGAGAGATGGGTGAAGAGGGAGAATATGAATATGATTACACGAAAGTGCCAATGCAGGGTTTTGTGAAGGGAGTAGCATACGATGCTCCGAAGGACGCACTGCGGATTGGCATTTATGTCTGTCATTGCGGTATAAACATAAAGATGACGGTGGACGTGGAGGCGGTGATGAAGTATGCAGCGACATTACCGAACGTGGCATTAGCGCGGCATTATATATTCATGTGTTCGGACCCGGGACAGGATTTGATAAGGAAAGATTTAGCCGAGAACAGGGTGAACAGGGTGATAGTGGCATCGTGTTCACCGCGAATGCATGAACCTACATTCAGGAAGACCTGTTCTGATTCAGGGCTGAATCCATATTATTATGAGATGGCGAACATAAGGGAGCATTGCTCATGGCCTCATGCGGATTATCCGAAAGAAGCAACGGAGAAGGCGAAGGAGCTTGTGAGGAGTGCGGTAGCAAGATGCACATTACTGGAGCCACTGGAGGAGAAGGAGGTACCGGTCGCACCGGAAGTGCTAGTGATTGGGGGAGGCGTAACAGGGATGTATGCCGCACTGGATATAGTAAATGGAGGTTTCAAGGTGGACCTGGTGGAGAAGGCGCCGTCTATCGGTGGACATGTAGCACAGTTGAGCAGGACTTTTCCAACGCTTGAGCGCTCTACTTCTATTATCACACCGCGCATGATTGAAGTGGGTGCGCATCCAAATATAAATTTGATGACGAACTCAGAGGTCGAGGATATAGGTGGCTTTATTGGTAATTACACAGTGAAGGTGAGACGAAAGCCCAGATATGTGGATGTGGCTAAATGTACGGGCTGTGGTAAATGCGAGGAGGCTTGTCCGGTCAAAGATGTACCGAACGAATATAATGAAGGGTTGAGTGTTAGAACTGCCATTTATATGCCATTCCCCTTCGCGGTACCACCTGCGTATATCGTGGATGCAGAGCACTGTGCATTGTTGAAGGATGGGAAATGCGGTAACGCCACACTCGAGACGATAAAAGAGGGTAAGGAAGTACCGCCGTGTATGAGTGTATGCACGCCAGGCGCGATAGATTTCAGCGAAGAGGAGAGGATAGAGGAGTACACTGTGGGTACGATAATAGTGGCAACAGGCTATGACATAGTGGATCCGCATGTAGCAGCGGAATACAAGTATGGAGTGTATCCAAATGTGATAACGAGTCTGGAATTCGAGCGGTTGTCATCACCAAGCGGACCGACAGGCGGTAAGATAGAAATAAACGGAAAGAAGCCGAAGGAGGTTGTATTCATAAGCTG
>Ga0164315_10003558_pt1 | contig 12079 bp, 7 predicted proteins | sample GuaBasSedimGuay6_FD_113737 | JGI IMG/M metagenome (GOLD analysis project Ga0164315, IMG submission 113737) | Subseafloor sediment microbial communities from Guaymas Basin, Gulf of California, Mexico - Guay6, Core 4569-2, 0-3 cm | ecosystem: Environmental > Aquatic > Marine > Hydrothermal vents >... | reverse complement strand
TTCCAGGTGTGCTGGTGCGCGCGGGCGCCAAACCATGTCCCGTTCTCGGTCGCACCTCCGACGACGGCCGTAGCAGTCGGCGGAACGCCCGGCTTCAGGTTGTCCTTGTCGTGGAAAACGACCAGGGCGGCCGCCAGTCCGTAGCCGACCGCGGGCTCCGTGATGGGAATCACGACCGGCAGGAAGCCGAGATCCCGAGCCAGAAATCCGCTGACATCGAGCGCGCCGTCCTCGTCGTCGATGAAATCGTCCAAGAACGAGCGCTCTTCGTCCTCTTGGAACTCCGGCGGAAGCGCCTAGACATCCGTCGGGTCGACTTGCTGTTATTTTTTTTGCGGACCGGAGCAGGCGGCCAGCGCGACGGCGAGCAGTAATCCGATGCGAGCGTGTAGACGGCGAGGATGGTTGTGGCTCATGTCGCTCCTGGTGATTTTCATCGCCCTGATCGCTGGCGCAACCAACGGGTAACCTGCCATCGCGAAGGATGACGGAGGTCGTCGACGATCGTGTAGACGACGGGAACGACGAGCAGGGTCAAGAGGGTGGACGTGGCAAGTCCACCGATCACGGCGACGGCCATGGGCGCGCGGGACTCGGAGCCCGCGCCCGTGCCCAACGCGATCGGGAGCATGCCGAGAATCGTGCCCGCGGTGGTCATGAGGATGGGACGAAGGCGAATCGGGCCCGCCCGGAGGACTGCCGCGGTCGGGTCGAGTCCTTCTTCATCGCGGAGCGTATTGGCGAACTCCACCAGGAGGATCGCGTTCTTCGTCACGAGTCCCATGAGCATGATCATGCCGATCATCGTGAAGATGTTCATGGTCATGCCGGTTGCGACCAGCGCGCCGAGCGCGCCGAGCACCGACAGCGGGACGGCGAGCATCACCGTGAGGGGATGCAGGAGGCTCTCGAACTGACTCGCGAGAACCATGTAGACAATGACGATGCCCAGGAGCAACGCGAAGATGAGATTCTCGAACGACTCCTTCATTGTTTCCGCCATTCCGGCGAACCCGGCCGAGTACCCGGGTGGTAGCTCGGACTCTGCAAGGAAAACGTTGATCTCATCGACCGCCTCTCCGAGCACCTTCTGCTCGGGGATGAGGTTCGCCAAGACGGTGATCTGCCGCGTGCGGTTGTAGCGGTCGATCTGGACCGGCCCGACCTCCTCCCGAACGCTCGCCACGTTGCGCAGGCGAATCAGCTCGCCGCGCTCGTTGCGCATGCTCAGTAGTTCGATGTCGGCCGCGGTGGCCCGGTCGGACTGCTGGAGCCGAACGCTGACGTCGTAGCGATCGCCCTCCGCGCGGAACTTGCCGATGTCCTCGCCGCCGATCAGGGACTTCACCGTGCGCGCCACGACCTGCGGGCTTACGCCCAGGTCCGCGGCGCGGTCCCGATCGACATAGACATTGATTTCCGGTTTGCTCTTTTCGTACGTCGTATCGATATCCACGTACCCACCGGCAGCGCTCATCCGTCTGACCAACCCGGTACTGATGCGCTCCAGCTCGTCTAGATCCGGCCCGCGGATTTCAAGCTGCACGTTGGCCGATTTCCGACCGCCGCCCGCCACGCGCGGCACGACCTCCACACTGATGGTCGCGCCCGTCATGTCCGCGAGGCGGTCACGCACCCAACCCATCGCGTCCTGCTGCGCAGTTTCCCGATCCTCCTTGGGAGGCATCTTGACGTACATCGTGCCTTCATTGACGCGCCGCAATTCGTCGGAGCCGATCGTGGTGAACGCGTAGTCCACCCACGACGCGCCCTCGATGCGCGTACGGATCTCGTTCAGGATCGAGTCGGTGTGCGCCAGGGATGAGCCGAGTGGCGCCTTCACCTTGATGTTGAATTCGCTTTGATCTTCGAGCGGCAGAAACTCCGTGCGTAGAAAGCGCGCGACATACCCTCCGCCCAGAAAGACCGCGATCGCCAATAGCACGATCAGCCACCGAACGCGGAGCGCGCCACGGAGCGTTGCCGCGTAGGCGCGCTCGATGCTGTTGAAGACAGATTCGAGGGTCCGGAAAAACCAGCCGTGACGCGGCTTCGTGAGCATGTGCGCGCAGAGCATGGGCGACAGCGTCAGCGCGAGATAGGTGGACAGAATCACGGCGAACGTCACCGTGAGTGCGAACTGGAACAGGAACCGGCCCACCAGGCCCTTCATGAAGGCGACGGGGATGAAGACGGCGATCAGGGTCAGGCTCATCGCGATGACCGCGAATCCGATCTCCTTCATCGCCCGCGAAGTAGCGGCGCGGGCCGGTTCGCCCCCTTCGACGTGGCGGGCGGAGTTCTCGACTACGACGATGGCGTCGTCGTTCAAGACACCGATGACCAGCGAGAAGGCGAGCAGGGTCATCATGTTCAGGGTGAAGCCAAGCGGGCCCATCAGGATGAACGTGCCGATGACGGCGCTGGGAATCACGACGGCCGTGATGAACGTCGTCCGCAGGTTGCGCAGGAAGAGGAGCACGATCAGGATCGTGAGAACAGCACCGATTCCGATCGCTTCCTCGACCTCGTCTACGGATTGGTTGATGAAGATCGACAGGTCCTGCGCGATTTCGAGCCGGATCCCGCGATCGCCGAGCTCCCCGCGCAGCAGCTCGATCTCCGCCTTCACTTCCTCTGCGACCTTGACGGTGTTGCTGCCCGACTGCCGGCGCACGAGCAACGCGATGGCCCGCTCGCTGTCGAGACGCGCGAGGCTTCGCTCCTCCTGCAATCCGTCTTCCGCGTAGCCGAGGTCGCGGACGCGGACGGGAACCCCGTTCCGGTAGGCCACCACCATCGCGGCAAACTGCTCCGCGGACTCGAATTCCGCCTTCGTCTTGACAATGAACTCCCGCGATCCCGTCTCCACGCGACCACCGGGAATCTCGATGTGCCTCGTGCGAAGCGCGTTTTCAACGTCATGCACGGAGAGGTCGAAACCCTCCAGCTTTTCTCGATCGAGTCGCAGCCAGATCTGCCGGTCGCGGCTGCCGACGAGCTTGACCTGTCCGACATTGGGCACCCGTTGAAGGCGTTCCTTCACCGTCTTGTCCGCGACGTGGGTCAGCTCCCTAATCGGCGCGTTGCCCGACACGACGACCGCCATGATCGGGGAAGCGTCGATGTCGAACTTCTCGACGATCGGGTCTTCGAGGTCGTCGGGGAGCTCGCTCCGGATGGCGCCGAGCTTGGCCTGGATCTCCTGGTAGGCGACATCGATGTCCTTTTCGAGTTCGAACTCCACGATGACCTGCGAGACCGAATCCGCGCTGGTTGAGCGCAGGTGCTTGATCGCGGCGATCGTGGACACCGCCTCCTCGATCTGGTCCGTGACTGTGGTCTCGACCGTGTCCGGCGCCGCGCCGGGCAGGATGGAGACGATGGTGACCACCGGGAACTCGACCCTCGGGAAGAGGTCGATGCCCAGATCGCGGTAGGTAACCAGGCCGAAGATGACCAGGGCCAGCGTGACCATCCACGTGAGCACCGGTCTCCGGATGGATGCGTCGGAGAGCTTCACGACTAGCGCTCCACCCGGACCAGGTCGTCCGGCGACAGACCCCGACGGATCTCGGCATCCTTCGTTCCGCTCCGTCCCACCACGACCCCACGCCGGACCGGCTGATCATCCTCCTTCACCATCACGAACCACCCGGCGTCATCCTGGCGCAACGCGGCACGGGGAATGGCGACCGCGTCGGGTGCGCTCTTGAGCAGAACATTCACTCGCGCGAGCAGGCCCGGACGCAGCTGGCCCTTGCTGTTGTCGACCGTGACGCGGTACCGCACCGATCGCGTTTTCGGATCCAGATCGGGATGGACCACCGCCACCGTGCCCTCGCCGTCGCCGTTCTCGACACCGTCCGCGCGGAAGTGGACGGGAGTGCCCTTGACGACCCTCGCCAGAAAGGACTGCGGCAGCGCGAAGACCAGCTCGAGCACACCGGTCTCCTGGATCTCGAGAACGTGCGTAACGGGCGTGGCGTTCACCCGCTCGCCGGTATCGACGAGGCGGCGCGTCACGACGCCGTCGAACGGAGCGAGGATGTTCGTCTCCTTCAGCTCCTCCTCGGCGCGTGCGAGATCGACCAGCCTCGCCGAAACCGCGGCTTCCGCCTCAAGCAGGCGCGCTCCCGCCTCTTCCACACGCTGCATCGCGGTGGCATGGGCCGCGTGCGTCTGACGCGCTTTGAATCTCGCCCGGTCATAGCGCTGGCGAGGAACCGAGGGAGCCTGGCCCTGCGGTTTCTCCCAGAGGTTTTTCATGCGCCTCAGATCGAGCTCGGCATCATCCAAAACGGCAGCCACACGCTCGACCTCGGACTCCGCCGTCGTGATCGCTTTTTTCTGCGTCTCGACCCGCGCCTGGGCCGCCGCGACGGCGCTCTTGCGCTGGAGAACATCGAGCTCGAAGAAGGTGGGGTCGATCTTCATCAGGCGCTTGCCGCGAACGACCCGATCACCGACATCGACGAAGATCTCCTGCACTCGACCGGCCACCTGCGGGCCGACCATCGTCGTCTGCCGTGCCTCGAAGTTTCCGACGGCGGGAACGTCCTGCTGCACTGCCTTGCGCTGGACCTGGATCCAACGATCACCCGAAGCAGCATCGGGCGTCTTGTCCGACGCGGGCTCCGCCGGTTCGGGGCGCTCCTGCTTGGAATCCCCGCACGCGCCGAGGAACGCTGCAAACGTCAGTATCAGGAACCATCTCACTGCGAATCCTCCAGGGGCCACGCGGCGTTCGCCCCCGTGGCGTGTTGAAGCCGGGCGTACGCATCTTGGCGGGAGTACAGGGCCTGGAAGTAGTTCGACTTCGCGCGAGCGAGCCTCTCCTCCTCGATCAAGACGTCCGTCGACGTGACGAGCCCCTCTGCGTATTGGTCTTTGGTCATCCGCAGGTTTTCCGTCGCCAATTCGATGCTCTTGCTGGCTACCGGAATACGCAGGCGCGCCTCCCGCGTGAGGAGAAAGGCGCGCTTCACGTCGAGCACGATGTCGTCCACGCGGTCGTCACGCAGATCCGCGATCTCGGCCATTTCCTTGGACTGGCGGCGCAGGCGAGCACGGGTTGATCCGCCGTCGAACAGGGGAAACTGGAGCGCAACGCCGCCGATCACCCACTGCTGGTTGAGCAGAAATTCGTCGCTCGACGCGTTGTAGTCGGCAAACGCATAGATGCGCGGGCGCAGGCCGGCCTGGGTCGATTTGTACTCCGCCCGGGCCACCTCTATCTGCTTGCGCAACGCCGCGAGGTCGGGCCGTCGGTCGATGGCAACGCGAAGAGCTTCCTGGAACGACTCGGACGCACGCTCCGACTCCGGAACGTCCCTTATCTCGCTGACATCCGTGACCTCGCGGCCAACGAGCCGCCCGAGAACCGCGAGAGCCAACTCGATGTTGTGCTCGGCTTGAATCAGAGTCTGCTGCCGATCAGCCAACTGGACATCGGCGACGAGCAGGTCGTTGCGCGCCACGAGCCCCTCTTTGAGGAAGTCCGCGGCAACGCGCCTCTGATCCGACACGGCGCGGATCGACTCGTCTACGACCTCCTTGATTCGGCGCGCCTCGAGCACGCGGTTGTACGCTCGGGCGACGGCCAACACGAGTTCCTGGCGCGTGCGCCGCGAGTCCATTTCGAAGGCGTCGGTGCGTAGCTGATCGGCCCGGCGCTGATTGGCCGCGCCTCCGAAGTCGTAGATCGGGACGATAAGAGAGAGACTGCCGGTCACAACCTCGCGCTGCCCGATGGTCAACGCGGGCGTCGTGATATTGTCGCCCTGGAGCGCGACTCCGGGCTTGTTCGAACGATTCGTGTACGCGGTGTCGAACGTCAACTTGGGAAGCACGAGGGCCAGCGACTCCCGCTCGCGGTCGCGCGAAATCAGGATCCTGCGCTCCGCGATGCGGATCGCCCGGTTGTTCATGAACGCGAGGCTCACGCACGCCTGGAACGTGAGCGGGCCGGTCTGCGGTTCCTCAGTCGGGGGAGCGGTGGCGGGGGCAGCGACGGAAGCGGTGTCGAGCGCCGCAGGGTAGTGCTCCGTGAATTCCGGCGGGCCTGCCGTGCAGCCACACAGAACAACGAGGAGCGTAAGCCGCGTCATGCGTCTCCCTCCGAAAGAATGCCGTGGAAGAGGATGTCGAGGACGTCCTTGGCTTGCGTCGCGAGCCGTTTGCGGCGATTCGCGAAATGGTTGGTGAAGATCGTCCCGTAGAGCAGGTCGCTAATGATGTCGGTGATGCGGGAAACGGGAATGTCGCGTACCTGGCCATCGCGGATCAGCTCCCGGAAGAGCTCTCGCCATGGCCCAAGGTTTGCGTCGCGATGCTGGAAGTAGGTCGGCTGCCCTCGGTCCTTGAACACGGCACGCTCCTGAATCAACAGTTCCACGAGATCCGGATGTTCATCGAAGTAGGCGAGGTAGGAGTGAATCGCCGCAGCGAGGCGACCGAGAGGATCCTTGGCCTGGTTCGCATGGCTATGCACCGCTTCGCTGAGCCGCTGCATGCCGCGATCGGCCGCGGCGAGGAAGAGTTCCTCCTTGCTGCCGAAGTAGCGGTAGACGGTCCCCTTGCCCACGCCGACCTGATCCGCGATGTCCTGGACATCGGTCGCAGCGTATCCGCGGCTGGCGAACACGCCCACCGCCACGTCGAGAATCTGGTTGCGACGCCGATCGGGAAGAGCCGCGTCGGGCGGCCTGCCGGGCCTTCGAGATTGGGATTTGCTCTTCATTCGATTTACCGGACGGTCGCGTCCGATATTAATACAGGAGCGCGGCGGACAGCGCAACTACCGCGCATGCGCGTCAGGGTCCGCCTACGTCCGGGGACTATCACAGGGGCGCTGTTTCGGTTCCAATGCGACCGTCAACCGCCGCAGGGCTGTCGTGGGCGCAGTGCCTTCGCGGTGTCAGGAACGAGGTGTCGTGCGATTGATCTCTCTCCCCCAGTACAAGCGCAACGCGATTCGGTTCACGGAGATCGTGCGCGTCCTGTCGAAGTATGGACTCGCGGGTTGGCTGAAGGCGACCGACCCGGAGTTCCTAAAACGACTCTTCGAGTCCAAGGACGGCGAGTCGGTGGCGGGCACCAGCCAAGGCGCGAGAATGCGCCTCGCCGCGGAGGAACTGGGGCCGACGTTTATCAAGCTGGCACAGATTCTCAGCACGCGCTCCGATCTCATCGGCCCGGAGATCAGCTCCGAACTCCAGAAGCTCCAGTCGAGCGTGCCCGCCGACTCGTTCGAAGTGGTTCAGGAGACGTTCGCCGCGGAACTCGGAAAGAAGTTCGAGGATGTCTTCGTGGAGTTCCAGGAGGAGGCTCTGGGCTCGGCGTCCATCGGACAGGTGCATGCGGCGCGCCTGCAGGATGGACGCGAGGTCGTCGTCAAGATCCAGCACGCCGACATCGAGGGACGCATCCGGGAGGACCTCGAGATCCTCGAAGGACTGGCAAGCCTGGCCGAGGAGTTTTCGAAGGACCTGCGCGCCGCGCGCCCCAAGGACCTGATGCGCGAGTTCAAGAGGACGATGCTCCACGAACTCGACTACGAGCGCGAACGAAAGAACTTGGAGGAGTTCGGACGCAACTTCGAGAATCAACCCGAGGTCCACTTCCCCTATGCCGTTCCCGAGCTCAGCACCAGGCGCGTGCTGACGATGGAGAAGCTGGTCGGTCGCGATTTCCACCAGCTCCGCGACCCCGAGTGTGACGACGTCGATCGCACCGGCCTGACCCGGCTGGGCGTGAACGTCTTCCTCGACATGATCTTCCGCGACGGCTTCTATCACGCCGATCCGCATCCCGGCAACCTGCTCGTATTGGATGACGGAAGGCTGGGCGTGCTCGACTGCGGCATGACGGGCCGGGTCGATACGCAGACCATGGAGGTCCTCTCCTCGCTCATGATTGCGGTCACGAACCAGGACACCGAGGACCTGACCTATTTCGTGTCCAAGATCGGTTCAATTCCGCAGGATCTGGATCGGGAACAGCTGCGGATCGAGCTGGGCGAATTCGTTGCCGAGTACGCCAATCGATCGATGGAGGATCTGGATGCGGTGGCGGCCATCGAGGACTGCATCGCGATCATCCGCCGCAACGCCATCGTTCTGCGCCCCAACATTTCCTTGTTGATCAAGGTCATCGTGATGCTGGAAGGGACTTCTCGTCTGCTGGACCGGGATTTCAGTCTTACGGAAGTGCTCGATCCCTACATGCGCAAGACCATCAGCCGCCGATTCGGTCCCAAGGCGAGGCTCAAGCGGCTCGCGGGGACGGCCAAGGACTGGGATCGTCTTGCCAGCGGTTTTCCGCGCTATGCGAACCAGATCCTGGAGCGCGTGGATCAGGGCCAGTTCCAGATCAACCTCAAGCACCAGCATCTCGACAAGGCGGTCAATCGCCTCGTGTTGGGCATCTTGTCGGCAGCGCTGTTCGTGGGCTCCGCCTCCATGCTGGCCGCCGCGGTCCCGCCCACCATCTACGGGATCTCGGTCTTCGGTTTCATCGGCGGTGCCGCCGGACTGTTCCTGGGCCTCATCATCCTGAAGGCGATCCACAACTCGGACGATCTGGCGTGAACTCGTCGGCCCCCATCTACCATCCGATCGCGATTCCGTCGGCACGATGCGCATCATCGACGGCGAGATGATGGTGCTGTTGCTCTAGATGCGAATGCGCCCAATCGTGAAAAAGCGAACATCGTTGGCCGTCGTCCTGCTCCTTGCTGCGGCTGTGTTGATCGCGCGCATCGATGGGCAGCGCGAATCCACGACGACAGAGACGGGCGCCGCCGCGATCGTCGAGGCCTTCGAGAACGAGCGGTCGGGAGTTTGGGTCGAAGCAGAGGGCGAAATCGTCCACATCCTGGCCGACGATCAGGCGCCCCCCCGCCACCAGAACTTCCTCATCGAAATCGTTCCGAACCACACCGTGAAGATCTCCCACAACGTGGACATCGCTCCGCGCGCCCCAATCCGGAAGGGCCAACGCATTCGCTTCCGCGGCCGCTACGAGTACAACGCAAAGGGCGGCGTCGTGCACTGGACCCACCGCGATCCCCGCGGGCGCAAGACCGGCGGCTGGCTGGAGTACGAGGGCAAGACGTACCGCTGAGTTTGCGGATAGGGTACCGGGTGTTTTCTTGCGAGACTCACACGGCGTGCGCGTGAGGTTTGCCGTTCGATGTCCGCGCTTTGAGTGCGCGGCGCGCCAACTTGGCGGACGAGTCTCGGAGAGTTACTCCCGGAACCGTACGGTTCAGTCCCACCGGATTCGGGCCCCCGGATTCGACATCAGAGAAACGCGGTTGAATGTCGATAGTCGAGGCGGAAATCCAGCTCTAACGAGCCACCTGGAGGAAACCCGCCGTGAAGTGTCGCGCTCTGAGCCCCATACCGCTACTCCCTCTCGTCGCCCTGCTCGTCGTCCTGCTTCCCGCCCCGCGAGTCCGTGCAGGCGACGGTTTCGATTTCACCCGGGTGGGCGTCTATCGGCTCGATCCCAAAGACGGCAAGAAGCGGATCTTCGGCAACACCGTGCACCTCAACCGGGGCGAAACGACCGTCGGGGTTCGCGCCGCCATGCACTTCGAACATGGCAAGGCGAGGAACTCCGACACCGCGCTCAAGCTCACCTACATCTTCTATGACGCCAACGGAAAGGGCCTGAATCGACATGAGCAGAGCCACTCCATCAAGAAGGGGTGGACGAGCGGGTACTGCTCCTCCCAGGAACAGCAACTCGGCCCGGGCTCCTACCTCGTCCGTGTCTATACCGGCGGCCGCCGAGTCGGCCAAGCCAAGTTCCACGTCGTTCAGCGACCCACATCCCTCAAGCCCGTGGCGCACTCCCGCACGTTCAAGAACATTTCGATGAAGCTGTGGGAATCATCGAAGGAGCAAAAGGCCCTCAAGGCCAACGCCTACAAGACCGTCTTCGATCAGGATTCGACGAAGTTCATTTCCGCCGCCCTGTACCTGACCACCACTAGGCCCCAGACGGCGCGTGTCGCGTTCAAGGTCGTGTCCGCTCAGGGTGACACGCTTCAGCGCCCGCCGATGCCGGACCGGTGGGATGTGTTTCAAACCAAGTTCACCGTTGCCGGTAGCTACATCAAGACCGAGCGGTTCTCTGCCCGACTGGGGCGCCTCCTGGTTGCGAACATGGACAACAAGTGGGAACGGGGGCTGTATTACATCGAAGCCTTCGTGGGCGGGAAGAAGGTGGGCGAGCAGTCGTTCCGGATCTCCCATTCGATTGCAGCTCTGGTGGACCGCCGCGCTGCCGCCGAGCAACTCGCGGCGCGAGCCAACCAACTCTTCCTGCGGAACAACCCGGCGGACCGCAAGCAGGGGTTGAAGTTGGTCACCAGAGCCATCGAGAGCGTGCCGGACGACGCACGGTTCTATGGGATGCGAGCGCAGGCTCGCATCCAGGATCAAAAACTCGACGACGCCGCGGGCGATCTGGAGCGAGCCATCCGCCTCCAGCCTCGCGAGAAGAAGCTGCGTCTCGCGCTGGCCAGCGTGCAGATGAAGAAGGAATCGCTCGCCGGTTACTTCCTGGCGGTCCGCACGTTGACCGCGGCTCTCAAACTGGATCCGAAGGACGCCCGGCTGCGGGCGATGCGGGGCATGGCGTATGCCAAGCTGAAGAACTACAAGTACGCGGAGCCCGATCTCCGGAAGGCCATCGCCGCGGGGCAGAGGCACGAGGAAGTTCAACGCTATCTCGCCGAAACGCTGATTCACATGGAACAGGTCGAGGAAGCGCTGGTGATTCTCGAGTCGCTTCGCCAGGAATTCGACCGCCATCCCGCGAAGGACAATCTCGCTTGGAAAAAAGGCCTCGCGGGTGTCCACCAACTGACGGGCCTCGCGTTCGTTATGGATCCTCCCGACCGGACCAAGGCGTTGGCGGCGTTCAACCTATCGATCGAAACTCACCCAACGGCAAGGGCACATTACCTGCGGTCGCTCCTGCTCAACACCCCGGCGGATCAGGACAAGGCGATTCGGGATGTCTCCGAGGCGATTCGACTCGACCCGAAGTCGTATATCTACCTTGAGCGTCGAGCAACCATGTGGGAGAGCCAAGGCCGGTCCTACGCCGCCCTCGATGATCGGGTGCGCGGCCTGGACCAGGTGGACTCGTTCGCCGATCGGATCAATCGGCGCTCGGCGCTCTACACCACGGCACTCCGGGTGGGGGATTACAAGACGGCTCGCAAGCAGATAACGGTGCTCATCGACATCCCGGTCTACAAGAAGTATCGGGGCTCCATGCACCGATTCGTGGCCAACGCCTACCACGCCGAAGGAGACTACGCCGCCGAGGCGAAGGTCTGGGAGAAGGCCGTGGCCGAGAAATGGGGCGACTTTACCGCCCAGTATCGCCTCGCGATCGCGAGGCATCTTGAAGGGAAAAACCAAAAGGGAGCCGAGGGCCTTGAGGCCTACATCCAGAAGTGGAAGAGCGTCGACTCCAAGGGCCCCCAAGGCTGGCACCTCGCCCTCGTGTCCTACATCCTCGGCGACATCACCGAGGCCAAACTCCTGGAGTCGCTCCCCGCCGAGTCCGACCCGAAGGCCGCGATGCTGAACCTCTCCACACGGTTTGCGATCGCCGCGATGCAGAACCCCGGCGCCGACCTGAAGCAGCGGATCGCCAACTGGCAAACGTGCGCTCGGGTCAGTCCGAACGATCACCTCGGCACGCTCGCCACCGCCGATCTGAACCGCACGATCCTCGGCTTCACACCCGGGCGCGTGTCCGAACGGCGCGAGGATCTGTACAAGATCGACAAGGACGCCGCACGCGTAGTCCTGAACCTCCGTGCCGACAGCCCCGCCGCGAAAGCGGGACTACAGACAGGCGACATCCTGGTCTCGCTCGACGGCAAGAAGCTCAACCAGACGGTCATGGATGAATCGCTTCGCACGGCAACACCGGGCCAGACAATGGTCCTCGGGCTGCTGCGCAAAGGCGAGCCGAAGACCGTGATCCTGTGGGCCAAGCAAGGCTGACACTCCGATACGGTTCCGCGTGTTTTCTTGCGAGACTCACA
>Ga0164315_10003557_pt1 | contig 12079 bp, 11 predicted proteins | sample GuaBasSedimGuay6_FD_113737 | JGI IMG/M metagenome (GOLD analysis project Ga0164315, IMG submission 113737) | Subseafloor sediment microbial communities from Guaymas Basin, Gulf of California, Mexico - Guay6, Core 4569-2, 0-3 cm | ecosystem: Environmental > Aquatic > Marine > Hydrothermal vents... | reverse complement strand
CTTTGATGAACCCACCTTTACTGATGGCAAAGTCCATAAATTTGAATACATCAAATTTTGTAACCTGTGTAACCCAATCTTTGAATTCATCCATTTTACCTGAAACATATACTCCGGCAATTAACGATCCGATTGAGGTGCCTGCAATGGATGTGATTTGATATCCGCTTTTTATAATTTCATCAATGACACCAATATGAGCCATTCCACGGGCACCACCACCGGACAATACCAGAGCTACATTTTTATTATTTCCCTTTTCAAATTTCATTTTTTTATTTCTTACTACTAAGTGGCACAAAGTATATCACGAAGTAACACAAAGTAAAAACAACTTTTTTTATTCTCATCATACCACCTTTGTCGCCTTTGTGACATCCTTAGAGCTTCCTTTGTGGTAAAACTTTTTCAATTTATCTAATGCAATAATTCCTCTACAGTAATAATCTTTAGCTCTTTAACAAACTCATCATTATACGAACAAACTGATAACTTATAATCATCATCTAAATTGTATTGACTCATAAAAACCGGTTCTTGTTTATTTTTTCCATTTTCCATAAGTCTGAAATTATTGTTATCACGAATAATAGAAAAGGAACTTAATGACTTAGTCAGTCCTGTTCCCAGCAATTTTAAATAACTCTCTTTCAATGTCCAGAAATCAAAAAACAATTTTAATTTTTCATTTCCATCAAGCTGCCCCAATAAACTATTTTCTTCTTTCGAAAAAAAACGTGTAGCCACACGGTAGTTAACCGGCCTCAGTACTTCCACATCAATTCCCACTTCTGTATCACCAAAAGCCAATACTACCCAATCACCAGAGTGTGAAATATTAAAATGAATTGGTAAATTATCCAGATAAGGTTTGCCTTTAATACTTTTTTTGAAGTGAATTTTGCGTGTTGGTTTTGATATTTTTTGAGAAATTCTTATCCTCGAAATCAATTCCCCCAATAAAGTCCGTTGTGCACCTTTAATGGTTTTATGTCGCAAAACTATCTCCCGGCTTTCTTTTGGTAATAAGCTTAATAAACTTTCTTTTTGAGTTTCAAAAGTTTCATTTGCAATCAGTTCTATGGCAAATATTTCTATCATATTTAGTATTTTCCTACAGGCATAATGTACAAAGGCTCTTCCTTGTCAGTTAATAACATAACCATACTCACCATTTTATCGGTAAATGCACCTACTGCACAAGTTCCAAGGTTTAATGCATAAGCCTGCAAATATACATTTTGTGCCGAATGTCCCAAATCCATACACACATATCTTTCTCTTCCGCGCTCGCCATATTTTTGTGTGGTTCTTTTAAAAATCGCGACATAAACCAAAGAAATTGGAGCCACCTCAATAAAACCCTGCTCCAGAGCGGCTTTACCCAGATCCTTTCTTACATCACCTTCGGATACCAATTTAAGGTTGTGATTTTCTGATATATATTTGTAAATACCGGCAGGTAAACCATCAACGTTTCCGCAAACCAGGTAAATATCCAAAGGAAACAAAGCCCCTGCTGAAGGTGCGGTCTTCAATCCACCTCTTAAAAAGGACGGATTGGAACGGGGTTCATTAATGCCATATGCAGCCCATAAAAGCTGAGACACCTGATTTAATGATAAAGCATCTGTTTTATATTCCCTGACTGATCTTCGGTTTTGCAAAGCTTCTTCTACAGAAACTTTTGAAGTTAAAATGGGATCAGGTAGCTGGAAAATTTGATCAGACGGATTAATTGGATTGTTAGTCATATTTAGCTGATTATTTGAATAGATGGAAAAGGAAGCAAATAAAAGAAATGCAAAAATAGGAATAGAAGCTTTAAAAATTGATTGATTTGTTTTCATAATATTCTGTTTGTATCTACCAAATATAAGACAATTTAGCCAATATTATTTGATGAATTAGCTTAAATTTGCTTTTTAATCATCAACACTCAATTTACCGGCTAAATATAAGAATGGATAAAGAAATAGCAAAAAACAGGATCAAACAATTATCGGATGAATTGAATGGACATAATTATAACTATTATGTTTTAAATAAACCTGTTATCAGTGATTTTGATTTTGATATGCTCTTAGAAGAGCTGATCAAACTTGAAGCTGAGTTTCCTGATCTGGCTTTACCTGATTCTCCTACAAAAAGGGTAGGGGGCGATATCACCAAAAATTTTAAACAAGTTAAACATACCTATCCCATGTTATCCCTTTCGAATACATATTCGGAAGAGGAGGTCAGGGATTTTGAAACCAGGGTTCATAAGATCATTGGAGATGATGTTGAATATGTATGTGAATTAAAATACGATGGTGTTTCTATCAGCCTCACCTATATCAATGGCGTTTTAGACAGAGCAGTCACAAGAGGAAATGGTATACAGGGCGATGATGTTACGGCTAACATCAAAACCATTAAAAGTATTCCATTAAAGCTTCAAGGTGATTATCCTGCGCAGTTTGAAATCAGGGGGGAGATTTTTATTCCCATCAACGACTTTGCAAAAATGAATACTGAACGCATCGAAAATGGTGAGGAACCTTTTGCCAATCCGCGTAACTCGGCAGCCGGAAGTATAAAAATGCAGGATTCATCTGAAGTGGCCAAAAGGCCATTGGATTGTTTCTTATATTTCCTTTTGGGAGACAACCAGCCATTTGATAATCAATATGATAATTTAACCAAAGCCAAAGAGTGGGGATTTAAGGTTCCTCCATACATGGCCAAATGTTCTAATATAGATGAGGTGATTGAGTTTATCCATGATTGGGACAAAGGAAAAGATCAACTTCCATTTGAAATTGATGGTGTGGTTATCAAAGTAAATAATTACAATCAGCAGGAAGAGCTGGGGAATACAGCCAAATCGCCCCGCTGGGCCATTGCTTATAAATTTAAAGCTGAAAGGGCATTAACAAGGCTCAACAGCATTTCATACCAGGTTGGTCGAACAGGAGCCATTACTCCGGTTGCAAACCTCGAAGCTGTTTTACTAGCTGGAACAACCGTTAAAAGAGCTTCACTTCACAATGAGGATATCATCGAAAAATTAGATGTACGGGAAGGGGATATGGTGTATGTGGAAAAAGGAGGGGAGATCATCCCCAAGATTGTGGGCATTGAATTTTCGGAAAGACATGAGCAATCAAAGAAATTAGAATACATCACCCACTGCCCCGAATGCCGGACAAAGTTGGAAAGGAAAGAAGGGGAGGCATCCCATTATTGCCCCAATGAAGAAACCTGTCCACCACAAATCAAAGGGCGGATTTTACATTTCATCAGCCGCAATGCAATGGATATTGATAGTTTGGGGGAAGGTAAGTTGGAAATGTTGATTGATAATGGACTTGTTAAAGATATGGCCGATTTGTATTACCTGAATTATGATCAGTTAATTGGCCTGGAAAAAACAATCGAAGCCACAGAAGAAAAAAAGGAAAAGAAACTCAGTTTTCGTGAAAAAACGGTTGAGAATATATTAAACGGAATAGAAGCTTCGAAACAAATTACTTTCGACCGGGTGCTTTTTGCTTTGGGAATTCGATTTGTAGGGAGAACTGTTGCAAAAAAACTGGCATACCATTACAAAAATATAGATGACCTTAAAAAGGTAGGTTTTGAAGAGTTGATCCTGGTGGATGAAATAGGAGAGAAGATAGCAGAATCAGTGATCCATTATTTTAAAGAACCCAAAAACATTGAAATCATAAACCGGCTTAGAGAAAAAGGTGTTCAATTTGAATTGACCGACCTGCCCGAAAAAAAATCCAATAAGCTGGAAGGAAAAATTATTGTTGCCAGTGGCAAACTTGAAAACTTTTCGCGGGATGAGATAAAAAGTGTAATTGAGGCACATGGCGGTAAACCAGCTTCATCTGTTTCAAAAAAGACGGACTTCCTGTTGGCCGGCGAAAATATTGGCCCTAATAAATTAGCTAAGGCAAATGAGCTGGGGATTCAAATCATTGATGAGGATACTTTTATGGAGATGATTAAATAAAAAGACTGTCATTTTTCTCACTGTCATTTCGACGAACCAGGTAGCCCAAAGCCAAGGCTGAGTAGAAATCTGTAAGTTGGGTTTCCAATATTTATTCAAAAAGATCAGGGTAAACAAAATACAGATTTCTCATCTTTGCTAGCTCACAGCCATTTCATGAAGGATTCGAAATGACAGGTTACAAAAAACTACTTTAGTGAAATTTCACCAGCAAGTTTACCACCCAACCAGGCCATTGGAATATACGCTACTACTAAATCTAAAATTATAAACCCTACAGGAGATGGGAGCATAAAAACCATGTAAATACCCCCAATTAAGAAAAACAATCCTATGCCCAACGCAAATTTCATTTTATGTGTAGCAGCTATCAGGGCAGCCAGAAAAGCACCTACAAATGTCCCTAATGCATGTGCTAAAAATGGAAAAATAAAATGTTTAGGTTCAAACAATAGCATGGCAGCTTTTAGGCCTTCCATGGTTGTTGAGTCTGTACCATCAGGAGGAGGGATGATGGAACCACTGATATTGATTATTCCAATATTCACTATACCTCCCACGATTACTCCTGTAATAATCGCTAAACCATTTCTTAGTATCGGATTCATATTTGCTTTTATTTAATTTAATATTAATTTATTGTAATGGGATCAAATATACAAATATCAGAATTATTTTCAGCTGTTTACAGTTAGGCGAAACTAACCAGCCTATGCAAAAAAAAAGCCATCCCAAATACTCAGGATGGCTCAAATTAATTTATTTTAAATGCTTTAAAGTTTAAATATCTTCTCCCAGTTATATTTTCTTGGGTTGATACACATCACAGGAATTTGTGAAGTATTAAAGATCATCTCTTCATCATAACTACCCAGGATAAACTTGGTAAAGCTCTTATCAGGATTGGTCATGATCATGATCATATCAGCCATAGTAGTGGTTGCATAATCAATTGTTTTCTTTGAGAAATCTTTGCCATCTGTTTTAGTAATGCTATATTTCACATTTTCCTTATCGAAATGATTGGTAATGATGGTAACCGCTTCGGCCAGTTCAGGAGTATCAATTTGATACACATGAATTTCAGCATCAAAATTTTTGGCAATAAATGTTGCCCATCTTGTTTTTTCCCATGGACCTGCATCGCTGGTGATGGGTAAAACAATTTTTTTATAACCTTCAGCAAAAGGTCTTTTTTGAACTACAACAACAGGAACTGGAGAGCTAACAACTACTTTCAGGGCAAAACTTCCGGTAACTTTTTGCATACCCACTTTTCCATGTGTACCTAAATACATCAGATTTGCTCCAATATCTTTGGCTACTTCGCTAATGGTTGTAAATATGTCGCCTTCTTTTGCATAGGCATCAACAGTAATGTCGTGCTCTGTTCTTACTTTATCAGCAATCGCTTCCAATTTCAGGTCAATTGCAGCAACATCAGCATGTTCTTTTTTAAGTTGTGTTTTGGTGTTTTTATCTATTACATGCAATAAAGCCAATTTGTAATTCAGGTATTTTGCAGCAGCAATAGCCTGTTTCATTGCATTTTCGGTAACTTCCGAAAAATCTGTTGGTACCAGAATAATGTTATTCATTTTTGCTTCCATAAAATATTAAATTTGGATTAAGCCTGATTATTTGAGACAAAAATAGAAATTTTTTCGTGTAATTGCTCCCTAAAAATTATTTTTTTACGCACATCAGGATTTCTAATTCTTTGATGTTTTCTTGTTTTCGTTTATCCCTGAGCTTTTTTGCCGACTCTGTAAAGTAGTTATGCACCTTGAGGAACTTCAATTGTTTTTCATGCCACTCGCGCAATGACGAAACAATCCCATGCAGTTGCCACTCATATTGCAGTCGTTGACCAATTACATAAATGTCGTCGCGGCCCAGATAATCCAGGTCAGCATCTGCCATTATCTGCTCTAGATGTGTTTGAGGGGTTTGCGGTATTTCAGTTGAGCGAATCAATCCATCTATCACTTTTAAATCTTCGGGCGAATATCCATATGCAGGCAAAACCTCGTTGGCAATCCTGATGGATACTTCTTCGTGGCCATTGTATGTTTCGATAAATCCAAGATCGTGGAATAGGGCAGCCGTTTTCAACAAAGCCATCTCATGATCATTTACCTTTTCCAATTCTCCCAAACGACTTACAGCATCCAGTACATCTAAAGTATGTTCGACCGAATGATAATGAAGTTGTTTGCTAAGCTCATTGCTTAATCTTTCTAAAGTATATTTTTTCGCTCCTTCAAAATCCATATATAAAATAAATATAATTCAAATTAAACGTTTAAAAGTCAGTATTGTTCTAAATTCCAGTTAATCGACTGTATTCCATCCCAACCCTCTGGAACTCCACGTTCAATAAAGTTCTTACAGCGAGTGATATAAAGTTCGGCAGTTTGATCGTGCGGATTTATCTGGTTCACATTTTCAAATACCTTCAGTGCTTCTTCAAATTTGACAGACTTATACAAATTTATACCATTGGCAAAATCATCTTTTGTTTTTAGCTTGAGTTGTTTTACATCATCCGAATCACCATCAATTACTTCAAAAATATAAACGGCCTCACTCTTGCCTTTTACTTTTACAATATCTAAAAACCTGTAATTGTATTGCGATGGATTATTCAGGTGGATGAGCGTATCCTGGCTGATGATAATAGCACTTCCATATAATTTTGTCAGTCCTTCAAGTCTTGAAGTTAAATTAACAGCATCTGAAATAACGGTTCCTTCCATGCGACCTTCGCCACCCACTACACCCAGCATCAAACTTCCGCTGTGTATCCCGATTCCACTATTCACCACAGGTTTCCCAAACTGATCCATCACCTGGTTAAACTGCGATAACTTAATCCGCATTTCGATGGCTGCATTGATGGCATCTTCAGCACTGTCGCTAAACAATGCCATGATACTATCACCAATATATTTATCGATAAATCCATTGTTGTTACGGATAACCGGTTCCATATAACCCAAATAATAATTGAGGTAATCAAAATTTTCTTTGGGTGTCATTTGTTCCGACATTTCGGTAAAAGACCGGATATCACTGAAAAGAACAGTCATTTCTTTTTGAACCTGGTCACCCAAACGGATATCTACATAACTTTTTTTGTTGAGGAAGTCCAGAAATTGCCGTGGTACAAAACGGGAATAAGCTTCATTCATTTTCGAGATATTCTGGATGTATTCTCCAATTTTTAAGGCCATGTCATTATAGCCTTCTGTCAATTCACCAATTTCATCGTTGGTACGCACAATACCAAAATGATCCATCTCTCCCTGTCCGGTCTGTTTCATGTTTTCAAGCAACTCTTTCACCGGATGCACAATATCCTGGGTAGTCCATTTTACAAAAAACAGTATATAAACAAATACAATAAAAATACTGCCATAAATCCCGATAAACATCACAAAACTATTGATGGCATTGATGTAGAACATGGAATTGGGAACAGAGAAGTTTCCTTCATCGTCGGTAAACAAATCGCTGAACACCATATAATCGCCAAATAGAATTTCTTTTTGTTCTTCTGAATATTCTTTGATATTAAAATCCGAAAGACTGGTGACACTCAAAAATAAATACAAAATAACAATAGTTAAGGGCAACAATGTTGTCATCAATGCAGATACGATCATTCGGTTCCTGATCCGGCCAACACGCAAATTAAAAATACGTTTACGCAATTCCTCTTTGCTGAATACCTGGTCGATATAGCGGATATGCACACGGTGTTTCTCCCAAAAATAAACAAACAGCAGTGCCAGTATTGCTGCAATGAGTGAAATATAAAAGAAATGAATGAAACGATTTCGGTCTACACCAGAAATAAATGTATTGTCGAAATATAGAATGTAAGCCATATAGGCATGAGAAATGGTATATGTTAATCCAAGTATCCCGGCATTGATCAATGGGGATCTTAACAAATATTTTTTGCAGAATTTGAAAAGTTTTGGTGAAATGGGTTTCCCTTTTCGTTTTCGTGAAAAATAACGTTTGAAAGGGAGGTTAAAAATGAATCCCAGTAAAAAGCTGATCAGCAATAAATTGAATAAGAAATTAAAAGCTTTGCTGATACGGTTACCATCTTCGGTTAAATCATCTCCTTCATCGGATTTAAAAGTTACCCCCTCAGTAGGGTCTATTTTTATATTTAATTTTTCAGAGGAATCAACGACAGTTTCAATGTTTTCGACAAATCCATCAATCAGTGAATCAGCATTTAAATCAGATGTATTAATATAATTGGCAATTACCCGGTTGAGTGAATCATTGTTCAATTGCAAACTATCTACAACTCCATGTACTTCACTAAATCTTGCAATACCACTTTCTTTAAGATCCGGGGCGTATTTGATGTAAAGGATTATAATAAAAGGTATACACAGCCAATAATATAATAATGTTGAAGAAAGGTAAATCCTCAAACCATAAAACCGTGGTACTCTTTTATTCGGCCTTTTAGCCATTTGATTAAATTTAATTCAAAGAAAGTAATTTTTTCAATAGGTTTGGAAGTGTTTTCAAATACCAAGTGGATTTATTCATATTTTTGGGTTTTTCTACAATGTCCAAATTATGTTTAAAGAAATCTCAAGTTATCAAATTCCTGGAAACGTTATTGACTTAATTGGCAAACAATGGATGCTAATTACAGCTGGCAAAAAAGATTCGTTCAATACCATGACGGCTGCCTGGGGAGGTTTCGGTTTTTTGTGGAATGCACCTGTTACATATATTTTTATCAGGCCACAACGTTATACTTTTGATTTTGTTGAAAAATTTGATGATTATACATTGTGTTTTTTTAATAAGGAGTACAAACGTATATTGAGTTATTGTGGAGCCAATTCGGGCAGGGATATAAACAAAGTAAAGGAAACAGGATTATCCGTGAAGGAAACCGAAGCCGGAAATATCTATTTTGAGCAGGCAAAACTCGTTGTGGAATGTAGCAAAATTTACCATGATGATTTAAAACCTGAAAATTTTAAGGACAGACTGATCAACAGAAATTATCCCAATAATGATTATCACCGGATGTATATTGGCAAAGTGATGAATTGCTGGGAGAAATCGGAATAAAATTTTTATTATTTACTTTTTGATATTAGTTGCCACGAATGCACGAATTTATGTATTCTAATTGCTTAATATATTCATAAAAAATATTTTCCTTTGTATAATCTTTGGGTTTAAATTAACTTTGACTTTATTTTTGAGCATGAATGAGTAGTGTTGTTTTACATATTAAAGAAAGTGTTGGGAAATTCTTGCTTAAAAGCAGGTTAATGCAGTTGAAGCGTAAAAAGCAACTGGTCAATTTACACGAGGCAAAAACCATCTGTATAGTTTATAGCGTGACCAGCCAGGAGGCTTTTCGTACGGTAAAAACAATGGTAAAAGATTTAACCACCAAACAACGCCAGGTGATGGCACTGGGTTTTATCAACCGAAAATCCATACCCAATTATTGTGTTGCTGCAAATGCGGGATATTATTTCAACCTCAGTGACTTGAACTGGTATGGTGGGCCAAAAAACGATTATATCAAAGAACTGATCAATAAACAATTTGATATATTAATCGACCTTACCCTCGAAGATGTTTTTGTTTTGCAATATGTATCTGGCCTTTCCCGATCTAAACTTAAAGTTGGGAGATATAGTAAAATCCATGAGAATTATTTTGACTTGATGATCAATCTAAAAAAAACAGCTACCCTTGAAGATTTTATTGATCATGTTCTACATTATTTAATCATTTTAAAACGAAAATAGTATGTCTACATCCTTAACGGGTACCGGTGTTGCTGTGGTAACACCCTTTCATTCCTACGGTACCATCGACTTTACTGCCCTCGAAAATGTATTGAACCACATCATCGACGGAGGTGTTGATTTTGTATTGGCTTTGGGTACAACCTCTGAAGCTGTAACATTATCAAAAGATGAAAGAAATGCCGTTTTAAATTTCTTTATCGAAACCGTTGACAAGCGGGTTCCTATAATGCTTGGAGTAGGAGGGAACAGCACCCAGGAAGTTGTCAATTGTATCAAGTCCCTTTCGTTTGATGGAATTGATTCCATCTTATCGGTTGCCCCATATTATAATAAACCCCAACAAAAAGGAATTTACGCCCACTTTAAAACCATCGCCGATGCCAGCCCTGTTCCGGTATATTTATACAATGTGCCTTCGCGCACATCTGTAAACATCAGTGCTGAAACAACCTTAAAGTTAGCATCCGAAGTAAAAAACATTGTAGGTATCAAAGAAGCTTCCGGCGATTTGAACCAGGTAATGGCCATATTGCGCGATAAACCCGCTGACTTTAAAGTGTTGTCGGGTGATGATGTATTAACACTTCCAATGCTCAGTTTGGGCGCTGAAGGTGTGATTTCAGTTGTTGCCAATGCTTTCCCAGCCGAATTTTCGAATATGGTCAGGATGAGTAGAAAGGATGACTTTGCTGCTGCAAGAAAAAGCCATTACCAATTATGGGAGATTATCAACACCCTTTTTGAAGATGGAAACCCCAGCGGAATAAAAGCTGCACTCGATATTATGGAGATTGCTAAAAACAATGTCCGTCTGCCTTTGGTAAAAGTGAATAAGGGTGTTTACAACCACTTAAAGCAGTTGATTGAGGGATTGATATAGATATATCATACTACACAACAAAATTGATTTACCAAACTATTTTTTTATTAGAAGAAACTCAACTAAGTCGAGACCGTCATTGCGAGGCATATTATAGAGCCTGTGGGTAGGACTGCCGAAGCAATCTGTCGGTTGTGAAACTATGATCCTTTACATTAGACAGATTACTTCGTCGTTCCTCCTCGCAATGAACTGTGTTAAAAACCAAATTTATATTCATAATTTTTATCATATACTCTACAATTAGTAGCTATAGCAAAAGCCTGCCTTAAGAGTTTATTTGCAATTGCAATTTTTATTACCCTCTCTGGCTTTTTCTTTTCTTTTAGCCGATCATACATTACCTTGCATTGTTCATTGTGCTGTTTGGCTGACCAGGCGCATAAATACAATAATTTCCTAACGTATTTGTTCCCCATTTTTGTTATGTGCCCTTTACCATTTATGCTTGTCCCTGATTGATAAACCCTGGGTGACAATCCCACATATGCAGATAATTTTTTTGTGTCATCAAACTTTTTGAAGTTATTTGTTATTGTTATTAACACAATAGCTGTTTTTGGGCCAATCCCTGGAATTGTTTGTAGCAAGAAAAAAGTATCTCTATAATAATTATTTGCAATCTCCAACATCTTGTCTTCCAGTTTGGCAATCTTTGCTTTAATCGTTTTTAAAAGTGCTTTTAGTGTACCCATTACGTTCTTTTCTTTTACAGGCAACTGCGAAAATGCCTCCAGTTGGTTCTTGAGCATGGTTGATTGCTTTTGCAATCCTTCAACTGCTGTGTGCATTTGTTGTAACTGCATTACCTGCACCTCATCTGGTTGCCACAAATCAGGGTTTTCTGACTGTCCGTACAAGGCTATCATTGCAGCATCCTTTTTATCTGTTTTTGCCTTGGTCATACGCATCCTTACAAAATGCTTGACCTGCAATGGGTTCACAACTGATACCTTGACCCCATTGTCATACAAGTAACAGGCTAGCATTAAATAATATGGCCCTGTTGCTTCCATTATGCAGTGGTCCACAGTGTCAATAATGTTTCTAAACTTTGCAAAACCTCTGGCATTGTTGTCAAACTTAGAATGATAAAATTTTCCTTTTGTTTTTTCATACGAAACATCAAAACTTGCTTTTGATATGTCAATTCCTATAACTTTGTACATAACATAATGTTTTTATATCGGAAGGGTTCTACTTTGTCTTTTCAATCCTTAATACAGGCTCTTGTGGCCTAATGAACTGTTCAAGATCGAGTAGAAGGAGAAAGTGACTGGCATTGCGAACTGGTTTTAAAACCGAATGACGAACCATAGTCTTTCTCTTTCTCCTGGTCCTTCTGATGATTAGTAAAATACTAATTTAACACATTCT
>Ga0164315_10003556_pt1 | contig 12084 bp, 6 predicted proteins | sample GuaBasSedimGuay6_FD_113737 | JGI IMG/M metagenome (GOLD analysis project Ga0164315, IMG submission 113737) | Subseafloor sediment microbial communities from Guaymas Basin, Gulf of California, Mexico - Guay6, Core 4569-2, 0-3 cm | ecosystem: Environmental > Aquatic > Marine > Hydrothermal vents >... | reverse complement strand
TGTATTCGCCGGAGTTGACCCTGAACCCACAGAAGTAGGTCAGCGCGGAGTACAAAAGTCCCAGGGAGTGGGGGAACTGCAGTTCGTGGGTCAGTTCGACACGGTTTCCCTTTCCGCTGCCGTAACTGATCGTCGCCCACTCGCCGACACCGTCGAATGTGATGACGGCCGCTTCCTCGAACGGCGACGGGAAGAAGGCCGAGGCAGCGTGACTCTCGTGGTGTTCGCAGAAAACGATCTTCTTGGAGTAGGCGCCGCCCAGGCCGTTGCGGATCTCCCGGGGCAGGTGGAGCTTCTGGCGCATCCACAGAGGCATGGCCTTGAGAAAAGAACGGAAGCCAACCGGGGAGAACGCCAGATAGGTTTCCAGCAGGCGCTCGAATTTCATAAACGGCTTGTCGTAGAAACCGACAAAGTCCAACTGTTCGGAACTCAAACCTGCCTCGGCGAGGCAATAATCGATGGCGTGTTGTGGGAAGCCGTGGTCGTGCTTGACGCGGGTGAAGCGCTCTTCCTGGGCCGCTGCGACGATCTCGCCGTCGACGACCAACGCTGCCGCCGAATCGTGATAGAACGCTGAAATACCAAGAATTGCAGTCATTGTTGGGGATGATAGCGCAGCCGAAAGCTGGAGGCATGAGCCCCTCCCCAAGATTGCCGTGGCCGGATTTTTCACCTCTTGTCGTTTATACCGATAGAAAGGGGCTTACCCCTTCCATGATCTAGGAGGATCCAATCGTGAAACTTCAAATCGGAATCGTCATCGCTGCACTGACCTTCGGACTGACCCCAAGCCTCGTGCTTGCGGACAACACTGGGGTCGACACATCCTTCGGACCGGACTCCGGCCACTACCGCTATGACCGCGAGCCCTACAGCCAGACGGTCACCGACGCCGCAATTGATTCCCAGGGCAGAATTCTTCTGGCCTTTTACATTACGGACGACTCAGGGGCCGAATTCGTGTACTGGCCGGCCGTCATACGGTTGATGCCTGATGGTTCTCCGGATCTTTCATTCGGTTTCTTGAGTATCTGGATGGAATCAAGCCAGGAGATGACACCCGAGTGTACCCTCACGATCGCTGTCGATTCTTCGGATCGCCCGATCCTCGGGTGGACCTACGAATTCACCCAGGGAGCTTTCACCAACAGGGACGGCTGGATCCGGCGGCTGACATCCTCCGGGGCCACTGACATTGGCAAGGTCTGGGCCTTCGACCTCGGCGTCATCTCCGGGGCGAGCGATGACCGCCTGGACCAGATGACCGATATCATGGTCATCTCCGGTGACCGGGTCGTCGCCGTCGGCCAGGGACAATACAACGGAGCGGACTGGGATTACATCATTGGAGTCTACAAACCGAACGCCCAGGGGGGGCTGGTGCTCGACGACTCCTTTTCTTCCGATGGCAGGGCGAGTGTCGGTTTCGACCTCAGCGGCAGCAGCTATTTCGATAGCGCCAACGCGGTCACGGTAGACAGCACCGGGAATATTGTGCTGGTTGGCACCTCGCATTCTTCGTCGGGTAGTCTTGTGTCGGCTTGCCGCATCAGCTCTACCGACGGTTCGTTGGACACGGATTTCAGCGTGGACGGTAGGGCAACATTCGCCTATGAACCAACTACGGAACCTTCACAAGCCTCGCGGGGCGTTGATGTTGCCGCCCTGAGCAGTGGTTTCGTCATCGGTGCGAAACTCACTCCCAATAGTTCCGACTGGAAAATCGGTGCCTTGAAAGTTGGGAGTGATGGTGACATTGACATCAGTTTTGGTGACGGACTTCTGGGCGCCATGGGCTGGCTCTACCTGGATCCGACGTATCCGGGGCAGCCCTGGACCGATGCGTCTACAGCCCTGTCAGGTGTCGCCATCGACAACGATCGGATTGTCTATTCCGCAAGCATTGGAGATCCTCTGGACTCGAATCAGGGCGGGGGCATCCTGCTTGTGACTGATTTGAGCGGGAACGCCGATACGGTGTTCTCGGGTGGCGGTTATGATTTCTACAGTTTCGAGCCCGATGGCGAGCAGATGTCGACTGTATTTTCTTCGGTTCTCATTCCAGGAGCCGGTGTCACCATCGATACTGTCGGCAAGGTGGTTCTTGTCGGATCGATGCGAGGTGTCACGAGTGGCGGCTCGCGGAGCGATACCGACATCCTGGCGACTCAGGTCTACACCCGTGGCCTGATCTTCAGCGACGGCTTCGAGACTGGTGGTTTGACAGCCTGGGACAGCGTCGGACCATAAAAAGCGACCGGGGAATCTGACCATTGAACCGAGCCCGCCCGTTCAGGGCGGGCCTTGGTTTTCCCGAATGTTGGTCGCTGACAGCTCCTAATACCTATACCACTCGGTCTTATACGGTCCCTCAATCGGCACGTCGATATAATCGGCCTGCTCCTGGGTCAAGGTGGTCAGTTTGGCGCCGAGTTTGTCCAGGTGAAGGCGTGCGACCTCTTCATCCAGGTGCTTCGGCAGGGTTGTTACACCGATTTTGTGCTCGTTCTTCCAGAGATCAATCTGGGCCAGAACCTGGTTTGTGAACGAGTTGGACATGACGAAACTGGGGTGGCCGGTGGCGCAGCCCAGGTTGACCAGACGCCCTTCGGCCAGCAGGTAGATTGAGTGCCCGTCGGGGAAGGTGTACTTGTCCACCTGCGGCTTGATCGTCGTCTTGACGACGCCCGGCCATGCTTCAAGTGCGGCGACCTGGATCTCGTTGTCGAAGTGACCGATATTGCAGACAATCGCCTGGTCCTTCATTTGGCTCATGTGCTCGGCGGTGAGGACGTTGAAATTGCCAGTCGTCGTGACGTAGATGTCGGCGTGGGGCAGTGCGTCTTCGACGGTGGTGACCTTGAACCCTGCCATACAGGCCTGGAGGGCACAGATGGGGTCGATCTCTGAGACCCAGATTTGGGCACGCTGCCCGGCCAGGCTGTCGGACGAGCCCTTGCCGACGTCACCGTAGCCGCAGATCATAGCGATTTTGCCGGAAATCATAACGTCGGTTGCCCTCTTGATGCCGTCAACCAGGCTTTCGCGACAGCCGTAGACGTTGTCGAATTTCGACTTGGTCACAGAGTCGTTGACGTTGATCGCCGGTACCAGCAGCTCGCCCTTGTCATACATCTTGTAGAGGCGATGGACTCCGGTGGTGGTCTCTTCCGACACGCCTCGCCACTGTTCGACTATTCGATGCCAGCGGGAGGCGTCATCCTTGAGGCCTTCGGCCAGGAGTCGGTTGACGATCTGCAACTCCTCGTTGTCCGTCGGTTCGTTCAACAGCTCAGGGTTGTCTTCCGCCGCATGACCCCGGTGGATCATCAGGGTCGCATCGCCGCCGTCGTCAACGATAAGGTTTGGACCGCTTCCGTCAGGCCATGTCAGTGCCTTTTGTGTGCACCACCAGTATTCTTCGAGACTCTCACCCTTCCAGGCGAAGACCGGGATACCTTGCTCGGCGATTGCCGCTGCGGCATGGTCCTGGGTCGAAAAGATATTGCACGAGGCCCACCGGACGTCGGCGCCCAGATCGACGAGGGTTTCGATCAAGACCGCGGTCTGAATGGTCATGTGCAAGCTGCCTGTGATCCTGGCGCCGGCAAAAGGTTTGCTCGGACCGTACTTGGCCCGGGTCGCCATAAGGCCGGGCATCTCCTGCTCGGCGATTTCGATTTCACGTCGGCCCCATGCGGCCAGGGCAGTGTCCTTGATCTTGTATTCAGTTGTCATCAGTCCGTTTCCCATCGTCGGAAAAATTAGCCTACAGGAGTAGGCCGAATGCATTCTAACCCACTTCTCCTTGACCTTGAATCGTACATCCGGTGATAATCACTGGCGCGGAGGGTTGATGCGTCACAGGGATATTGATATGGACCGTTGGATGCCGGCGGATCAGGGTGCGATGCCGCCCGGCGGCCCCGCCATGGGCGGATGGGTTGACGACCAGGGGCACGAGATCGACGTCATGGAATACGCAAGACTTCTGTGGTCGCGCCGTTGGCTGGTGCTGGCGGTTCTCCTTTCGACTGTGGTGTTGACCACGGCATGGTCGGTGACTCGGCCCAAACTCTATAGGGCCGCCACCAAGTTGATCGTCGAACCGACGTCTTCGATCAACAACAACCAGTTTGATGCCTTCGTCAGTTATTGGCAGTTGGACAGGTACATTTCCGACCAGGTGCAGGTATTGGAAACCGACCGGTTGGCCAAACGGGTGGTGGATCAGCTTGGGTTGGCGTCGCTTCCTGAGTTTGAAGGAAGGAAACCGGGTCCCGGGATTGTTCTTGGAGGCTTGACGGTCAAACCGGTTGCTGAGAGCAACGTCATTGAACTGTCGATGATTGGGCGGAACCCCGATCGGGTGGCCGAGTGGCTCAACGTATACGTGGAGCAGTACATCGCCGCCAACATTGAGGACGGAATCGACAAGACCCGCAAGATCTACAAGGTTATCCAGTCCCGGTTGGATCCTCTTCGTTTGCAGGTCGAGGCTGGCCAGCGGAAACTGATGTCCTTTCAAGAGGGGCATGACAGTCTTGGATTTGCCGACGAACAGAAAAGCGTCATCACCGAACAGGTTGACCTTCTGACGAAGGAATACGCCCAGGCCAAGGCTGAGCGGATCGATGTCGAGACAAAACTGAATGCCCTCAATCAGCTGAGGGCACGACACGTATCCGAGGTGGCCTTTCCCGAGGTCCTGGAGGATGCGACGATCTCCAATCTGATGCAGCGCCGGGGTGAGGTAGAGGTGGAGTTGCTGGATAAACTGGGGACCTACAAGGAAGGCCACCCGGCGATCAAGGAACTCCGGGTTCGCCTCGAGGGCATCGACCAGGCAATCGAACGCCAGATCCAGACCCTGCGGTTGGGGATGGAGACCCGATTCGACATGGTCAAGCGGAGGGAACAGTCGCTCTTCGAGAATATCCAGGGCCTGAGGAATCAGACGATCGAACTGTCCAAGACCAGCCTGGAGTATGACCGCCTCGAGGAAACGTACCTCCAGAACAGGCGATTCCTCGATGACATGTTGGCCCGGTCGAATGAAGCTGACCTCTCTGCGACTGCCTGGATGAACAACATTCGGGTGATCGAGAAAGCAACGCCGCCTTCTGGGCCGTTCAGCCCCAATCTGAGGCGGGCCGTGGCCCTCGGAGGTGTGTTGGGGCTGTTTCTCGGCATCGGTCTGGTGTTGGGGCTGGATTTTCTGGACCACACCCTGCGCACTCCGGACCAGGTCGAGCGATATCTGGGTCTCGAGGTGTTGGCGGCCTTGCCCAAGCTGACCGATGACAATAGCCGAGCGTTGAGGGAGGCATTCCAGACTTTGCGCACGGCCCTGATGTTGGCGGCACGAGACGAGGGGTGCCAGATTCTGTTGGTGACGTCGTCGGTGCCGTCCGAAGGCAAGACAACCGCTTCTTTTAACCTCGCCAAGGTGTTGGCGGCTGGAGGGGCTCGGGTTCTCTTGATCGACGGTGACCTTCGGAAGCCGCGTCTCCACCACATGATGAAGGTCAAGAACATGAGGGGATTGACCAGCCTGGTACTGGGCGAGAGCCAGTTGAAGGATGTGATTCACGGCCTGGCCGACGTTCCCAATCTGGACATGGTGACCTCGGGGCCGTTGCCATCCAACCCGCCGGAACTCTTTGGGAAGAAGAGTTTCAAGGATCTGCTGGCCACTGCGAGGGAGAATTACGATTGGGTCATCCTCGACTCACCGCCGACGGCGTCGGTCACCGATCCGGTTGTGGCGGCGCAATTGGTCGACATGGTTCTGGCGGTCGTCAAGTACGGCGGTCCACGCCGGCAAGTTGTCGCCGATGCGATGCGGACGCTGAAGAGGAGTGGAGTTCGGGTTGCAGGCGTGTTGTTGAATAACGTCGACATTGAACGAGACCACTACTACTCGACCTACTATTACTCCTATTATCACTACGGCTACGACGAAGATGGGAAGAGGGATAAAGGCTAGCGCCAGTCCTTCTCCGGCTCGGGTCGATTTTCCAAAATGCCTTCGATCCGATCCATGACGGTCTGATTCATCTGATCGACAATATCCAGCGCCTTCATGTTCTCGACGACCTGTTCCGGCCGGGAGGCACCGGTGATGACGGTGCTGACGTTGGGGTTTTTCAGGCACCAGGCCAGGGCCAGTTGGGCTTGAGTGCACCCGAGTTCTTCGGCGATCGGCGCAAGCGCCCGAACGGCTTTCAATTGAGCAAGCGCCTCTTCTCCTTCGAATCGTTCCCTCAACCACTCGTATCCGGCCACGGTTCCTCGGGTATTTTCCGGAATGCTGTCGTTGTACTTGCCGGTCAGAAGGCCTGAGGCCAGGGGGCTCCAGATCGTTGTTCCAAGACCGATGTCGTCATACAAGGGGGCGTACTCGTGTTCGACGCGGTCTCGGTGCAGCATGTTGTACTGGGGTTGTTCCATCAACGGCGGGGTCAAATGCTCCCTGCGGGCGATGTGCCACGCCTCGAGGATTCGGTCGGCAGGCCACTCGGAGGTCCCCCAGTAGAGCGCCTTGCCGGTTCGGATTAGATGGTCCATGGCACGGACCGTTTCCTCGATCGGAGTGTGAAGATCGTGGCGGTGGCAGAAAATCAGGTCGACATAGTCCTGCTGGAGGCGGGTCAGTGCCGCGTCGGCGCCCTCCAACATGTGCTTTCGAGACAGTCCTCGTCGGTTGGGACCCTCGCCGCCCCAGAAGATTTTGGTGGAAACGACGAAGTCGGATCGGTGCCACCCTGACCGTGTGAGGATCTGCCCCATGATCTCCTCGGCAACCCCACCGGCGTAGACCTCGGCGTTGTCAAAGAAATTGACGCCGGCCTCGTAGGCAGCGTGCATGCACTGTTCCGCCAGGTCCTGATCCATCTGGGATCCGAAGGTCACCCAGGCGCCAAATGACAGGGCAGAGACCTGCAATCCTGAGTTCCCCAAAAACCGGTAATCCATACCTACCTCCCCAGTTTCGTATTCGTCTTGTCACTGTACATTGCGGTGTCCGCCAGGGCCAGTGACTCTTCCATCGGGAGATTTGGGTGGAGTTCGACAATACCTGCCGCGATCGAAATGGGTATGACGTCCATTCCGGAGGGAGCAAGTTGCTGACGAAGCAGCCGAATTCTTTCCCCGACAGCACCCGGTTTCATTGTTGGGATGACAACCAGAAATTCATCGCCGCCTACCCTGAAAAGACCATCTTCGGCCCGAAAAACCTCTCTCAGTGCCTCGGCTATCCGGCGCAGGCATCGGTCGCCGGTCAGGTGGCCCCAGCGGTCGTTGATGCCTTTAAAATCATCGACGTCGAGGTACACCAGACTTCCGCCAGTATCCTTGGTCGAGTCGAGGAAGGTGCGCAGTCTTCGGCGGTTGAAAAGACCCGTCAGAGGATCGGCATCGACCAGGGAACGAAGGGTTTTCTGGGTGGACTCCAGCGTCTCGTTGACTCGAGTCATTTCATCCAACGCGCGTTGGCCCAGCGCCAGGAGGCAGCACAGGCCGATCAAAAATTCTCCGAAGACATCGATGAACCAGAGTGAACTGGCGATTAGAACGCCTGCCGTATCTTCACTCGCCTGTGTCAGTCGGAGTCCATGGTGAAAAGAGATGAAGCCGGACAGCACGGTAGCCCCAACCAGGAACCAAGCATCGCTCCCTGTCAGCCGGAGGCCTGAGACCAATGCCCCAAACGCGAGGACCGACCCGGCAACCATGAGATTGATGCCCAGGCGTTCTCCCGTCGGCAGTATCGTCATTACGAAGCAGAACACCAGACTGGCGATGAAGGCCCAATTCCGGGACAGGTGGAACATCGCCAATCGATCCCTCTTGAACATCATGAGGCCGCGAACCAACAACAGCGCGAAGAGCATTTTCGCAGGGCAATACAGCAGCATCCAGTTGCGGTCTGAGACCAGGAAGGAATCGCCGATCAGGGCAGCCAATGCCAGCAGGTTGGCCGACCACGCCAGCACCCAGGTCAAGATCACCTCACGCTTCGACCCGAGCCAAAGAGCGAAAAAAACCGCCAGGAGAGTGACGGCCAACCCGAGGTGGACAATCAGTGCCCATCTCGTTAATGCCTCTGCAATTGATGCCGGGATCGTGTCACTCATCCCTGCTGATTCTACAATAATGAGAATGAGATTCCAAACTAAAAAGAAATAGGGTTTGTTTTGACGCATGTTCATGCTCTTTTTTTCTTGGTGCGGGGGAGATACCGTCGTTTTGTCAATCGTGGCTTGATGGAGGTTGTTATGCAAGGACTCTTCGCATTGAAGAACGGTTTCACCATCTTGAGTATCGTGGTTTTGGGTATCACCTCGGCCAGGGCCGAGTCCGTGGGGCGGCCGGATATTTATCCCGACGAGGATCTTTCGCAAAGAGTTGTGGCAAGACAGCTCTCGCCGGCCGAGATGCGCGCCGGGATCGAGGCTGCATTGAAGATCCCCGAATGGAAACCGGGCGATTCGGGAAAGGCGGCAAATCCCTGGGTCCCGGTCGGCAAGACAATCACCAGTGTTGATCCGACACTCGAGCACGCTGTGGTCGGGAGAATACGGGGCGCCGCCTGGGCATGGTCCAACGGATTGTCCGAAGAAACCCTCTGGGCCGGCACCTCCAGTGGGGGACTCTACATGCTGGGCCGGAATCCGTTGAATCCCTGGATTCGATGGTGGGTTCCTGTCAGTGAAAGCCTGCCGGGCTCGCCATCGATTGGCGCGTTTCTGGTCAAACCGGGCAACTCCAACATCATTCTCATTGGTACTGGGGATCCTGGACGTGAAGGGGGAAGCGGCCTCTACCGGACAATCAATGGGGGAACGACCTGGACCCGTGTGGCCATGACGCCGGAACCGGCCCAGTATTACAAATTCGTTCTGGCACCGGGAGATTCGTCGAATCAGATGGTCTTTGCGGCTACTTCTCTGGGTCTCTACGTCTCCTTCGATTTCGGGATCATCTGGACCCGGCTCGGGGTTTTCTCTGGTATCGCCGTCACCGACATTACCAAAGCGACGGCAGACTCAGACTGGATTGTGGGGGTTTCTGGAATAGGGGTCTCCCACTGTTCGCAGCTTGTCATCGGGTCCATCTGTTCCGATGCTACCGGGTTCGCGGGGACGGTCAAACGGGTTTCGGTTGCCGTCTCGCCGGCGAATACGTCCTTAGTGTTCGCGCTGGTCGAGGGCGCCGGAGGAGGCTACAACGGGACCTATCGGTCGGCAGACGGCGGGGCCAGTTTTGTCAATATCGATGATCATTTCAGTGGTGGTGGCGATCCGATCGGATGGGGCCAGGGTTATCACGCCAACGCCATTGCGATCGACCCGGCCAATCCCGATCGGTTGATGGTCGGAATGGCGGCGGCCCAAATGACCCAGAACGCCACCGCAGCCAACCCCAATGATGTCTGCTGGCGGCGCAACAAGGGTGTTGCACCGGTTTCGACCTGTGATACGACAGGCCTTGATGCCGGTCATGTCGACCAGACCTCGATGACCTTTGTTCCACAGAGCATTGAGCCTGGGAATACCAAGATCCTGGTGAGCAATGACGGGGGAATCTACGTCTACGACTGGGCGACAAACGGACTCGACGATTATTTCAACGAGGTTGGCATCAACGCATCCCAGGTGACGTTGCCGACCACGATGGACATCTCTCGGTCCAATCCAAATCGTTTGTTGGCGGGCCTTCAGGACAATGGCGTCATGAGGGTCAATCTCGACGGAAACCCGGGCGCCTACCAGGGGCTGACCAGTGCGGATGGAGCTCAGGTCAGCATTCATCCGAACAATGACGGGGACTATGCCTTCGTGCTGGGCATGGCGTTCAACAGGTATCTTTGGATCGGTGACGGACCCCGGGAAAATATGAACGTCGATCTGCCGGGCAATGGGCCATTTTCGATGTCGATGACCTACAATCACGACAATTCTCTACCCGTCATCTTCACCCACGACGGCCGTTATATCTTCTGGAGATGGGTCTGGGAATATGAAACCGTCGACTGGAAGTACGCCAATCCCAGTCATCCGCTTCCGGCCGGCATAGAAATCGAGAGTGTTGAGGTGGGAAACTTCGACCCGCTGGCTATTTACATCACCGATAAGAATTCTCAGGCCAACGGGACCGCGGCCCTCTACATTATGACTGGATCCCCCGGAGCAATGACCTGGGTCGACGGGACGCCCGGTGGTTCGATGGTGCCCGACGAACCTGCCGGCGGCAAGGTCTTCGCCGACCGTTCCGGGACCAACGGAGACCACGTCTACTTCGCCACAGGCTCACACCGGCCCTCACGGGTCTTCCTCAGCACTAACCAGGGTGCATCTTGGTGGGACGTCACGGGGGACCTCAAAACCCTCCTGCCCAATGTCGACTACTGGCAGTTGTTGTCTCACCCCTACGATCATTCCCAGCTCTTCCTGGCGACCGAGGTCGGTATCTTCCGATCCGACAGTGGCGGACGGCACTGGTATCGGTACATGGACAACATGCCCGATGTCGTCAAGGTCCGGGCGATGCAGATCCATTCCAACGGTCCGGACGACACGACGCTGGTCATCGGCACCTGGGGGAACGGTCTCTGGAAGCGTCAGGTGGACTTTCAGGACCTGATCTTCATCAATGGATTCGAGGTCAATGGGACAGGGTTCTGGGACGATACGGTTGGTGGAAGCTAGGAGCGCGTACCGTATTGGCCCCTTGAAGGTGGAATTCTGTTTCAGGGTTGCCGAAATGGGCCAATCCGGCCCCGCTCCTAGCGGAGAATTACCGCGATTGAGGTCTCCGGTTTTGGGCATCCACCGAGGGTGAGGTGGCGAGCAGACGTTGAATCGGCGGGATCAACCAACCGTTTGCGGCCAGCCGCCCAAGGACCAGAGCTATGGCGGCTGCGGTGGCCCCGGGCAGGTCGAAGATCATGATGCCGGCGACGAGGCCCGCGACGACGCCGGTGATCTCCAGGGCCGAGGCCCATGTGATCGGCGTGGTCTTCTTGAAGTGAACCAGCTGTGCGCGTTGCCAAGAGATCCAGACCGTCAGCACCGGCATGATTGTCAGGATTCTTGCGGCCGGCACTGCATAGGCCACGAGATCACTCGGCAGGCCAGCTACAGAGTAGAACCACCAATGTACCAGAGGCGTCCAGACGATCAAGCCCAGGCCGGCGAAGACTGCGATCCCCAGTAAAAGAGTAAAACGCCGAAGGGTCTCGTATCCTTCCATTTGGTCGCCGAACAGTGCAATCGCGGCCTCCTGGAATGCCAGACCCAGAGAGCGAAAGATGAAGACCAGGGCGTGGACAACCGGCAGCACCGCCAGGGACTCCAACGGCGCCCGGCCGTGGCCGACGAAGAAGGTGACGATCGGTTGCACGCCCAGGCTCAAGAAAGAGGTTAGGGCCAGAGGAGTGTAGAAGTCGATGATGGTTCGATAGTGCAATCCGATGTCGTCGACCGGTGTCTCCGCCAGACGGCCGTCCAGAAGCCGTTTGATCAGGCGGGCAGAGAGCATCCGTGCACCCACGGCCTCCGCAGTGACGCCCAACGACAGCGCTGCGGCGCCAACTGCCGCGCCTTCCAGGTCGGTTCCGAGAACCAGCGCTGTGGTCGCGCCTGCCATCGTCATCAAACGGAGAGCGGTCCCATAGGCGACCCGCCGGGTCAGGCCGTTACGGATCAAAATGCCCTGGTAGAAGCGGCGAAGACCGATGGCTGCCGGCCACGGAAGCAGCAGGGCCAAGGGGAGCCACGTCAAACGACTGACCGACGGGTCCAGACCCAAGAGGCCTCCGATCACCCATTGATGTACCGCGGGCACAAGTCCGATCAGCATCGTGACGGTGATCGCGACGTTCAATGCCTGGGTAAAGTTGCGGAGCTTGAGGTAGGTCTCCCGATTACTGACCAGAGCCGTCGACGCGGCCATCATCATGATCACCGGCGCCTCGACGATCAGGGCAAATGCGAAGGCAACCCCGAAGGCGGCCAGATTGAGTTTGGGGTCGGGCATGCGGGCGATGACTGCGGTCAACAACGGCCCCTCGAC
>Ga0164315_10003555_pt1 | contig 12089 bp, 12 predicted proteins | sample GuaBasSedimGuay6_FD_113737 | JGI IMG/M metagenome (GOLD analysis project Ga0164315, IMG submission 113737) | Subseafloor sediment microbial communities from Guaymas Basin, Gulf of California, Mexico - Guay6, Core 4569-2, 0-3 cm | ecosystem: Environmental > Aquatic > Marine > Hydrothermal vents... | reverse complement strand
GCACCGCCGGAAATTGCCGAAAATGCCGGCAGCAGCATCAGCTGGGACCGTCGTATGTTCGAGGTGGGAGAAATCATCACCAACAACCAACGTGAGACCCTCCGTGGCTGGACAGGCTTGCAAGGCAGTATGTTTAGCGGTGAATGGGACTGGGAGGTTTCACTGGGCTACGGTAAGTTCAAACAGGAACAATACCGGGAGAATGAAATTGATGTCTTCAAGGAAGCCTGGGCACTGGATGCCGAATATGCCGAAGATGGCGTAACTATCCAGTGTGCCAGTGCAGAAGCCCGTGCCGATGGTTGTGCACCAATGAATATTTTTGGTGTCGGTTCCATATCCAAGGAGGCAGCCGACTACATACGTGTCAATCCGACCATCACCACCAAGCTCGACCAGGTCAATGTACTCGGTTATATCACCGGTGATCTGTTTGATATGCCCGCGGGTCCGGTGGCCACGGTATTCGGTCTCGAATATCGTAAAGACACCCTGGATTTGATACCCAGCGAGGGACAAAAGAACGGTGGTATCACATTCAATATCGTTCCACAGTTCAGTGGCGATATCGATGTCATGGAAGCCTTTACCGAGTTTTCATTCCCACTGATGCAGAAATTGCAGCTTGATATTTCAGCACGTGTCGGTAATTACAGTCCGGAGGGCGTTGGCACGGTATTCAGCTACACCGCGGGTCTGATGTGGGAAGTGGCTGACGGTTATCATTTACGTGGTAACTTCGCCCGTGCACAACGTGCGCCCACCATCACCGAGTTGATGTCCCCGGCGCGTGGTGACTACGACAGCTTCGACGATATTTGTGACGGGGCTACAGCCACCTCTGACGATCCTGGACACGACAACTGTCGCCTCGAACCAGCAATAGCTGCAGTGATTGCTGCAGATGGTGAATTTGAAGATGAGAACAACGGCTACTCACCCAATATCGGTAATCCAGAGTTGTTCGAAGAGACGGGTGATACCTTTACCCTCGGTATCAGCATGGAGCCATCCTTCATGAACAACTTCCGCATCGCGCTGGACTATTACAACATCACGATTACCGATGCTATCAGTTCATTTGGTAATGAACAGATACTGGAGCAATGCTACGATTCCACAGCTGCCTGGGGACCGACCAATCCATTCTGCAATGACATCCATCGTAACTCGGAAGGACAGATGTATGAGATCCTTCAGCGTCTTTATAACGTCGATGAAACCAAGACCGATGGTATTGATTTAACCTGGGATTGGTTATTCAATACAGGTGCCGGTGACCTCATCTGGGCGGGTAATTACACCCGCATCTTTAACCATGAAACGACCTTCGTAACCAATGACGGCTTTGAAACGGTCAGCTATAACGGTCAGCTTGATTACGGTATTTTCGAGAATGTCGCAAACACCTCGTTGACCTGGAGAAAAGACGGCTGGCGGATTCGTTGGAACGTCAAGTACAAAGGTGAAATCATCGATCACCAGGATCGTGTTGATGACTACAATGATGCACTCGCCGACAATGATGCTCGTTGCGCATCCGGCAGTGATGATTGTATTGAGAATCCTGAAAAACCTAAATATCTCTGGTATCCGGCATACTGGCGGCATGATCTTTCAGCGTCATACATGATGGACCTTAAGAACGACAGTACGCTGCGCCTCTATGGTGGTGTCAAGAATGTCTTCAATGACATGGGGCCATTTATCCCTGTCTCAGGCGAACCCTATGAAGGTGGTGTTGCCAACTTCGACAGTAAGTTTGATGGCGGTATAGGACGCTTCGTATTCCTGGGTGCCGAGTGGCGTTATTATTGAGTGAGTACTGTAAAATAGTCATTTTTTCAACAAGAGGACCAGCCCTGAGAAGGGCTGGTCTTTCTTATAAAGGGCTGGCCACCAAATCAGCGGGAGCCGGGGTCAGAGTCAAGTGCCAGAGTAATGTTTGGAACCGGGGTCAGAGTTGTGCAAGAGTATTACTCTGGCACTTGACTCTGACCCCATCACTCTCTCGAAGGACAGGAAGAATACCAAAATGAACTCATTCAGTCGGAAGAGCCTATTGCCTGGGATCGGAGCCTGTCTTTGTATGCTGGTATCCGCTTGCTCAACCACTGTTGAATATCAGGACGAGACACTTGCCGCACCTGTCGCCAGGAATGTAATCCTGTTCATCGGCGATGGTATGGGTGTCAGCACCGTGACAGCAGTTCGTATATTGGATGGGCAACGAAAAGGCATGGCGGGTGAAGAAAACGTCTTACCCTTTGAGCGGTTTCCGCATGTCGCTCTATCCAAAACCTACGAAATTAACCAGCAGGTCGGTGAATCTGCCGGCACGGCCACGGCAATCATGACGGGCCAGAAAACCAGGGCAGGTTTTATTGGTGTCAGCGGCAAAGCTGTGCGTAAAGACTGTGCCTCCTCAAAAGACAATCATCTGCCGTCGATACTCGAACTCTCTGAGTCTGCCGGCAAGTCCACGGGTATCGTGACAACAACAAAGTTATCACACGCCACACCCGCGTCTACCTATGCCCATGTACCGGAGCGGGACTGGGAGAATGACGCTGATCTGACCGATGAGGCCCGTATGAATGGGTGTAAAGATATCGCAGCCCAACTGATTGAATTCCCATACGGCAATGGGGTAGAGGTTGCATTGGGCGGTGGACGTATCAAATTCCTGCCGAATGATTTGGCTGACCCTGAAGGTGCTGATACCGAAGAAGGCCGGCAGGATAATCGAAACCTTGCAAACGAGTGGCTTGAGAAGTACCCAAACTCGGCTTACGTATGGAATCAAAGCCAGTTTGACTCAATCGATCCTCAAACCACAGATCACTTGCTGGGTCTTTTCAGCAGCGAGCACATGCAATTTGAAGCAGATCGCCTGGATGATCCGGCAGGAGAGCCATCACTGGCAGAGATGACGAAACTGGCCATTGAAATACTGGCCCGCAACCCAAAAGGCTATTTCCTGATGGTTGAAGGTGGTCGGATCGATCATGCACACCATGATTCAAATGCTTATCGTGCACTGACCGATGGCATTGCATTCGCCGATGCGGTGCAGGTTGCAGATGAAATGACCGACCAGGCGGATACATTGATCATCGTAACCGCCGATCATTCCCACACATTCACACTCGGTGGTTATCCGACACGTGGTAACCCGATACTGGGTAAAGTTATTTCGAATGACTCAAAAGGCAAACCCAGAACCACCTACAAGTTATTGGACGATGAAAAACCCTTTACTTCAATTGGTTATCAGAGCGGTCCCGGTGGTGCCTGGGTAGGCGGTCCACGACCGGATCTTTCTGAGGTTGACACCGTCAATGACAAGAACTTTATTCAACAGGCCGGACTGCCCCGCGAGAGTGAAACCCATGGCGGTGAAGACGTTGCTGTTTATGCGCGTGGGCCTGGCGCTGAAAACATCCATGGGGTCATCGAGCAAAACGAAATTTTCCATGCCATTGATGCAGCGGCCGGCTTGACCGTCAAAGCTGCAGAGAAAAACTGACTTTCTACAAAAGTACAAAACTGGCAATCGCCACGCCGGATGTCACTATCGACAGCAAGGTCAGGTAGCTGAAGCCGATCAGGGTGAATTTTCCAAGGGTCATGAGCCAGTTTTGCTGATAAACCACACGTAATGAGATCAGCAGATATACCGGAATCCAGATACCGATGACTATTGCCAGCCATTCGGCTGCTGCTGCAGTCGTCGCGTACCCATAATTGCTTAGTAAGGTGGCAACCAGGTTTGCCAGTAATATCAATATCAGGCTAACGAACAGGAATGAGTGATTGTGAAGTGAGAATATCAGGTGTTCCATTCTGTTCCACAGTTCAGACAATGGGCTGACCCCGCCAGTTTTTTTGCGGCGAGCGTGAGCGATGAATCACCAGCCGTTACCAGTGTTTTTGACTCTGGATTGGCTTCTGTAGCAGCTTGCTGTTCTGAACTCATCTCAATACGCCCATGCCTGGCTGATTAACTTATGTTGTGCTCACACGCATGTACTACAATGCGTGTTCATACCAGATTGTAGCCAATGACCAGTACCAACATACATAAAAAAAATCATCCCACTGAAATTCTGCGCACATTGCAATTGGCCATGCCGGTCGTAGTGGGCATGGTCGCCAGCTTTAGTATGAATTTTGTCGATACGGTAATGGCGGGTAGATTGCCGGACAAGGAAATCGCCCTGGCCGGTATCGCAACCGGTGGTGCAATCTGGTCGGCTGTAGTGATGTTTGCCCTGGGTGTGTTAATGGCGTTACAGCCGGTGGTTGCGCAACTCGATGGTGCCGGCAACCGGTCGGAGGGCGGTGCTGCGGTACGCCAGGGATTGTGGATTGCCCTGGCTGCGGCCATTCCGTTTGTACTCATTCTTTTATCGGGTGGTACGACTTTACAGTGGATGTTGATTGACCCGGAAATAGTACCCACCTCAGTTAAGTACATGGATGCACTGGCATATGGTGCTCCGGCGATCTGTCTGCTTTTGCTGTTGCGTTTTTTCAGTGAAGGCAGTGGTTATACCAAACCGACCATGTATATGGGGCTGATGGGCATATTGATGAATGTCCCGCTCAATTATGTCCTGATGTTCGGCAAACTGGGTATGCCGGCACTCGGCGCGAAAGGCTGTGGTTATGCCACTTCAGTCGTGATCTGGTCGCAATTGGCAATGATGTTCTGTTATGTACGTTGGCATGGTCACTTCAGGGATTACGAATTATTTAAACGCTGGGATTGGCCACAGTGGGCAACCATTTCGAAGTTGCTCAAAATCGGTTTGCCCATCGGCACAGCTATCTTTGTTGAAGGAAGCCTTTTCATTGGTGCCGCTCTGCTTATCGCCCGCCTCGGCGCATTACCGGCATCGGCTCACCTGATTGCAATTAATTACTCTGCCTTGATGTTCATGATTCCATTGGGTCTTGCCAGTGCTGTGACGACAAGGGTGGGTAATGCCCTGGGCAGGGGTGAGCCGCAGGCTGCGCGTTATGCGGGCATGATTGGTTTGTTGTTAGTACTTTTTACCCAAACCTTGAGTGCGGCAACGATGTTTCTGATTCCAGAATTCATTGTGAGGATTTACACCAGCGACCCGGCGATCACTTCTATTGCCGTGGGCTTACTTTTCTATTCCGCAATTTTTCAGTATTCAGATGGAATCCAGATCTGCGCTGCGGGTGCGCTGCGTGGCCTGAAGGACACGCTGGTACCCATGTTTATCAATATATTTTCTTTCCTGCTCATCGGCCTGAGTGTTGGTTATTACCTCACATTCAACAAAGAAATGGGTCCTGCCGGCATGTGGATCGGCATGATCACGGGGCTGTCTTTTGGTGCGGTCCTGCTGTTGGGCCGTTTCCTGATCAAAAGCCGGAACCTGATTCGCGCAGGAAACACCACCTGATTATTGGCACTGTCATCCCCGCGAAAGCGGGGATCTACATAATGTTATGCGCTATCTCAATTGACTGCTCTGCAAACCTTCACGAGATCCCCGCTTTCGCGGGGATGACCGTGCTTGCCTTAAACCTCGGTATTAGCTTTAACTTCCGTATCAGCTTTACTTTCTTTTGGCAATTTCGGTGCTACCTTGTTCTTAAGCTGTTGCAATTCAGCTTCAATTTCAGGGCTGCCTGGGGTTTCTTCTGCTGCCCAGACATTGGCAGAATCTCCACCGACCTCGTAAGAACGGACACGGGCTTCGAGTCTGTCAACTTGCGACTGCAAGCGGTCGAAACGGCCCATGGCACGACGGACCTTTCGCTCAGCCGGTGAAAGGTCCTGTTCTTTGTATTTTACAGGCCCTTTTCCGGTTGTCGTTTTACGGGTTTTGATGTCCTTCAATTTTGACTTGGCTTCAGCGAGCTTGGTTTTAAGCTGGGCCATATCGAATTCTAGCTGTGTGACACGGGCATCAAGGCTCCTGGATTCATCAACGGCAGACTGCAGTGCCTGTTCAAGCTCTGCTTTGGCCTTTAATGCGGTTCGTGCCAGGTCATCACGATTGGTTTCCACGGATTTTTGTGCCCGTGCAGTCCATTCTTCTATCTCACGTCCATAACGTTCCTGTAAACGTTGCATGTGAGTTTGCTCGGCAAGAAGATCGGCACTGGCAAGACGTGCGTCTTCCGAGGCGTCTTCCATATCCCGTATGAGGGCCCGTAAAAGTTTCTCCGGGTCTTCTGCTTTTTCAAGCAGTGAATTGACATTTGCGGCGATAACATAGCGTAAGCGAGAAAAAGATCCCATTGTTCAGTCTCCTGTCGTTGATTTGCTTATTGTTTTAGATGCAGAATTCATGCCATATCAATAAGCGTTTGAATAACAATGAGATACGCACTCAGTCCAAATATTATGCAGTTGGAAAGTGGTGTTTCTGACAAACTGTTGGCCTTTTCACCATGCTGGGGTTGACACTACACCAGTTTTTTATGACCTTCGGCAGATTGTGATTCGCAGTCACTGTTCATACAATAGCCCATTGATTTTCAACAGGCGCTACCATGGCTAACCAACGTTCTTTTCTCTCCAGGTTCTTGCTGGGCATTTGGCATTTTGTAAACGGCAGCAGAAAAGTCTTTCTGAATCTGCTTTTTGTACTGTTTGTATACTTTGTTTACATTGCCGTACAACCACAGGAATTGTCTCGTCTCAAGCCTGATTCCACCCTGGTTATCCGTCCATACGGCAAAATCGTAGAACAGTACACGACGACTCCGCTGGATCGTGCATTTCAGGAGGCCACTGGCCAGGAGCAGTCCGAAACCCGCTTGCGTGACATGCTGGAAGCGATTCATCGTGCTGCAGGTGATAGCGATATCAGCCAACTGGTTATTGACCCGAACTACATGTGGGGCATAGGGCTGGCTGCATTGAATGATCTTGAACATGCACTCGCTGCCTTCCGCTCCACCGGTAAACCGGTGATTGCATTGGCGGGTCACCTTGACCAGAACCAGTATTACCTGGCTGCGCTTGCCGACGAAATCTGGCTTGATCCCAACGGCACAATCTGGATTGACGGTTACTCGAGTTACCGGCAGTTTTATCGTGAAGGGCTGGATAAACTAGCGGTAGAGATCAACCTGTTCAGAGTTGGTAAATATAAATCGGCGATGGAACCCTTTATTCGTGATGATATGTCCGATGAGGCGAAGGAAGCGGGTAAATTCTGGTTGAACAACCTGTGGCAGCAATATGTCGAGGCGATCTCCAAACACAGGGGTTTGATATTGGAAACCTTGCAGGAATCAATTGACGACATGCCCAACCAGATTGAAAGTGTTGATGGAGATTTTACAAAATATGCGGTAAATCTTGGTTTGGTAGATCGTTTGATGACCGCACCCGAGGCACGTCAGGAACTGGCAAGGCGGGGTGCACCCAACCAGGCTGGTGACGGCTACCGTGCGGTCGGTATGCAGGACTACTTGCATCTCACCCAGCCATTACTGAAGAGAAACAGTGCGAAACGTATCGCCATCGTGGTTGCCGAAGGTGAGATCGTCAGCGGGCGCCATCCGGCCGGACGGATTGGTTCCATATCTACAGCTGAGCAACTACGTCGCGCAGCCCGTGATGAAAAAATTGCTGCTGTTGTAGTGCGTATCAATAGCCCGGGTGGTGATGCATATGCTGCGGAGGCACTGCGCCTGGAACTTCAGCAGGTAAGGGATGCTGGTAAAACGGTGGTGATATCAATGGGTAATGTTGCTGCTTCAGGCGGTTACTGGATGGCCATGGCTGCGGATGAGGTCTGGGCTAGTCCGTCGACGATTACCGGCTCAATTGGCGTGTTTGGCATGTTGCCGACGTTCGCCGCCACGCTCGACAAAGTCGGTGTTCACACCGATGGTTTTGGGACCACTGAAATGGCAGGTAAGCTCAGACTCGACATGCCGTTGGATTCGGGTGTCAAACGTGTATTTCAAGCAAGTACCGAAAGGATATACCGGCAGTTTATCAACCTGGTCAGCGAGTCACGTGGTAAGTCATACGAGGACGTCGATAAAATTGCACAAGGCCGGGTCTGGAGTGGTGAACAGGCCGCTGAGCGGGGCCTGGTTGACAGGAACGGGACATTTCAGGATGCTATCGAGGCCAGTGCACGTATTGCCGGTCTGGGTGACAGCTATCAGATTGAATGGATAGAGCCCGAAAAGTCGGCACTGGACGAGTTTCTCACTGACTTTGTAGGTGGGGTTGTTGCAAAATTGAATTTGTCTGTATCAACACCTGTCAGCCTGCCGGTTCCCTGGCTGCAGGCCATGTTGAATGATCTGCAGTTTATTGTTTCCCGACAGGGTAAGTTTACCGTTGCGGCCCATTGCCTTTGTGGCATGTGACACTGCACTAATGCTTCTTGGTTGGGTCCGGCAAGCCGGTATGCAGTTGCCAGCGTTCGGTCAGTTCGTTGTATTTCCAGTATTGTTCATCGATGATGCTGCGCTCACGTGCCTGATTCTTGTTGAACATACGTATTTCAACCACCTGGAGAAGTCCATTTCCTCCATCAACTGGAGCAGATGAGCGCACGTTATACTGAGTTACCTTAAATAGTCTTAACCTGTCCAGGTCAAGCCTGGTGATAGGATTTTCCAAAAGGTATTCAGGAGACACAAAGTCAGTTGCGGCATCCCATTGTGCCCAGCGGATAATGGTTTCGTATTGCTGCAATGTTTCAGAAAGGCCTTTCTCTTCCTTGGTTTGCGGGCAAGCTGTAAGAAGGACCGCCAGGCCAAGAAAAAGTACTGAGCGCAGAATTGTGTTCATGATTTGCATTTCCTTATTCGACCGAATTTTTCTCACACGCACCCGGTGTGCTGCGGGGTACACCGGCAGCACGTGCGCCGCAGGCATTCGGGTAGGTTTTACCATCGCAGCCACAAACCGGATCATACTGCATGGTGCAGGCAATTGGCTCTTTTAGTGGTACGACGACACATTGATTGGATTCGATGGCTTTTTCCGGTTCGACTTGAACAGTTTCATCCGATGTAGGCGTACAACTGCTTAAAAGGACCACTACCGTGGCTACCAGCGCGAAGGTTTTGAGAATGTGATTATGCAAAATATCTACTCCAGGTCATGCTCAGCCACACGACGGCGATTAAAATCAGGCAGAACATGACCGCTGATGAGGCTATGTCCTTGGCCCTGCCGGACAGAATATGCTGTTCTTCGCCAATGCGGTCAACCGTATTTTCGATTGCACTGTTGAGTAATTCAACAATGATCAACAGAAACAGCGGAAAGATTAACATCAACCACTCAAGCAGTGTTTGTGCTAACTCAAATGACAATACCAACAAGACAACAGATAAAACGGAATCCTGTCTGAAAGCCGATTCATGTTTCCAGGCATCACGTATGCCATGTAACGAATTTTTTGTCGCTGCCAATATTCTGGCAATACCTGTTAGTCCCGGTTTCAAGCTGAAAGCTCTCCTGTTGATAACAGTGTGTGATTCTTTTTCATTTTAATTTCAAATGGCATTAGAGCCGGTTTGTTTATTTGTAACCACCGTATTCGGGCACTGATGAGTCGATCTCTTTTGACCAGGCGTCGATTCCGCCGGCCACATTATTGACGTTGGTGAAACCCTGTTTGCGGAAATGCTCAGCTGCTACCTGGCTGCGGTTGCCAACATGGCAAATAAAAGCCAGCACTGTATCTTTTGGTAAGGCTTCCATTAACTGCATGGTTTCGCTGTTCATTGGTTTGGCCGCATCGAGTGATGCCAGCGACTGTTCCTCGCTGCCACGCACGTCAATCAGTATCACAGAGTTATTGTCGAGCTTGTTTTTAAGTTCGGTGACACTCATTTGCTTCACCGGCTCAGGCGCCTGTGGCAAGTGGATAGTCAGGCCGGCACCCTGCATCGATTCAACCCAGTCGATGACTGCGCCCTGGGCACGTTGAGCGGAAGCCAGGTCGAAAAACAGGGTAATCCCGTTGGTTTCGATCTTGAGTTCGTGTCCCTCGGCCGGTGCCAGGTTGAATTGTGACTGCCAACCGGCGTCCACTGCGAAGTGAAGGCCAATGCCTTCATGACCTTCCATGGCTTCGAGAATTTTCTCTGCAGCAGTATCGGTGATGGTTACTTCGGGTGGTGTGCGATCCGGGGCCTCGACACCCAGCATTTCATGTAATTCACAGTTGTTAAACATGGCGGTGACGATGTCACATCCACCCACCAGTTCACCGTCTATGTACAGTTGTGGAATAGTTGGCCAGTCGCCATAGGCCTTGATACCTTCACGGATATCCTGGTCTTCCAGTACATCGACGCTTTTATAGTTATCGAGGACAGAATCCAGCAAACCGACGGTCTTGGATGAAAAACCGCACTGGGGTGCTTTGGGTGTGCCTTTCATGAACAGAACAACACGGTTCTGCTGAATCAGGTCTTCAATTTTTTCTCGGGTGCTGTCATTAAGGGTCATAGCTCAGGATTCCAGTATTTTCAAATAATAATATTTTCAGTTGAGAGATAACATGGGGTGCCGCAAACTGAGTATCAAGCTTCATTCATCCGCGCTTTCGAATTCTTCACCATAATCAATGGTGATTTCCTCCCCCGCGTTGATATCACGGCAGGCGTATAAATCCAGACCGTCCATTTCAGCATTGGGATTTTTTGCGTGATTCATAAAACGAAGTTCATTGTCGCCGTCATATCCAACCCATCTTTCTTCAGCATCATCACCGTCTTCCCCTTCGTCTACCCATAACACGTGCATGCTATTTTCTGAGGTCTGTGGCCCATCGTAGTGTCCGATCCAGGTGTTCGCAGGAATCTTACAACGGGCGAACAAGCCACGACCGTGAACAGGGGATTCGGCGACAAAGCACAGGTCATTGCTATCGTAGTCAGGCAATTTTATCTGCAACGAGCTGACGTGTACTTTCGTCGTAACAAATGCTGCCAGGGTATGCGACATCTCCACCGTAACCCTGTTCATGGATGAATTGGTGCAGGTCATTGAGACCACTGGCCAGCAAGGGATAGAAGTTCATCTGACGGATCCCGGTGACTACCGTGACCGCTACAATGCCGAGGTCATCAGCGCCGTGCTCGGTAACCGGTGCAGCAGATGATTTTGGTGTCACGGTGGATTCTTCCACTAAAAATGAGTCTCTCAGCTCGGTGTCTTCCAGTCCAGGCAGGTGTTGGCAGACTTTCACACCGTGGGCCGAGAGCATGGTCAGATAGCGGCGGTACGTACGTGTCCAGTCGGCGTAGGCAGACTGTAAATGCTGGTCGAGGGCAGATTTATCAGCACCCCCGCCATATTGGGCCCACCAGTCAAACGATTCAAAAAAACTGTGTACGGCACCATCCTGCCATTTGAAACCGGGTCCTTCGGGTGTACTGACCTCCAGCGTACCTGAAGGTAGGGTTATGGCCGCATCCAGCAACTCCCAGAGAGGCAGAAATCCGTAATGCTCCAACTGCAAATGCAGCAGAGCATTCAGATCGGTGATGGTCATAAACCTGGCGTGGTTGACAGATACCTGGAATTGCGACTCCAGACTTTTTGCTGAATGAGCTGAAAGTTGGCCTTGTTCAAGAAAACGATGTTCCATTTCCGTAGCGATGTCATCCACATGTTCAGTGGGCCCGCTGAGCACTAGCGGCAAAATTTGCAATAAGCCAAGCGGAATATTATCGAAGGGCTGCAAATCCTCGAGTGGCATCTGCCCCGAGCTTGCGCCAATACTCAACAGTCTTGGCTGAAAATCGCTGCCGGGGTTACCGGATTGTTGTAACGTTTCCAACGCTTTGTAGAGCGGAAGGCGTGGGCGTAACACCTGGGTTTGATCAAAAAGAGCACCCGCCATGGTTAATGTGCAGTGATTGATACCTGGAAACATACCACTCAGATCGGTTGCGACATGGGCCAAAACCTGCTCTGCGGCGATCCGATCCAGCAAGGCCGGCCGACTGGCTTTTTCGCCGTGATAGCGGGTCGGATCGGTTTCTATGCCAACCAGAATATGATGGTGCCGGATTGACGCCATTTTGTTTGGTATCCTTTAATCATTCCT
>Ga0164315_10003553_pt1 | contig 12091 bp, 8 predicted proteins | sample GuaBasSedimGuay6_FD_113737 | JGI IMG/M metagenome (GOLD analysis project Ga0164315, IMG submission 113737) | Subseafloor sediment microbial communities from Guaymas Basin, Gulf of California, Mexico - Guay6, Core 4569-2, 0-3 cm | ecosystem: Environmental > Aquatic > Marine > Hydrothermal vents >... | reverse complement strand
CCATATCATAGCCGTAACCATTGCCGTCACCCATAAAGTTATGCTTAAAAATTGACCAGCAAACCGCCATCGGATTCCGCTTCAAATGAATTATTTTTACAGCTGGCATCGTTGACAGGATAAACCCCAGGAAAATGAAATTTAATGGCATCTTATCGGTAATGAATTTTTCGGACCGATTCAAGTTTTTCAGATAACCCAGATAATCAGAGCGTATTTTATCCTCAATATTGCTTCTTAAAATAAGGTTATTGCCAGGCTCGCCCGTTTCTTCTGCAGCGCTGATAATCGGCCTGACAATCCGTCTCAGTCTGGCAAGTTCTCCTGCGCCGTAAACCTGTGAATGACTAGCAATAATCTGCTCGGCCAGAGAGGTGCCAGAACGCGGCATACCAACGATAAAAATAGGCGTTAAAGAAGAATCACCTGCATTCTCCGGTGGCTGAACATCATCCATTTTTTCGGGAAATAGCGTCTTTATTTTTGCGTAGATACGCTTTTCTGTTGCCATATCAAAATCAATATCCCGGCGTCTTAACCGATTACCCTCAAGCAGTAAAGCAAAATGCCTCTGGTAATCTCCTGATCGTTCATAGGCATTGGCAAGCGCAAAATAATAATATTTCAGATCCGGACCAGCCAGGTCTTTCCGCTTTATCTGTGTTTCCATAAAGTCGATTTCTGAATCACTCACCTGCCAATATTCGTCCAGGCAACTCCGATTAAAATAGGCTTCCGCGTAACCAGGGATTAGCCGGATTGCCTCATTGTAGCTTTCCAGCGCCTCATCGAATAATCCAAAACCACTCTGTACATTTCCACGATTGAAAAAGGCATTTGCGTAATCAGGTTTCAATTGAACTGCCTTGTCGTAACTGGCTAAAGCCGCCTCGGTTTGTCCAGTTTCGCTCAATGCATTTCCGCGATTTGAATAAGCCGCGGCAAGGTCAGGCTTTAATCGAATCGCCTCGTTGAAATTCTCTATTGCTTTATCGAATTGCCCCGCTGCTGATAATAAAACACCGCAGTTGCTATAAGCTTCAAAATAATCAGGTTTTAACTCGATGGCCTTGTTGAAATTTTCCAGCGCCATTTCGATTTGCCCTGACCCACACAGCGTTTTCCCCCGGTTGTAATAAACCTCTGCATCATCGGGATCTGACTCTATTGCCTTTTTATAATTCATTTTTCTGGTAAACAAAAAATACCCCGTGAGATTTCCCAAAATTAGCTGATCAGCGCAACCATCGATATTCTTTAACCTGATTGCGCATCTACGAAAGTAGCGGATATCGGGTCATGTCCGCTCTGCCGACGCTCGCCAGCAAAGCGCAGGCACTAGAGCTTAAAGCCCGAGGTGCCGTCAGAAACCAGATTCACGGCGCAAGTATATCACTGGAAATAGTGATAAATTAATGAATTTTTTGAGGGGCATGATGCCGGCACCACGAATCGAACGCGGGACCTGATGATTACAGGTCAGGGTTCCAATCCTTATAAATCAACGTCCTGACACGAATGGCGCTTACTTGAGCAATTAACCCCATGATATTCGCTTTGGTCGGGAGAGGGTGGATGATTGGGGGAAGTTTTTGCGAAGTAAACCGCAGGCGGCGAAGCCGCCGAGGCATTCGCGAAAAATTCCCCCAATCATCCGCCCGTAGTCGAACTCTGGATGCATCAGTATTTTGCTTTACACCGGCCAGAGAGCATTAAAGTTCGCGGCGCTGGAACACCAGCAGGGTGCCCGCCAATGGTACGACCACCCACAACAGCATGGCACTGACCAATAGTATTCCACTCAAGCCTGCTTCACTGGCCACTCCAGCAATACCCGCGGCCTCGCTGACCCCCTCGAACGAACTCAGGTTGAGGACACGGTAGGTATCGGTTGGGCTAATCAGCATTAACATCGAAAACAGATGCTGGCCAATCAGTTGGTCTTTATCCAGCGTCAATGCGCCAAACAGCAGTAAATCGTACAGCACAACAAACACCAGCCACAGGCCGATGGCGGCACCGACAGCTGTCGCCCTTTCTTTAACCAGCACACTGACCAGGTAACCCAGGGCGATAAAGATCGCGCCCAGCAACATCGAACTGGCCATCATCACGACATATGCCTGCCAGCCTTCCGCGCTACTGCCGGTAACCAGGGTCATGGCGACGACCGCACCACCGTAGCCCACGAGAATGGCGATAAACAATATCAATACGTGTCCGAGGAACTTACCCATAATGACCTGCCAACGTGTCACCGGGTAGGTCAACAACAACATCATGGTGCCACGTTCAAACTCTCCGACCATGGCGTCAAAGGACAGCATCAACGCAATCAATGGAATCAGGTAGACGCTTAAACTAGCCAGGCTGATGACGCTGACATCGAGTTCACTGGCACGGATTGAACCGGTTGGCGCCGAACCCAACACTGACAACACCAACGCAAGAATACCCAGCACAATGATAGCCGCAGCGATCCAGCGGTTACGGAAACCATCGCGTAGCTCTTTCATGGTCAGTATCCACAATATCTTCACGACGGCTCTCCGTTCATAAAGTGGCTATAAACTTCGTCCAGTCGCGGGGGCATAATCTGTAAATCCTCGACCACGTCGCCGAGATTGGAAATACGACGAATCAGCGGCATTTTATCGCCATTGAAACATGACAGCCGCAGTGTCTTATTGCCGATTTCAGCAATATTTATATTAGACCCCAGACGCTCGGCTACACTCGCAGCCTCGCCGGGTGCCACTGAAACTTCGAGGCGAACCGGCAGTGCCGCCTGCAGGTAAAGCTCATCGAGTGTGCCGCTCGCAATCATCACGCCGGCTTTCATAATAACAAAACGATTAGCCCTGGCCTCAACTTCGTTCAGCGCGTGCGATGAAATTACCGAGGTCGCACCTTTCTTATGCAGAGTATCAATCAGCTCGTAAAACTGATGGCGCAACCCAGGGTCAAGGCCGGTAGTGGGCTCATCGAGGAACAGTAGCTGGGGATCTCCCAGCATGGCCTGCGCCAGCCCAAGACGTTGACGCATGCCTTTCGAATAGGTACCGACACGTCGCTTTGCCGCATCGACAAGCCCGACACTTTCCAGCAGGTGTTCGCAGTGGCGATTCGTCACGCCTTTGAGACGGGCATAAAATGCCAGCACTTCACGACCGCTCATGGCGTCATAGAATGCCACGCTCTCGGGCAGGTAGCCCAGCGTTTTATGTTGTGTTACCGCGGTACCAGCTGCCGGATTTCTACCGAGCACATTTACCTCACCGGAAGTGGGCCGGGTAAGCCCCAGCATCAGTTTCATCAGCGTGGTTTTGCCGGCGCCATTGTGCCCGACCAGCACCACGCATTCGCCAGTCCGTATCTTGAAATTCACCTCTGACACTACCGTTTCAGTGCCGTAGCGCTTGCTTACCGCATCCAGTGAAATAACGCTCTGCCTGGTTGTGATGGGGGTTGTCATCGGCATTAATCGCCTTGTTCCGCAACATACGCCAGACTGTTGCTATCGTCACTTTGGGTTACCGGGGCCGGCAACATCAATGGTTTGCTATCGGTTACCCCGCCCGGATGAAGTCCGGGAAATTCAGACTGCATCCATTTCAGTAATTGTACGGAAGGACTATTCAACAGTAACTTGGCGAGCGGGTTTCGCCACACAATCTGATCAACCAGGTCATTGGGTTTGTACACCTGGTCGGCGATGCCGTCATCATCGATATCGAAAGCCGTGTTATCACTCCAGTAATTGCCACGACCGTTTTTGGACCACTCGATATAGCGGGTGCCCACGTATTTCACCTGGGTGCGGTTATCCATAAATGCGTTGGCATAGATTTCATTTTTTTCAGAGCCAGCGGTGAAGTGAATGCCGATCTGGCATGCTTGCAGTGAATTATTATTAATCTGGTTAAAGTTGGCGTTATAAATAAAAATACATTTCTCGGCACCGATTACGCGGTTGCCCTCGATTACTGAATAATTGGCGGCATTGAAAAATAACCCGCGCTGCTCATCAGCCGATGAAACATTATTTTTTACGATTATACGATCTGAAAACATGATCGCAAAACCGACGTGATTATTGATCGAAATATTATTGCTGACTTCGCTGTCGTGGGCGTACATGTAATGCACCGCAAAGCGTAATTCAGACATGTGGTTGCCGCTGAAAATGTTATTGCGGCTACCGTTGACAAAGATACCGTCGCGTCCATAGCGAATTACATTGTCGCTGATAATCGAGCCCGGCGTATTCCACAGGTAGATGCCATTGCCGCGATCGTTCATACGGTGAAACTCGCTGCCGATAATCACATTATCGTGCACCACAACCGACTCGGGACCTTTCAGATAAACTCCGATCAGGTTACGTTCCAGATGATTGGATTCGATACGTGTGCGATCACCTTTATCGGTGATAAAAACTCCACTGTTTTCATTTTCCGCAACATCGCCTGAATGCTGGATTTTTAATCCTCTAATGGTTACATCAGGCGCCGATACCGTGATGACATGTGATGAGCCTTCTCCATCAATGATGCTACCGCCAGCATTACCGTTAACACCGTGACCTGACAGAATCAGGCTGCGGTGGATATCTACCGAACCGGTATAAGTACCCACAGCCAGTAACAGGGTATCACCGGATCGAGCCGTATCGATGGCGCTTTGCAACGTGCCACTACCTGGAGCAACCCGCCATTCTTTCGCCATTGCGGGAAACGCAAAAAATAACAGGCAAAGCAAAAGTCCGCCTACCAGCCCGCGGTTAGATGCCGGGCTGGCTGACGAACGATTGTTATGTTGCAGTGAACTCACTCGAGACCTATGCAGGCTCAACCAGCATACGACCACGCATTTCCATGTGTAACGCATGGCAGAACCACTGACAGTAGAACCAGTGAACCCCCGGACGATCAGCGGTAAAGGAGATCGACGAGGTTTGCTGCGGGCCAATTTCCATCGCCAGACCGTAATTGGCCATGGTGAGGCCGTGGGTCAGATCATCGATCGCATCACTGTTACTGACGATGATGGTCACTTCATCACCTTGTTTTACAGTGAATTTCTCCATGCTGAAACTAGGCGCAATCGACCACATGTAGACGCGAACTTTTTTACCATCACGTATGATTTTGGAATCGGTACCCAGTTCTATACCGTCTTTCTGCGCCTGCGCACTAGCGTCGGCCCAGAAAGAATCACCCTTGGTCCAGAGTGAATCCGGGTTAACCACGTCGGCACGCACGATGATACAGTCATGCGGTTCGGCATAGGTCGGGCCATCATGTACCAGCTTCATCTTGTCACCGGTAATATCGATCAACTGTTCGTTCTCGGGTTTGAGAGGACCCACATTGATAAAACGGTCCTTGGAGAACTTGTTGAGCGACACCAGCCACTTACCATCAGCTTCTTTGGTTTCACCCATACTGGTATGGTTGTGTCCCGGCTGATAGTGCACATCGAGCTTGTCGAGAATGGGGTTTACATTCTTGCCATTGTAGGCATCGATAGCCTTTTGAATGTTCCACTTTACCGCCTGGCTATCAAGGAACAACGTGGTGTAGGCATTGCCTTCTCCATCAAACGCAGTATGCAATGGCCCTAAACCCAGTTCAGGCTCGGCAACCACCGTATCGCGAGGTTTGATCTTGTCATTGAACAGGTCTGGCAGTCTTCTGACATCGATTATGGTTACCGTGGGCGACAATTTTCCGTTAAACACAACGTGTTTGCCATCGGGTGCAGTGTTGCAACCATGGGGGCTGTTAGGCACTGGAATGTAGCGCGTATATTTCGACCCTTTGCGACCATCGAGTACCGGCACACCATTGATTTCCTTGAAGTCACCAGCCTTGACACCCGCTTCGATAGCCTTCAGATCGAATACCACTGCCCAGTCACGTTCACTGGAAATCATGCCTGCCAGGTTGGTAGCTTCCTCACTGTTGTAACAGGTCGAGAAGGCATACAGGCCCTGGTAATCCGCATCACAGTTATCCAGGTTGCCGTCAACCATTACCTGCCACGCAACCTTCATTTCGTCACCGTCGATAGCGGTAAAGATGGCGTGATATTTTTCCGGCTCATCCAGAATACTGCCGTCGTTTGGAATGGGCACACGATGCTCGCCGTTGGCGAAGACATAACCGGTGCGCGGAAACTTCTGTGGACGCAAACCATGTATATCGGAAGCATTGGGAATTTCGATCATCTTGTCACACTTCATTACGTCACAACGCACACGCGCAACACGAGTGTTTGCCTTGTCGTTCATAAACAGGTAACGACCGTCATAAGTGCCGTCAGTGAATGACATGTGCGGGTGATGCAGGTCACCATTGGTCCACACGCCGCCGCGTCCGCCGGAGTCCAGGTATTTTTTGGTTTCAGGCAGCATACCATCACGCATAATCTTGCGGCTTTCGTTAGTTGAGCCCCAACCGGATGCGCTACAGCGATTGAATACCGGTACACGCATTAATTCACGCATTGACGGCATACCCAGGATACGCATTTCACCAGCCTGACCACTACTCCAGAAACCGTAGTACTCATCCAGATCACCCGGTGCTACTTCGAAATTGCTGGAAGCAGCAGCATTAGCGGTCTCCGGCGTCATTGCAGCCAGACCCGCCATTGCGCCTACCCCGGCAAGCGCCGTCAATTTTACCGAACCACCCAGCAGGTCACGCCGGGTTAGACCTTCTTTTTCCGATTTATCGTCTTCTTTTTTCATCGTACTTACCTCATTAAAGATGCCCGCTATTTTGCAGGCGGATTATTTAAACCCCAGGTCAGACAAGGGGTGTGATTTAATAGTGAGCTCACTAATAAACATCTTTTCCACCTTGATAATGCCGTGACGAAAAATCCGCATAATACAAAGCTCTCTAGCCCTAACAAACCTTCAAAATTCTTGAACCCTCTCCAAAACACAACCTAGATTCCTGTATCTTCCTTACCTTTGCTTTTCACTGAAAAAGCGGCCTGACGTTCTTTTTTCAGACGTTTCTGTATCAACACCGGACAGATGTGGTCATCTGAATAAACCACCTGGCAGTGCAGACAAAAAAGACATTCGTTTACATTGATATTGCCTTCGGGATGAATCGCCTGAACCATGCATTCATTAGCACAGCGTTGACAGGGGCTGCCGCACTCCTTGTAACGCTTGAGCCAGGAAAACATGCGTATCCTGCCCGGAATGGCCAGCGCCGCGCCCAGCGGGCATAGATAACGACAATAAAAACGCTCGATAAAAATTCCCGGCAGCAACACCGCCAGGGCGAAAACCACGTAGGGCCACTCACGCACGAATTTGAGAATGATGGCAGTCTTGAAAGGCTCGATTTCCGCCAGGCGCTCGGCCCATTCCAGCGAGTACAGCGATAAACCGAACAACAACAGAAAAATTAAATACTTGAAGGTCCAGACGCGTTCATGGATCGCCCACGGCACCTGGACCTGTTTTATATTGAATGCCTTGGCCACCCGGTTGATCAATTCCTGCAGCGCGCCAAAAGGACATAACCAGCCGCAATAGGGCCCACGACCCCAGAACAACAACGCAGCTGCCACCGAACCCCACAGAATGAATATCAGTGGTTCCATCAGAAAGTAACCCCAGTCAAAGCCGCTCACCAGGGCGTTAAACATGGCGAGAATATTGACCACGGACAATTGCGCGTTGAAATACCAGCCGATGCCGAACAGGGTAAAGACAAGAAAACCGATCCGAATCCGGTCAGTGTATTTGGGTCGTTTGACCAGCCAGTCCTGGAAAAAAAAGATCAGCGTGAGCACAGCCAGGGCAAAACCAAGCACTACGATTTCGACAGACTTGAACTGCCACATCTTTTTCCAGATTGGCTCCGCCATCGCAGACTGACCGATCGATGTTTTTGCATCTTTGCCCGCCACTTCGATTGTGGTGAAGTTCAGGTATTTTTCCGGCGGGCTGTATTCAAGATCAAAAGTCAGGAAAGCTTTTTTTGTTGGTCCGATATTGCGACCCACCAGCAACTCCAGTTTCCAGGGCATTGCCGCATCGAATTCCAGCTCGGCCGGCGTCCTGAACAAATCCACATCCTTGAGTTCGGGGGCCCCCGCGGCTGCCAGGTGACGTAGACGCTTATGATAATTGTCGTGAAAACGGACGGAGGTATCACCCTGCACAATCTGGAAGCGGTCAAAAATGCCACCGCGTACGTAACCCGATCCCTTGAATGAAAAGCGCCCATCGCCCGCCAATAAAATCGCCTGTTCACCAGGCTTCAATTTCTTCTGCAGATTGCGGTACTCATTTTCACCCAGCAGGCTGCGGCCGATGCTGGGGATGGAAACGACAGCAGCGTAGAGCTCGATAAAAGTTTCATCAGCCTCGCCCTCTTCCGGGAATTCAAGCGCGAGGGGATTACCTGAATCCGCGAAGGCCTGGTTGATTTGTTGCAGGGTAATTTTCAGTCGCCGTACCGAACCATCGCTGATCAGCCCCAACCAGTCTTCAATTTCACTGATTTCCGGGTTCACCGAGGCCACCGGTCCGCTCGGTTTGCGCTCGGCCCTGAGGCCAGACAAACCGTAAATCCGGGCAACCTTGATGGCACTGAGTAAAATAGTGTCGTCCATCACCATCACCGTCACCGTAGCGCCGGTCACGATGTCGATATTGTGCTCCTGTGTGCCCCGCACCAGTTCGCCCACGTCCAGTCCTTCGTAGTCCTTGAGCACAGCAGTGATACGCTTCTCAGGGATACCAATCAGCACGATGGGTTCATGATGCTCGACCAGCAGAACTTTACGAATGATGCCCTGCATATCCATAGCCACAAGCTGGTGAATCGGTTTGCCCGAATAGCCGGTTGTATTCATGAAATCCGAGGTCAGAAAAACAAAACCAAGTTGCTGCCCTTGCTGATATGCCGGTGCCACCAGCGGATCACCGGTAGGCGACCCCAATCTGTCCGCTCCGGGAAACATCTTCTCGGGGCTGATGGCATCGATAAAACGCGGCAGCTCTGAACCCGCATGGGCGACGCCAACAGCGAGCAAGCCCTGCATGAACAGCAGCACCAAAAGCCGCACAATAAAGTTACGGCAACCCGGAGATACTGAGCTCGCCTTAATAAATTCAGGGGATAACCGGGGCGAGACGGTGAAACCTTGTGGACAATTCACGTAGTAGCAATCTAATCTGTGTGGGACGCGGCGATTATGCGAGTGATCAAACATCCACCTAATGACATATATCAACTAGTGATCAAGTCAGGACCGGGACAATGAGCCTCTCGGAGTGTATGCAAACATGTTATCAACCAACGTAAAAACCACTGGCGACCTGATGTCCATCGCGCTGCAGGCGGAGCGTGAGGCTATCCGGCGATATTCCCAGCTGTCCACCAGGATGCGTGAAGCGGGCAATGAGTCCGCTGCCGCCCTGTTCGAGCGCATGGTTATCGAAGAAAAGGAGCATGAGCGCCTGCTGCTGGAATGGATGGCGCGGGAATCGATAGACGAGAATTCCGACATCGGCCCCATAAGCTGGAGCGACCCCCAGGTTGCAACCACCTACGATGACGAGGCGCGCAATCCCCATCGCAGCACTCCCTACAAGGCACTGGCGTTCGCCGTACATAACGAGGAAATCGCGTTTCGTTTTTATACCCATGTGGCGGCAGAATCGGACAATGAAGTCGTACGCAAATACGCTGAGATCCTGGCACGCGAAGAACTCGGACATGCCACTTTGCTCAGGGCCGAACGGCGGCGCGCCTATCACGCAGAGCGTGACACCGGTCCGGTTGAACCCGTGCTTGACCCGAGGGCCATCCATAATGAAGCCGATCTGCTGGCGGCGGCGATTCACATTGATCGTAGCCTTACCAATACGATGGACATGATCACTGCCGACTCACCGCAACTGCTTACCCTGGCCCAGAAAACCAGGCAACAGATCAGCGACAATGAAAGTACTCTTGGTAGCCTGGCGCACGATAGTGAACAACTACCGGGTGAAGACATCTCCACTAAGCTTGAGCAACTCAAGTCTTACGTAGCGCAAATGGAGAAAAAATCCAGTAGCCTGGACTCAAACCTGCAGCAACTCAGCTTCGATTGCGACCGTAGCTTTGCTTTCTACGATGCCATAGTCGAGAACACGGCGGATGAATCAATCATGCTGGCTGCACAAAAACTGACGTCGGCAGCGCTTGATCGAATCGGTGTTTTGCAACAAGCTCTTGGAGACATGCACCACTCCGATAAAATCTAGGTATTGCTGATGTGAAGCAGCAGGATAACCATTTGATCCCGCTTCGCCTGCCTGTTGAAGAGATACTCGACACGCTTAAACAACACTTGTCTGCGCGTGACGAAGTCGTGCTGCAAGCCCCGCCCGGTGCAGGTAAAACCACCCTGGTCCCGCTCGCTCTCCTGGCTGAACCATGGTTGGTCGGCAAGAAAATCCTGCTATTGGAACCACGCCGAATCGCAACCAAATCGGCCGCCCATCGAATGGCGAGCCTGATCAACGAGTCCCCGGGCCAAACCGTTGGCTATCGCATGCGCCTGGATACCAGGGTCGGCAAGCACACCAGAATAGAAATTATCACCGAAGGCATCCTGACCAGAATGTTACAACAGGACCCCTCGCTGGATGAGGTGGGCCTGGTGATATTCGATGAATTCCATGAACGTAACCTGGATTCCGATCTGGCGCTTAGCCTCTGCCTGAAAGGGCGGTCATTGTTTAGAAGTGGTAGCGGTAGCAACCCGTTAAAGATCCTGGTCATGTCCGCAACCCTCGACAGCGGCGCAATCGCACGCCTGTTAGACGATGCGCCTATCGTTAAAAGTGAAGGCAGAGCCTATCCCGTGGAGGTCATCTACGGTCGCGCCAGCCAGCCCCGCGAGCGGATCGTAGAACGCATGGTTACAACGATCAAACAGGCGCTTGGGGATAACCCGGATAGTAGTGTGCTTGCCTTCCTGCCAGGTCAGGGGGAAATTCGCCGCACCGCCGATGAACTTTCCAGCTGGCTGCTGGAGAGAAAAATAAAAGGCATCCACCTACGCCCGCTGTTCGGCAATTTGTCGATCGACGAACAGCAACAAGCCATCGCACCGCTTTCAGGTAATCAGTCGAACGATCAGAAAGTGGTGCTTGCGACCAATATCGCTGAAACCAGTCTCACCATTGAAGGTGTTGATATCGTGGTTGATTCAGGACTCGCCCGCGAACCTAAATTTGACCCATCGACCGGCATGACAGGCTTGCATACGGTGAAGATTTCAAATGCATCCAGTGTTCAACGCATGGGCCGAGCTGGCAGACTGAAAGCTGGCAAATGTTATCGGCTCTGGTCAGCCGCCCAGCAACAACAGCTAACACCGCATGGTACAGCAGAGATTTTAACCGCAGACCTGGCCCCGCTGGCATTGCAATTACTGCAATGGGGGGTGGATGATCCAGGTGAAATGAGTTGGCTGGACCCACCACCCAGGGGACCCTGGCAACAGGCCATCGACCTGCTCAAGTCACTGGGTGCGATAGAAACGAAAGTAACCGCTGTCGTGCTTACCCCGCATGGCCAGGCTATGACCGCTCTTCCCGTGCATCCAAGGCTTGCGCACTTGCTGCTGTGTGGCGTAAAAATTGGTTTTGATAATACGGCCGCCCTGTTGGCCAGTCTGTTGTCCGAACGCGATCCTTTTAGCCAGGGCAATCCTGATATCGGCTATCGTCTGGATATACTGATCGGTGAAACTCACTGTCCTCGAGCACAGCAGGGATGGTTACACCGAACCCGGCAGCTGGCACGGCAATTCGAAGAGCAGCTAGATAAGTCGGGTCATAATGAGCGTAAACCGGCTCATTCACCCGGTTTTGACCAGGTACCCGGTTATTTACTGGCCTGCGCCTACCCGGATCGAATCGCGCGTCGTCGACACTCCGGCGGTTACCAGCTCGCCAACGGCCGCAGCGCTAATCTCGCGGGCGAGCATCATCTGGGCAACAACCTTTGGCTCGCAGTCGCGGAAGTCAGCGGTATCGTGGGCGGCAAAGGCGACT
>Ga0164315_10003552_pt1 | contig 12092 bp, 13 predicted proteins | sample GuaBasSedimGuay6_FD_113737 | JGI IMG/M metagenome (GOLD analysis project Ga0164315, IMG submission 113737) | Subseafloor sediment microbial communities from Guaymas Basin, Gulf of California, Mexico - Guay6, Core 4569-2, 0-3 cm | ecosystem: Environmental > Aquatic > Marine > Hydrothermal vents... | reverse complement strand
ACTACTCAGCCCCAACGGGGCGTATTATTATAGCCTGGGGCAACGCCCCAGGTACCGTTATTCAGGTTCCCAGGGCGTTGCCCTGGGCTTTAATAAAGCGCCCTTTCAGGGCTGAGTAGTTACAAAAAAATATTAATTCGACAATGTCGCGTTAGAAACCCATTTTTTTCAATAATGGTTTATTTAATTATTATGCCAGATTAAATTGCCCCTTTTTTCTTTTGATCCTTGAACCGATCCCCTTGAACCGATCCCCTTTTTCCTATGTTATAATAATTTTTTGCCTAAACTCAAACGTTGGACTAAATTATTATCCATGAAATTCCTGTCTGATTTTTTCCCAATTTTTTTGTTCTTTATTGCCTATAAACTTTATGACATTTATGTGGCAACAGCCGTAATCATCGTTGCTTCGGTTGTACAAGTCAGTTTTTTTTGGTTCAAAAACCATCGTGTTGAAAAAATGCACCTGATCACTTTGGTGTTAGTTCTGATGCTGGGCGGTGCCACTTTATTATTGCACGATGAAAATTTTATAAAATGGAAACCCACAGTTGTCAATTGGGTGTTTGCTCTGGCGTTTTTGGGCAGTCAATTCATTGGCAAAAAAAACTTGCTCCAACGAATGCTGGATAGCCAAATCACTGTCACCTCACCACAGGTTTGGAGAAACCTGAATTTCGCATGGGTGGTTTTTTTTATCGCGATGGGTGTGATTAATTTGTATGTGGCATTCACTTTTAGTCTCGACACTTGGGTGAATTTCAAGTTGTTTGGTATGATGGGCTTGACTTTTGTCTTTGTGATTGCTCAAAGTTTTTATTTGGTGCGGCACATCGCCCATGATGATGATAAAACTGAGACAGACGACAAGCTGCAACCCACTCCAAAACCGTCAAGTTCAAGTATAGATGCTTAATACAGACGATATGACTTTATTCTTAACCGCGCTCAAATTTGCTGCGGTTAAGCACTGCAATCAACGACGTAAAGATCGTAAAGCAACTCCCTATATTAATCATCCTATTGAAGTTGCCGACATTTTGTGGCAAATAGGCGGGGTGCGTGATATGGTGACGATAGTGGGGGCACTGTTACACGATACGTTGGAAGATACTGACACGACACCGGCAGAAATCCATAACCGGTTTGGTGCAGAAGTTTTGGCTTTAGTGCAAGAAGTCACGGATGACAAAAGCTTGCCCAAACGTGAACGCAAACGTTTGCAAATTGAGCATGCCCCGCACAACTCGGCACGCGCCAAACAAGTCAAACTGGGCGACAAAATCAGTAATGTCCACGATCTGATCCATTCGCCGCCCCACGATTGGTCGTGGAAACGTCGTCAAGAATATTTAGATTGGGCTGAGCAAGTCGTTGCAGGGTTACGCGGTGCAAATCCGGCCCTAGAAGCGCACTACGATGCCCTCTCGGCGGAGACAAAAGAGGCTCTTGCAGCGAAAAGTGAATGAACGCTGTGCAATTACTAATTAGTGCCCATCCAGAAAAGTTTTGTTCCTCGGAAAAACCTTCAAGGTTTTGCACAACAAAATTAGTGCCCATCCAGAAAAGTTTTGTTTTTCGGAAAAACCTTCAAGGTTTTGCAAACCTTGAAGGTTTTGCACAACACAATTCGAGGTAAACTTTTTTGTGCGCAAAAACTTTTGTATCTTCCAAGCTAAAGTTTTTTATGCACAAAATAACTTTAGCTTGGAAACCAATTACCAATAAGCGGTTTTTTACTTTATGTTATGTTATATGCCATTATCAGTGAAGATGCGCCAAATAGCTTGGAAACACGCCTTAAAACCCGTCCCGCCCATTTGGCGCGTTTACAGGATCTTAAATCCCTAGGCCGCTTAGTGTTGGCGGGTCCCCATCCTGCCATTGATGCACCGGATCCGGGGACGGCCGGATTTAGTGGCAGTTTGGTTGTGGCTGAATTCCCATCGCTTGAACAGGCGCGTGCATGGGCCGAAGCTGATCCGTATAATGAGGCCGGCGTGTATGCCCGCGTCACTGTTAAACCCTTTAAAAAGGTCTTACCCTGATGGGTACTGAAGCCCGGCCCTTGCGTCCACTCACATAGAAATTATTAATGAAAGCCATAAACATGCTGGCCATGCTGGGGCGCGTGAGGGGGGCGGACATTTTGCAGGCAAAACGCTAGTGCAACGCCATCGCATGGTGTTTGCCGCTGTCGGTTATTTGATGAAAACGGCTATTCATGCTCTAAGTATTCAAGCCAAAACCCCTGAAGAATTCGTGAGTTAACGGATGCTATCCCTTTTTGGGATAGTATCCGTTTGAACACCATAACGATATCGTGAATTAACGGATGCTATACCCTTTTTGGGATAGTATCCGTTTTATTTGACGGATGCTATCCTTTTTTGGGATAGTATCCGTTTGAACAAAACGCTTTAAATGACTAACCAAGGAGATAAACTGATGTTCAAACCTTTAAGTGCTTGTGTGTTATCCGGTGCTTTGCTAGTACCTCTGTCGGTTTCTGCCGCACCGACTGATCCCGTGGTGATTATTAATGACAAAACTATCACGCAACAGGATTACGACAATTACGTAAAGGCGCGTGCAGAGCAAACCCGTAGTCCTCATGTGAAGCATGACGTGCTTGTTCGAGAACTGATCCAGCGTGAACTACTTAAACAAGACGCGCTCAATAACAATCTGGATAAACAGCCTGAATTTGTTCATAAACTCAACTACATGCGGGACAGTCTGCTGATGGCGATGGCTATGCATGATTATCTGGAGAAACATTCGCAAGACGATGCCGCACTTCGACGCTTGTACGATCAGCAAGTCGCTCACATCAAAGTGCCTAATGAGTACAAGGTGCGGCATATTTTGGTGAAAACCAAAAAGAGGGCAAAAGCCATCATTGCGGAATTAGACGAGGGACAATCCTTTGCAAAGCTTGCCAAGGAGAAATCCACCGACATCGGCTCTGCCAAAAACGAGGGTGACATGGGTTGGATTACCAAGTCAACTGTCGGGGCAGAATTTGGAGCCGCCGTTGAGAAACTGGCAAAAGGCCAGTACACCGCTGCGCCAGTCAAGAGTGAGTATGGCTGGCATATTATCCAACTTGACGATCTTCGTGGGGTAGCATTGCCCTCGTTTGAAAGCGTCAAAGACAGAATCAGATCTGCGATGCAAAACCGGCAGATGCAAAACTATGTGATTGGGTTGAGAAAACAAGCCGACATTAAAATTATCAACAAGCACTAGTGCTCTGTCAAGATTATATTGACGGGTAAATCGGAGTCCAAACTTTAGTTTGGCCGGCTCCAAGATAAATCTTGGACTCCTGTTACCCGTCATTTTCTGCAAACCACTCTGCCTAACCTTTGATGTTTAGGGAATTTCTTATCCCATAAACAATTCCAACCAAACTTTTTTCCAATCATGTCAACCACCTTAGATATCGCCATCGAACTCATCAGTCGTCCTTCTCTCACGCCCTTTGATGCCGGTTGTCAAGCCTTAATTGCTGAACATCTACAAGCCATTGGTTTTATCAGTGAACATTTACGTTTTGGTGAAGTAGACAATCTCTGGGCGCGGCGCGGAACAGCAGCGCCGCTATTTGTGTTTGCGGGACACACTGATGTTGTACCCACCGGCCCTGAAAGTCATTGGCAATTTCCACCGTTTACGCCAACCCAGCACGAAGGTTTTTTGTATGGGCGAGGGGCGGCTGATATGAAAAGCAGCATTGCAGCAATGGTGACAGCCTGCGAGCGTTTTGTGGCTGAACATCCCCAACATAAAGGCTCAATCGCCTTTTTGATAACCAGTGATGAAGAAGGCCCCGCGGTCGATGGTACTGTTAAAGTTATCAATGATTTACAAGCAAAAGGGGAGAAAATAAACTGGTGTTTAGTAGGCGAACCCTCTAGCACTGAACGCTTGGGGGATGTGATAAAAAATGGGCGGCGCGGTTCATTAAATGGTTTATTGACGATTCATGGTACACAAGGACATGCCGCTTATCCGCACCTCGCCGATAACCCGATTCATCGCTTTGCGCCGCTGTTAAAAACGCTCTGCGAAACACAATGGGATCAGGGCAACGACTTTTTTCCCCCAACAAGCTTTCAAATCACCAATATTAATGCAGGCACTGGTGCTGATAATGTGATTCCTGGTGACTTGGCACTACTGTTTAATTTCCGTTATAGCACCGAGTTCACTCACACCCAATTGCAAGAACACGTCACCGCGCTGTTAGACAAACAGGGGCTCAAGTATAGCTTGACATGGCGACACTCAGGTCCACCATACCTGACGACAACGCCCAGTACTTTGATAACGGCTACTCAGCAAGCGATTTCTGAAGTCTGTGGTTACGAAACGACACTCTCGACTGGCGGCGGCACCTCAGATGGACGCTTTATCGCTCCCACCGGCGCACAAGTGGTTGAGTTCGGGCCTCTCAACGCCACAATCCACAAAATCAATGAATGTGTCAATGTTAACGATCTTGACACCCTTTCCAGCATTTATCAGAGGATTCTTGAAAAATTGTTGATATAGTTTGGTAATGGGTAATAGGATTTTACGGATGCTATCCCTTCTTAGGGATAGTATCCGTTTTAACAAAAATGTCACATTTAAATCACCACGCTGCCCTTTCGTACAAGGTTCGCCTGAAACGAATGAGAACATACGCGGCCCTTTCGTACAAGGTTCGCCTTGTACTCCTGAACCCATGTGCTCCTGATAATATGACTTTGTCGTTTGACGGTAGTGCAGCCAATCCGAATTGGGGTGCTCTTTGGACCGGTACGGTTTTGTCTGATAACACAGATGTCGGCATTTACGAGACAAATCGCTATGTCAAATGCGCGCTGTGTGTCAAAGATCAATAGATAAATAACTGGGGGTAATTGGAGTGCAAGTTAACCTTGCACTCCGTTCCGCAGCCCTATTCCCATATACTTCTCCAGAAAAGTTTTGTCAGCCATCTTTGAAGGTTTAGCGCAAAACTTTTCTGAGCAACTATAAGAGGATTCAACCATGCTTAAAATCCCCAATAAATACTTACCATTGACAATGATGCTGCTAGGCACACTACTCGCCAGTCTCAGCACAATTGCCAATGCAGACACTTTGGTTCGCAAAGTCCTCCCAACCGGTGGTGATCACAGCGCGGCGGGTGGCAATGCCATCATTTACACCATTGGGCAACCTATTGTTTCCATTAATCTTTCACCACTACAGGTAGGATTTTTGCCACCCAAAGGTCAAACTACCGAAGAACCCCCAGCGTCGACAACTTGCCCGGTGATTGATGGGGAAGTGATATGTGTTGAATTTCAAGGCCTAAAACCATCTTATAAAGTCGGTGACTTTATCAAAATGGATATTGTCATCAACGTTCAAGTTAATCGTTTTAGCCGCGTTGACTTATGGATTGGCTTGGAACTTCCCGGTGGTGTGTTTTTATTTAAAAACGATTTGCTCGCCAATTCATTCGCGCCAACACCGCTCCCGTTTAAGAAATCTTTGGAAAATCAGACTATTAACCATCGCTTGGTAGATTTGGAGGTGGTACCGGGCTTGGGCGGCAGTTATACGTTTTATGGACTGTATGTGAATGAAGGGGAAAACCCAATGGAACATCTGGATGATCTGTCGACTATCCAACGTTCCAACTTTGTGCTACAGACAACAACGTTGGCAAATGAGTAGTTGTTAATAAAACCGCCAAGGTTTGGAAAACTTTGGCGGTTTTTTTGGTTTTCACTTGCCTACGTTCCCATTGGGGGCGTGCTATAGTTTTTCTGGACGCTTTCAGCATCTATCAGTTTATTAATAATTCGTTTATTTCGTTAATTCGCTGTACTCAACGTTGGCGGTTTTTTTATTGTTCCCACTTGCCTACGTTCCCAAGTCTTAGTGCGAGTGCACAAACGCGGTAATCCCGATACCAAGCAAGGAGTACCTGTCTTGAGTACAACGGATACGCGAAATAAACGGATAAATAAAATGAACGAAAACGGTTTTCTTAAAAGTCATCAAAGGAGCCAATTTTGAACGGCTCAAAGTCACAGATGCCCTCGTCTTGATGCTTCTAAAAAAATTAGGAGAATATGTGAACACTATCCAGTAAGTACAACGAATTTAATTTACGAAAAAAACGAATGGGGGAATTGTGAAATTTTGCGGTGCTTCGATATCGCCGATTTAATAACACGGACATTTCGTCAATTCGCGGTACTCAACTAAACAACTAAACTGTCACCAAGGACAAGTACAACGGATTTACTTCATTCCCGGATTGATTAAAAGGCAACTTTTCTTTGACGCATTCCGTCTTTAGTACAACGGATACGCGAAATAAACGCGAAAACGGTTTTCTTAAAAGTCATCAAAGGAGCCAATTTTGAACGGTTCAAAGTCACAGCTGCTCTCATCTTGGTGCATCTAAAAAAATTAAATTAGGATAATGTGTGAGCACTATCCGTTTATTTCGAGTATCCGTTGTACTTAACGGTTTGTTAAAATTCCGTTAAAATGGGAATGCGTCCCTTCTCTTTTAAAGGGTATACTATTATAAAAATAATAGGAGATGATACATAATGAGTAAATCCATTTTACAACCCGATACCAGTTATAGTTTTGCCGATTATTTTAAACTCAGTTATCCAACAAAAGATATTGTGGCTGAATTTGGATATGGGTACGAGTTGACTAAATTGTCCCTGCCACATGGCACGTTGACGGGAAGCCTTGAACGCCTTCAACACACCTTCTATACAAAATTACCCCATATTTCCTTAACCTCAGAAGCCGCAAAACGTGAAATGCTGGTTGCGCCGATTATCCTTGAATTACTTGATTATATTCAGATGGAGGTTGATATTGAGTACCCGCTGTATGTAGACGAACGGCTGCATGGCAATCTTGATTATTTCATGCACTCGTCGCAGGATTTTGTTATCGTCGCTGCGAAGCAAACGGATTTGGAACGTGGCTTTAGCCAATTGGCGGTTGAGTTAATCGCGATGGCGCGGTATCGAGATGAGCAACCGGAACATATTTATGGTGCTGTCACCGTTGGTGATCTGTGGCGATTTGGAATGCTTGATCGTCAGGGGATGCGTATTGTCAAAGATATTGATTCCTTTCGTGTTCCCCTTGATCTTGACGAGTTGTTTCAAGTGTTTATTGGGATACTTCAGCCCGAATAGCCATCATTCGTGATGTATGCTGATTGTCTGCAATATTTTTATAAATGTCATAAAATTATAACTACTCAGCCCCAACGGGGCTCCTTATTATAGCCTGGGGCAACGCCCCAGGCACTTGGGATACTTCGGCCTGAATAGCCATAACCTGCCTGTCGTCTGCCAGAACCAAAAAATTGGACGCGGGCGGAATGCACTCATCGTTATACACAAGTCCATTTATAAATATTTAAGTCATTAAAATAAAAGCATATTATGTAGGGGGCCGGCAAAGTCTTTGCCCACCATCATATATTTAATGGTGGGCAAAAAAGACGAGGTGGGCTACATTTTGACTTTTCACGACGCGTGGAAACCAGAAAATAGGTTAATCCTTTTTATTTCGGCTGAGCGTGGCTAATAATTCTGCCATGACATCCGGGGGTAGCCCTGTCAGGATTTCTTTCGGCGAAAACTGTTCAAACACCTCTTTCGGCGAAAACTGTTTAACCACATCTTGCGGCGAAAACTGTTCAAACACCTCTTTCGGTGAAAACTGTTCAAACACCTCTTTCGGCGAAAACTGTTTAACCACCTGTGCCGCTGGTAACCCCCGCAATCTTTCTTCGGGTGTCAGCGAGTTAAGAAAGGCTGTGGTGTGGTGTTGGATAGCTTCTTCAAAGGTATAAGACATAACAATCCCCTCCTCTAAATACAGTTGGTACAATGTGTTTAACAACATTTTAGCATTTGGATTACGCCATTGATAATGGCTATCACCAAATTTAAAACCGTCATATGTCCCACTAAAAAACTGCCAAATCGCATTTTGTGCTTGTTTAGACATTTGATTGAGGGCGAGGATTCGTATCGTATGTGAGCCCCAGACGACTTCATACACGCCCTGATGACACTCTTTGAATGTGCTGTTAAATTCCTGTTTTAACAACTTGCGGGGATAACGAGTACTCACCGCATATAGTCGAAATGAATCAGCGGGTAACTCTTTCCAACCCTTAAAATCTAGCCATTTTCGATAATTAATATAATGCCCAGACAGTTCGAGCAAGGTAAGCGTGTCCAAAGGCTCTTGTAACGATTTATAGGTGACCAGATTGTGTGCCGATAAATTATCTAAGCCATCGGGCAATGTTAGAAGTGGTTTGCCATCGGTTTTTTCAATGAGAAGCACATCTAACAGTTGTGGTTTAGTTGACAGGTCCTTTTCTATTTCAACTTTATAGTTGGAACCGGTAAAATAGTCCGTCAACGTCCATCCAAACAGATGGTGCCAGTTAATTTTTTCCAAAAATACGCCTCCTTTGTGCAAGTTGTGCAAAGAAACTTGGAACGAAGGATTCATCGCCCGAATCGTGCAAGGGAACTTTGCAGTCCTAGTATACCGTTTTTCTATGCTGGTGCGGACTTCAATGGGTTCCCACGCCAAGGCTCAAGTGAAACATTGGACGCTGGCGCGTCAATGCCATTAAGTTAAGCTAAGCTTTTTTGTGAGGGCAACCATAAAGGATTGCCCCAACTCAGGACGGTTCTGTAGGGGCAATCCCCCGCGCAAGCCCTTAACTTAATGGCAGTGACGCAGGCGCGTGTGAACCAGAAATTTTGCTTTTGAAACACGATAAAAATTCGTAATATCAGGCATTATTTGTAATTGTATAAAAACAGCCCTTTCAATCTGCTGTATAACTACACCCACGCTTTAGGTTTTAAAAACACGTCATACAACCGCGCTTCTGGTGAACCCGGTTCTGGTTGCCAGTTGTAACGCCATTTCACTAAAGGCGGTAAAGACATCAAAATAGACTCGGTGCGTCCACCACTTTGTAGCCCAAATAAAGTCCCGCGATCATAGACTAAATTAAATTCGACATAACGTCCGCGCCGATATAATTGAAAATCCCGCTCACGTTCCGTGTAGGGCGTTGCTTTACGTTTGCTCACAATGGGTAGATAGGCGGGCAAATAATGATCACCGACACTTTGCATAAAAGCAAAGCAAGTGTCAAAGTCCCATTGATTTAAATCATCAAAAAATAAACCACCCACACCACGCGGCTCGTTACGGTGTTTCAGAAAAAAATACTTGTCACACCACGCCTTATAACGCACATACACTTCTTCCCCAAATGGATCACAAGCCGCTTTTGTTGTCCGATGCCAATGCACTGCGTCTTCTTCAAAACCATAATAGGGCGTTAAATCAAAGCCACCTCCAAACCACCATATTGGGGATGACTTTTCTGAGTCAGGGGAAGATTCGGCCAGAAAAAAGCGCACATTGGCATGAGAGGTAGGCACATAAGGATTGAGTGGGTGTATCACCAACGAAACCCCCATGGCTTGAAAACGACGGCCTGCTAATTCAGGACGTTTTGCCGTCGCCGCTGCCGGCAAGGTTTCCCCATAAACATGAGAAAAATTCACCCCGGCTTGTTCAAAAACCGCACCGTTGCTCAGAACACGCGATCTGCCACCACCGCCGTTTTCACGTTGCCATTGTTCTTCCTGAAATGCTGCAAAGCCATCTTCGTTGGCAAGTTCGGTACAAATACGATCTTGTAGTGCCAATAAATAATTTTTAACGGGTTCAATGTATTGTTGAGGCATAAAGGGTTCCTGAGTTAAAACCATTATGAATGAGGGAGGTCAACGAATTTTTTTTTAGTGCAAGGTTTGCCTGAAACGAATGAGTGCGTGGAAAAAATGGCGGTTCAAACGGATACTCTCCCGGTAAGGGATAGCATCCGTAGAGATAATTAATGCTTTTTGGGGGGACGAATTTGAGATTGAAATGCCTGACACAGAATGCTTTGCTTTTGGAGGAGGGGACGAATTTGAGGGATTCATTTGCCTAGAAACGTGTTGTTCTGAAAAACCTTCGAGGCAAACCTCGAAGGTTTTGTTTTCTGGACGACTCTATTACAACTTATCAGCCTGAGTGAGGAAATTGTCGATTTCGATTTCCGCTTCGATGGCATAAATTTCCTCTTGCATCCCATCAAGCGTACTCGTCATATCTCCGCCAAGATTATCAACATCACCTTCAAGGCTGCTGTAGTCTTGAATGGTACGCAACGCATCCACCATATCCCGCTTAGCCTCTAAATGAGCCACCTTTAATCTCACTAAGTCAAGATTGTCAATCAGTTTTCTTAACGTACTTTCCAGCTTGGTTTCCGCTGCCTTAAGTTGTTCGAGAAAATGTTCCATCTCTTGAACAGTGCTTTTCAAGAGATTGATTTTCTCAGGAGAACCCTCAGAACTTTCCATGTTAGCAAGCGTGTTTTTCCTTCTTTGCAGCTTGCCTTCAAATGTCTTCCGTGAAACTTTCACCTTGATAAGATTGCCTCTGACTTCGACTATCTTGTTCTCATACTTCTGAATGGCAATATCGCCTTTGCCAACCAAATCTTGAATTTGGTTGGTGATGCGTTTCTTGATGACATCAACAGTCGCTCTCCCGTCTTCACCACAGCCAAGGGGTAGTAACAGGATAAAAAATGGTAGTAACAATTTCAGTTTATTCATTAAGCTGCTCCTCTATCAGAGATTTGGTTGTTTCAGCATTAGCCAACACGGCATTAGCCTCGTTTAACAGTTTTTGTGAGATAGCACTAAATTTCTTGCGGCCTTGTATCTCATCAATTTTGTATGCTACATAAGCGCCCTCCACTTTTTCATAAAGCCGGTTCCACGTCGAATTTAAGTCCTTACGAAGCCCTTGCCATTGCTTGAGTGATTGATTAATCATTTCACGTTGGTTTGGGTACATCCCTTTCAATTCATATAGTTGTTGAATTTTCTTATCAGCCAACGCAATTTCTTTACTCATCTTAAGCATAGTCCTATGGAATTCAGGATTCATGTCATTGAGAAATGCGTAAACTTTGCTTTGGGCATCAACAACTTCCTCTGTCTCGTTACATCCAATAGGAACTAAACTTATTAATAATAACAGTAATAAAATAAGCTTATTCATCAAGCTGTTCCTCTATAGTGGATTTGGTAGCCTCTGCATTCGCCAACACGGCATTAGCCTCTTTTAGGAGTTCTTTTGACAGAACACTAAATTTATTTCTGCCTTCGATCTCATCAATTTTGTAGATGACATACGCCCTTTCGACTTTGTCGTAGATATCCGCCGAAACTTGGTTTAATTGCCCCTCCAGTGTTTGCCATCGATTAATTTTTTTATCAATCATTTGGCTTTGGTTTGAAAATGTTTTTCTTAAGGCCTGCAGTTGTTGAATCTTATTATCAGCCAGTGCAATTTCTTCCTGAATTTTCTGCATTTTTTGATTTAACTCAGGATTCATGTCTTGTATAAAAGACATGACGACGTGTTCGGGACGTTCAGATTCAGATTCATTACGCCAATCATGGAGCCCCCCAATCACAATCAGTGTTGCATAAGTCCCAATAATGAGTCCTGCTATAATCAAACTAATAAGCGGTACTTTACGCCAATTTATCAGCACCACTAATAGTATAACAATCAATAACACCAATCCTAACCATATCCACATAATAGTCATACCTCATAAATTATTATAGCGGATATCGCGAATTTCGCCAATGACTCAATCCAATATTTTTGCGAAAACCCCGCTTTTTTTTTGGTAAAAAAAAATGACACCAAAGTGTTTTCAGTTGATACTTTACCAAAGGAGAGAAGTTTTACCATTGCCACTTGTGCAATGCTTTAACCTTACCACCTATCAGTTTTTATTCAACACAGAGATACAGAGTTACACCAACAACTCTTGATGACTCTGTGTGACTTTGTGTGACTGAAGTGAACTCGAATGTTCAAAAAAATTTTACCAACTGATAGGCGCTAAGCCTTTTTTACATTTTCCAAAATGCTCACCGATT
>Ga0164315_10003551_pt1 | contig 12096 bp, 16 predicted proteins | sample GuaBasSedimGuay6_FD_113737 | JGI IMG/M metagenome (GOLD analysis project Ga0164315, IMG submission 113737) | Subseafloor sediment microbial communities from Guaymas Basin, Gulf of California, Mexico - Guay6, Core 4569-2, 0-3 cm | ecosystem: Environmental > Aquatic > Marine > Hydrothermal vents... | reverse complement strand
GAGCCCTATAAAGGAAAAGGTATTTTGTATAAAGGTGAAGTTATCAGGAAGAAAGCTGGTAAAGCTGCTGCTGAGAAATAATCAACAATAAAACTAAGCTAACAATGGCAATAAAAAATAGAAAGCAGTATAGAAGAAACCGTATCAAAATGCGGATTCGAAAAATCGTAAGTGGTTCTGTTGAAAGACCACGTATGACGATTTTTAGAAGTAACAAACAAATATATGTTCAGCTTATTGATGACCAGGCAGGACATACAATTTTATCAGCTTCATCAAAAGATGATGATAAGGCACCAAAACTTGAACAAGCTAAAAAAGTTGGTGCCAGTGTTGCAGAAAAAGCAAAAGAGGCTGGTATTGAAAATGTAGTTTTCGACAGAAATGGTTATTTATATCATGGCAGAATAAAAGCTTTAGCAGAAGCTGCCAGAGAAGGTGGACTTAAATTTTAACGATTATGGCAAACGCAAATATTAAAAGGGTAAAATCAAGCGATATTGAATTTAAAGACAGGTTGGTAAGCATCCAGCGTGTTACCAAAGTAACCAAAGGAGGTAGAACATTTAGTTTCTCAGCCATTGTTGTTGTTGGTAATGAACAGGGTGTTGTTGGATTCGGGCTTGGTAAAGCAAAAGAAGTAACTGCTGCTATTGCAAAAGGAATTGATGATGCTAAGAAAAACCTTATTAAAGTTCCTGTATTGCATGGTACTTTACCTCACGAACAAGATGGAAAATATAGCGGTGCAAAAGTATTCTTAAAGCCAGCAGCTCCTGGTACAGGTGTTATTGCAGGTGGTGCTATGCGTGCTGTATTGGAAAGTGTTGGGGTAAAGGATGTATTGGCCAAATCAAAAGGTTCATCAAATCCACATAGTGTAGTTAAAGCTACAATCAATGCTTTGGTACAATTGAGAGATCCTTATACGATTGCTCAGTTAAGAGGAATTGAATTGGATGCTGTTTTTAATGGTTAACCTATTTTAAAAGGAAATAATGACTATGAAAAAAATAAAAATTAAACAAGTAAAAAGTGGAATTGGACGGACACTTCGTCAAAAAAGAACACTTGAAGCACTTGGTCTGAGAAAAATGCAGCAGGAAAGAGAAATGGAAGCTACACCTCAGGTTTTAGGAATGATTCACAAAGTGAAACATTTATTATCAATCGAAGAAGTTTAATAATATAATTAATTAGATAAGATGGATTTAAGTAATCTTAAACCGGCAAAAGGTTCAACTAAAAACAGGAAAAGAATTGGTAGGGGGCAAGGCTCTGGCTACGGTGGTACTTCCACAAAAGGCCATAAAGGAGCAAAGTCCAGGTCAGGTTACAACAGTAAGCCAGGATTTGAAGGTGGACAAATGCCATTGTACAGAAGAGTACCTAAGTTTGGTTTTAAAAACATAAACAGGGTTGAGTACAGGGGGATCAATATTGACAGGTTGCAAAAACTTGCCGATGAATATAAGCTGAAGAGTATTGATACACAAATCTTAATCGATAAAGGATTGGCCAATAAGAAGGACCTGATTAAAATATTGGGAAGAGGGGAATTGAAAGCCAAACTTGAAGTAACAGCTCATGCTTTTTCAAAGACAGCAATCGAAGCCATTGAAGCTCAAGGTGGAGTTGCAACAAAAATCTAATTTTAGATGAAGAAATTAATAGAAACAATAAGAAATATTTCTAAGATTGAGGATTTAAGAAATCGAATTCTTTACACCCTTGGTATAATTTTGATTTATAGGTTAGGAGCTTATATCGTATTACCAGGTGTTGATCCGCATCAATTGACGAATTTACAAAATCAGGGTAGTGAGGGATTGCTTGGATTACTAAATATGTTTTCAGGTGGTGCTTTTTCAAATGCCAGTGTATTTGCCCTGGGAATTATGCCTTATATCTCTGCTTCAATTGTAATTCAATTGTTAGGAATGGCGATTCCATATTTTCAGAAATTGCAGAAAGAAGGAGAGAGTGGGAGAAGAAAAATTAATCAAATTACACGTTACCTTACCGTAGTTATATTAATTTTCCAATCACCAGCATACATTGCAAACCTCGTTCGTCAGTTGCCCGCAGAAGGTATTTATCCTTTTGATCCAGGTATAGCTGCAACTTCTATATTCTCATTTTTTGGAATTTCATCAATCATTACCCTTACCGCAGGTTCAATGTTTATCATGTGGTTAGGTGAACGAATTACTGAAAAAGGAATTGGAAATGGTATTTCATTGATCATTATGATTGGAATTATTGCCAGGTTACCTTTTGCATTGTTTGGTGAGTTTGTTGCCAGAATGGAAGAGCAAGGTGGCGGTGGACTAGTGTTCTTTGTGATTGAAATTGCAGTTTTGGTTTTCGTTATTTTACTGACTATTTTATTGGTGCAGGGAACAAGAAGAATACCGGTGCAATATGCCAAACGAATTGTTGGAAATAAACAATATGGAGGTGTACGACAGTATATTCCTTTAAAGGTGAATGCTGCTGGTGTAATGCCTATCATTTTTGCGCAAGCAATCATGTTTCTTCCAATTACATTGGCTGGATTTACGGATTCAGATAGTATGTCAGGATTTGTGAATGCATTTGCAAACATTAATGGATTCTGGTATAACTTTACGTTTTTTATGATGATTATCATATTTACTTATTTTTATACAGCCATTACGGTTAATCCAAATCAAATGGCCGATGATATGAAGAAAAATGGCGGATTTATTCCGGGTGTAAAACCTGGAAGAAAGACTGCCGAATTTATAGATAATGTGATGTCGCGTATTACATTACCGGGATCTATATTCCTTGGTTTGGTGGCAATTATGCCTGCACTTATTAGTATATTGGGTGTAAGTACGCAGTTTGCGCAGTTTTATGGAGGAACATCTTTATTAATTTTGGTAGGTGTTGTGCTGGATACACTGCAGCAAATTGAAAGTCATTTGTTGATGAGACATTATGATGGATTGACAAAATCAGGAAGAATAAAAGGTCGTTCATCATTTAGCATGACCGGATAATTTAAAATTTATCAAGGGTGTACTGATGATCTATTTGAAGACAAACGAAGAGATTGAATTAATAAAAGAAAGTTCTTTACTTGTTGGTAAAACTTTAGCTGAAGTAGCTAAATTGATTAAACCCGGTGTAAAAACCATTGAGCTGGATAAACTTGCTGAAGAGTTTATCAGTGATCATGGTGCCGTCCCTGGATTTAAAGGGTACAATGGATTTCCATATACACTATGTATTTCGATCAACGAAAATGTAGTTCATGGTTTTCCTTCAAAAAGGGAATTGATAGACGGAGATATTGTATCTGTGGATTGTGGCACATTGATGAATGGATTTTATGGCGATTCGGCCTACACTTTTGGAGTTGGCAACGTTAAGGAGGAAATTACAGCCTTAATGAAACGAACAAAAGAGTCGTTGTATATCGGGATTGAAAAGGCAGTAGCAGGAAATCGTGTGGGAGATATCGGAAATGCCATTCAAAAATATGTTGAGGAAGTTGGCTACACAGTTGTGCGGGATTTGGTTGGACACGGATTGGGGAAAAATTTGCATGAAAAACCAGAGGTTCCAAATTATGGTCGCAAAGGTACAGGTCCGATATTAAAAGAAGGAATGGTACTGGCGATTGAACCTATGATCAATCTTGGCACAAAAAAAGTAGTTCAGGAAAAAGATGGCTGGACCATTAGGACTGCAGACAGAAAAGCATCGGCTCATTTTGAACATGATGTGGCAATTAGAAAAGGGAAAGCTGAAATTCTGTCAACATTTGATTATATTGAAGAAGTAATAAATAATTAACAATTAATAGCATAAATTTTATCCGGTTTATATGGCAAAACAAGCCTCAATAGAGCAAGACGGAACAGTGATTGAATCATTGGGAAATGCAATGTTCCGTGTAGAACTTGAAAATGGACATGTCATTACTGCCCATATTTCAGGAAAGATGCGGATGCATTACATTAAAATATTACCTGGTGATAAGGTAAAATTAGAAATGTCGCCTTATGACTTAACAAAAGGTCGGATAACATTCAGATACAAATAAAATTAATTAACATGAAAGTAAGGGCATCAATAAAGAAAAGAACTCCGGATTGTAAAATTGTACGCCGGAAAGGACGTTTGTATGTGATTAATAAAAAAAATCCTAGGTACAAACAAAGACAAGGATAATCAATTGTAGGTTTATCAATTAAAATTGCAATTAAAAATTCAAAATAATAATATATGGCTCGTATAGCAGGTATTGACATACCAAAAAACAAAAGAGGAGTAATTGCCTTAACATATGTTTATGGAATTGGCTCATCCAGAGCAGCAGAGATTCTTTTAGCAGCAGGTATTGATGTTAACAAAAAAGTTCAGGATTGGACTGATGATGAGCAAAACAGCATTCGTAATTATATCAGCAATTCTTTTAAGGTTGAAGGTGAATTGCGCTCTGAAGTACAATTGAATGTAAAACGATTGATGGATATTGGAACTTACCGTGGTATTCGTCATCGTATTGGATTGCCATTGCGCGGACAAGGCACGAAAAACAATGCACGTACACGTAAAGGACGAAAAAGAACTGTTGCCAATAAGAAAAAAGCAATTAAAGGTTAATGATTAGTTGATTTTAATTCGACGGAAAATTATTTAATATATGGCTAAGAAAACCAGAACAACGAAAAAAAGGGTTGTTAAAGTAGAACCATTTGGAAAAGCATATATCAGTGCATCCTTTAACAACATTATCATTACGCTAACCAACAGTGGTGGGCAGGTTATATCCTGGGCATCAGCTGGCAAAATGGGATTTAGGGGTTCAAAGAAAAATACTCCTTATGCTGCACAGATGGCGGCTGAAGATTGTGCCAAAAAGGCTTACGACCGGGGATTGCGTAAAGTAAAGGTTTATGTTAAAGGACCTGGATCCGGAAGGGAATCTGCTATGCGTACATTGCATTCACAAGGAATTGAAGTTACTGAGATAAATGATGTAACTCCATTACCACACAATGGTTGCAGACCTCCTAAAAGAAGACGGGTTTAAGTATTTTATTATATCGATTTAGATTAGAATTTATCATTAGAAAAATATAAAGAAATGGCAAGATATACAGGTCCGAAAACAAAAATTGCAAGGAAGTTCAAGGATCCAATTTACGGTCCGGATAAAAGTTATGATAAGAAGAACTATCCTCCCGGACAGCATGGTAACTCAAGGCGTAGAAGAAAGCAGTCAGAATACGGCATTCAGCTACAGGAGAAGCAAAAAGCAAAATACACATATGGTGTACTTGAGAAACAATTTAGAAATTTGTTTGTAAAGGCATCTCGTAAAAAGGGAATTACCGGTGAAATTTTATTACAATTGATCGAAGCTCGTTTAGATAATGTTGTATTCCGGTTAGGAATTGCTCCAAGTCGCCCGGCTGCACGTCAGTTAGTTTCTCATCGTCACATTACAGTTAATGGTGAGTTGGTAAGTATTCCATCCTATGCTATTAAACCAGGTGATGTTATTAGCGTAAGGGAAAAATCAAGATCATTGGAAGCCGTTACTGATTCCCTTGCTTCAAGAGGTGGTGGCTTTTCGTGGTTAGAGTGGGAAGAAGAAAACATGAATGGTAAGTTTTTAAATTACCCAAAAAGAGACGAGATTCCTGAAAATATCAAGGAACAATTAATCGTTGAATTATATTCTAAGTAAAATAATTTATCTATAAAATAACACATAACTGATGACAGTTTTAGCATTTCAAAAACCTGATAAAGTTATCATGATTGAAGCTGATGAATTCAAAGGCATCTTTGAATTCCGTCCGCTTGAACCAGGATTTGGTATTACTATAGGTAATACGCTAAGAAGAATACTATTATCCTCATTGGAGGGATTTGCAATAACATCAATAAAGGTTGAAGGAGTTGAACAGGAGTTTTCTACGATTGAAGGTATAGTGGAAGATGTTACAGAAATCATTCTGAATTTCAAGAAGATTCGTTTCAGAAGACAAATAGACAGTGAAACCACAGAAAAAGTACATATCGTAATTGGCGATCAGGAGGTTTTTAAGGCTGGTGACATCAACAAATTCTTATCTGTATTTCAGGTATTAAACCCTGATGAAGTAATTTGTAAAATGGAACCTAACGTTAAACTTTCACTTGAATTAACCATTGAAAAAGGACGTGGATATGTTCCAGCTGAGGAGAATAAATCCCTGAACGCTTCATTGGGAACCATTTTTATGGATTCTATTCATACACCTATTAAAAATGTAAAATTCCATGTGGAAGATTACAGGGTTGAACAGAAGACTGACTACGAAAAACTGGTTCTGGAATTGGATACTGATGGTTCTATACATCCAAAAGAAGCACTAAAAGAGGCTGCTAAAATATTAATTCATCACTTTATGTTGTTTTCAGATGAAAGGATTACACTTGATTCAGAAGAGAAAACAGTAACTGAAGAATTTGATGAAAGTTCATTGCACACACGCCAGTTGTTAAAAACAAAATTAGTTGACCTCGACTTATCAGTAAGGGCATTAAATTGTTTGAAAGCTGCTGATGTTGAAACATTGGGTGATTTGGTTCAATTTAACAAAAACGATTTGTTGAAATTCAGGAATTTTGGTAAAAAATCATTGACAGAGTTAGAAGAGCTGGTTAAGACCAAAGGACTTGAATTTGGAATGAATATTTCGAAGTATAAATTAGATAAGGAATAATCGAGATGAGACACAGGAAGAAAATAAATCATTTATCGAGGACAAGCTCACACAGGAAAGCGATGTTGTCAAATATGGCCAGTTCGCTTATTCTACATAAACGTATTCATACAACAACTGCGAAGGCAAAAGCCCTGCGCAAATATATTGATCCGTTGATCACTAAGTCAAAAGAAGATACTACTCATTCACGAAGAATAGTTTTTAGTTACCTGCAGGATAAAGAAGCAGTTACTGAATTATTCAGGGAAATATCTACAAAAGTAGCTGACAGACCAGGTGGATATACACGTATCATTAAATTGCCTAACCGATTGGGTGACAATGCTGAGATGTGTATGATGGAACTTGTTGATTACAACGAAAACCTATTGGGCGATAAGCAAGCAAAAGCTAAATCAACAAGAAGAAGAAGAGGAGCAACTAAGAAAAAAGCTGATGATCAAACTAAAACTGCAATAGCAGAAGAAGCTGTTGCTGAAGCCGTTGCCACAGAGGAAGTAGTTGATGAAGTTGTTGCAGAAGAAATTGTTGAGGAGAAAGCTCCAGAAGCAGAAGTTATAGTTGAGGAAGAAAAGAAAGAAGAGCCTATAGCTGAAGTAAAAGAAGAAGAGAAGAAAAAAGAAGTTCCCGAAGCAAAGGTTGAAGAAGAAAAACCTGCTGAAGAGGAAAAAAAAGATGACTCTAAACAAGAATCCAAATAATTGGTTTGAGTAAATTAATCGTTAATTGAAGGATAAAGCAATTCGCTTTATCCTTTTTTTGTAATTTCACCACAAATTATTAACACACAAATACAATTTATTATGAGTACAATTTTGAATATACATGCAAGACAGATATTGGATTCAAGAGGGAATCCAACCATTGAGGTTGATGTGATGACCGATAGCGGAATCGTTGCCAGAGCTGCTGTTCCATCAGGTGCTTCTACTGGAATTCACGAAGCAGTGGAATTGAGGGATGATGACAAAAAATTATTTTCAGGTAAAGGTGTTTTAAAAGCAGTCCACAATGTAAATAATATTTTGAATGAAGAATTGAATGGCTATTATATCTCTGATCAGAATGAGATTGATACTGCAATGATTGAAATTGATGGAACACCTAATAAAGCAAATCTTGGAGCCAATGCAATTCTTGGTGTTTCATTAGCAGTGGCAAAAGCTGCTGCACTTGAAAGCGACCAGGCATTGTTCCGTTATGTTGGTGGTGTTAATGCCAATACGTTACCAATTCCTATGATGAATATTTTGAATGGTGGTTCGCATGCTGATAACAGCATCGACTTTCAGGAGTTTATGATAATGCCTGTTGGAGCCAATTCTTTCAGTGAAGCCTTAAGAATGGGAGTGGAAGTATTCCATCATTTAAAAGCTGTTTTGAAAAAGCAAGGTCACTCAACCAATGTTGGTGATGAAGGTGGTTTTGCACCTAACCTTGGTTCAAATGAGGAAGCTATTAAAGTAGTTTTACAAGCCATCGAAAAAGCCGGTTATAAACCTGGCGATGATATTTGTATTGCTTTAGATCCTGCATCATCAGAATATTTTGTTGAGAAAGAAAATGTATATCATTTAAAATGGTCGACTGGTGATAAATTAACGCCAGCTGAAATGGTTGACTTCTGGAACGACTGGGCGAAAAAATATCCTATCATATCCATCGAAGATGGTATGGCCGAAGATGATTGGGACGGATGGAAACTGATGACCAGGAAAATGGGAAATAAAATCCAGCTTGTGGGCGATGATTTGTTTGTAACCAACACCGAAAGACTTCAAAAAGGAATCGACATGGGTGTAGCAAACTCTATCTTGATCAAAGTTAACCAGATTGGTACTTTAACAGAAACTATCAACGCTGTTAATCTAGCAAATCAAAATGCTTATACTTCCGTAATAAGTCATCGTTCTGGTGAAACTGAAGATACAACCATTGCTGATTTAGCTGTTGCTTTAAATACCGGACAAATTAAAACTGGTTCTGCCAGTCGTTCCGATCGTATTGCAAAGTATAATCAATTGCTAAGAATTGAAGAACAATTAGGATCACAAGCAAGGTTCCTTGGAAAAAACTTCAAATACGCAAGATAAGATATCTTAATTCTATATAGAAAATGCATCTGGATGATTCTGGATGCGTTTTTTTTATGAGTCATTTTTCAGTATTATAAATAATCGTTAGGTCGAGACTATACAATAACAGCTGTTCATATCGTTCTAATATAATTATGTTTGAACTATATATTCAATATTTTTGCTTTTCAAACTAATATGTGTGTTTGTATTATTCGGATTTGGCCATAAAACTTTCAATGAAAAACAACTGCGGGATGTTACCCATTGTTACCATTGCAATAATGTAACAAACTGGATACTGAGCCGACAAACAAACTGGTTTACCCTGTTCTTTATTCCTGTGATTCCTTTCAAAACTGATTATCAGGTTTATTGCCCAATCTGTAAGAAGGGTCATAAGATTACACAAAATGAATTTGATCAAAAATCAATGAATATTTGAATTGAATATTTATGATGAGAAAAAATTCCTGCATCATTTTATTTTTGATTGCAACAATATTTGTACAAGCACAAACTCATAATGGCAAATTGTATTATCCACAAGCTGATACAAGGATGGAGATCAAGCAGATCTGTAAAACAAGCAAAGTCGGAAGGTAAACACGTTTTAATACAGGTAGGTGGCAATTGGTAAGGCTGTGTATTCGGTTTCATAATTTTATAAATGAAAACGCCAGAATAGATTCTATCTTAGATGCCAATTATATTTTTCAACTACTGAATCACAGTAAAGAAAGACCAAACCTGGATATCCTAACCGAATATAAATATCCCCAGTGCTTTGGGTTTCCGGTTATCCTTATCCTTGATGGAGATGGAAATTGATCCATACACAAAAAACAGCATATTTTGGAGAAGATAATGACTATAGCGAAAAGATTATCTTTGGTTTTTTAAAAGATTGGTCACTGGCGGTACTGAATCCCAAAAATTACCAAAAGGTATACTTGTGTTAATTCTATTATAAAATGATGGGCAATTATTAAGTTACGGTTTTAATCCTCCCTCTTTATCTCCCTCCAAAGGGAGAAATCAGCGGTGTAATTTAATAAATGCCCTTAGACTTAATTCGACTCTTAAAGCTTGACTATTTTGTTGATTGGTTAATGTGGTTAAATCTGTAAATTGGATATACTCGTTTCCTAATCAACCAATTCCCCAATTTAACCAGTTTGACGACTATACGAAATTCGCCTCCCATATAATTGCGCCATAAACCGCAAAACGGATAAATCGGGATAATGCCCAGAATAGATATTTTTTAGGAGGATAATGTAAGGAGCCCACTAGCATGCTTATGCCTGACCAGGGCAGGGGAGTAAGTGCAGCCACAAGGATCAGGAAGGGGCCAAACTTTTGTAATAAACTGTGATATTTGCCGAGGTAACGTTTCCTTAGATATCGGAATAGCAAGGTTTTGTTTAAAAAATTCCCGAATAAATAACCGGCAAATCCAGCCATATAACTGAGTGCTGCAAAAATAAAGACAAGCATAACATAATCCCAGATACCTCCAAAGCGTAAAGCCCATATCATAAACAATTCAGGAGGAATGAGGCCAAACACCAATTCAGAAATAATATAGATTGCAAAAATCAGGCGTGTTGAATCAAAGATGGGTTCCAACCATTCGGCAAAATTTAAATGCACATAATTTTTGAAAAGGATAAAAATGATAATCAACACACCAAACCAGGCAAAACCCCTGAGCAGGTATTTCAGAAAAAAGCTTGTTTTCTCGCTTAATTTTAAAAATTGCATGACAATGGTGTGTTCTGCAAAAGTAATTAAAAATATTGGCCGATAAATTGTGGAATTAAAGGGTATGCACAATTTAAAGTCAAACTAATGCATTAATTGTTAAATTTGATATTAGAAATTAAATACAGTAAACTGGACTTTGATGTTATTGTGCATTATGCCAGAAATGATATTTTTGAAATGAAAGTTAGTGGTCAACAGGAAATTAAAAAAGAAAAGGGAGATATTCCAACAGAATAAATTATTTTTGAATTTTAAAGAATCTATTGATAAAAAGTCTACGAATTTTTTTCTGCATTTTATTTCCGGATTCTAAGTTATTTAATGCCTGATATAAGATCGAATTATTATGCTAATGAAGTTTACTTGTACAATTATTTTATTATTAGCTTTCACTCTCGGATTTTCCCAAAATCAATCTAATTCCTATCAAAATGACCGTAAAGGGCAATTGTATTTTTATTGGGGCTGGAATTGGGGTTGGTATAGTAAATCAAATATTCATTTCAAGGGACCTGATTATGATTTTACACTTGATAAAGTAAGTGCAAAAGACAGACAAGGCAAGTTTGATGCTAATATTTATTTAAATCCAATGAATGCTACTATTCCCCAGTATAATTTCAGGGTAGGATATTTTATCAACAATAATTACAACGTTTCTTTTGGAATTGACCATATGAAATATGTTATAGCAGCCGATCAGCTTGTGAAAATATCCGGAGAAATCAGTAATGCAGGGACAAAATATGATGGATTTTATGATAATGATGATATCATAATTGAGGAAGATTTTCTGCGGTTTGAACATACAGATGGTTTGAATTATGTAAACCTTGAATTTAGAAGATTTGATAAATTGTTTGCCTGGAAAAAAATAAGCCTCAATATTACGGAGGGGCTGGGAGCTGGTATATTGTATCCAAAAACAAATACACTTTTATTCAACAGGGAAGTTCATGATGAATTTCATTTGTCGGGCTTTGGATTAAGTGCTGTGGTAGGTATCAATATTACATTTTTCAAATACTTTTTCATTCAAACAGAATTTAAGGGTGGCTACATAAATATGCCGGATATTGAAATTTCAAGTTCAAATTCTGAGAAAGCCAACCAGGACTTTTTCTTCTCTCAGTTAAATGTGGTTTTTGGAGCTAGTATTAACCTTCAAGACAAAAAAACAAAAGCAGACAAAAATTAGTTCGCAGGTTCAAAGGAAAAATTTTTGCTCGAAGATAAATATTCATTATCTTAGTCAGCATAATAAATAATAAATAGAAACCATAAAATGAATATAAATTTTGTATTTTTCATTTTCTGATAAATAAAAATTTTCAAACAGATGAAAGAGAAAAATGATTTGAATTTAGCTGTCCTTATTGATGCAGATAATATTCCTTATGCCAATATCAAAGGGATGCTTGATGAGATTGCTAAACTCGGGACACCAACCATTAAAAGAATATATGGCGATTGGACAAAACCTACAGTATCAG
>Ga0164315_10003550_pt1 | contig 12097 bp, 9 predicted proteins | sample GuaBasSedimGuay6_FD_113737 | JGI IMG/M metagenome (GOLD analysis project Ga0164315, IMG submission 113737) | Subseafloor sediment microbial communities from Guaymas Basin, Gulf of California, Mexico - Guay6, Core 4569-2, 0-3 cm | ecosystem: Environmental > Aquatic > Marine > Hydrothermal vents >... | reverse complement strand
TTGTTGGAATTGACATCCTGCCCGGTACCGCCTGAGATTTGGAACGTGTCGACGTTGCATGAGCCTGCTATCGTCGATCCGGTTGGAAACCAGAAGAACTCCCCGAGTTCGATGATCACCCCGGAGTCAATGAAAAACTGGCCGTAGCTGAAGCTTTGGGGGTAAGGGTGTTCCTCAAATTCGACACAGTCCAACGCCGATTCACTGTCGCAGACGTCATCGATCCACAGTTCCTGACCGCCGACAGAGAACGAACTGACCACGCCAGTGATACGAATGACCCCGAGCCCGGTAGGCGAATTCAGAACCTCGACCAGCGTGCCACCCACGATCTGGCCGTGAAGAACATCAAAATTTGGCTCATTCCTGAAATCTCCGTTGATGGTCAAGTTGATATTGCCGCCATACTCGCCGAAGAGAAGCCTCAGGTCTTCTACGTCCCTGCCGAAGTCAAAATTTAGATTGATGTTGTTGACCCCCAGATCGAGGCCGGTTCCACCGCCAAGGTTGAGGGTTTGCACGTCGGAAGACCCCGCGGATGTCCAAGTGCCCCCTGACCACTGGAATGGCTCCGCCGAAATACTGACGCCCGAGTCGAAAAACGAGTCCGTGACGTGATAGATGGTTCCCGGCGTCAGACTCTCGAAGTCAATGCAATCGCCCGGCGCCAGGGTGCCGATTGCCGGGGCGGCAGTCGAGAGAATCAGAACAATGGAGGCAATGGCGATGGGTGTATTCGGTGAGCAAATCATATGATTCGGTTGCATTTCGACCTCCCAGGTTGATGAACGGGAGAGTCGACCGAGGCACTGGGTGGGGGACGGTCCCCTCCCGTTTCCATAGATTCTTGAGTGTGCCTTCTCGAAATATAGGTTCCGGCCGGTGATTTGTCACCCCGACGCGGTAGATCTCTGGTGAATTTTCAGGTGAGTGGGCTGAGGTCTATCCCCAGTGCCGACCGTGTTCAATTTCCGGTCGCGCATTGGCGTTCAAGGAGGGTGTAGGGCATTGAATCACCAGCGCCTTTCGGGTGTCGTGAAGGCCCTTTTTTGTTGCATCCTCTGCCCGTACGGTGAGTACAGCGTCTCGAATGCGCCTCAAATGGCACTTAACGACCCTCCGAAATCCATCCGCCATCAACGCCCTACATCCTCCTACCCTCCTGGCGTCCCAGCTGATTCTTACTCCGGCAACGCCCTCTTGATCGCCTCGGCCAACTCCTCGGCGAGCGTGTGGATCTGCTTTTTGTCTTCGCCCTCCAGCATCACTCGGGCCAGAGGCTCGGTGCCGGAGTAGCGCAGCAGAACACGACCGCTACCGGCAAGTGTCGTCCCGACGGACTTCAGCAAGGATCGGATTTCCGGCACCTCTTCGAAGGGGCGCCGTCGTCCGACTTTGACGTTGATCAGAATCTGGGGAAGGCGCTGGAGGTCAGATATTTCCGAGAGGGGGCATCCACTCTTGGCGGCCAGGGCCAAGATCTGGGTGCCGGTCAACAAACCGTCACCGGTGACGCTGAGGTGCGAGCAGATGATGTGACCCGACTGCTCCCCTCCGAGCGCTGCGCCACTTCGAACCATCGTCTCCCAGACGGCACGATCGCCCACCGAACACCTCACGAGGTCGATGCCCTTGGCGCTCAAACCTGCCTCAAGTCCAAAATTCGACATGACTGTTGCGACGATCTGGTTGCCTGGGAGGCGTCCCTCGTCAAAGAGGCTCGTGGCCCAGGCCAGCAACAAATCGTCACCGTCGAGGATTCTGCCCTTCTCGTCAACAAGAACGGCTCGATCAGCGTCGCCATCGAGGGCAAGGCCGCCGTCGGCGCCAAGACGAGTGACGGCTTCGGCCAACTGCCCGGGTGAGGCGGCGCCGACATCCCGGTTGATATTCATGCCATCTGGGGTGCTGGCGATGGCCGTGACCTTGGCACCCAGGGTCTCGAGTATTTCGTCGGCCAGTCCCGAGGCGGCTCCGTTGGCGGCATCAAGGACCAGATGAAGGCCTTCGAGGGGGCGCGGGTCCTCAAGACTCTTGATGACCATCGCGCGGTACCGGTCCAGCAAACCAGGCCGCAAAGCGGGCAGACCGGGTCCGGACGCTGCTGGGGCGCGTTTCAACTCGTCCTCGAGCAGCTCTTCAACAGTTTCGGAGATTTTCTCTCCGCTGGAAGCCAGGACCTTGACGCCGTTGTCTTCGGCTGGGTTGTGAGACGCAGAAATAACGATGCCGGCTGTGCAGGAACCAATTCGCAGCAGATGAGAGACGGCGGGGGTCGGCAAGACGCCCCCCCAGGTAACTGAACCCCCGGCAGTCTGGATGCCGACGCTCAGCCAATCGGCCAACGTCTCGGTTGAGGCTCGGGTATCTCCGCCGATGAGAAAGGAAGGTTTGGGATCTCCGCCCGCCATCATTCGGGTCAGGGCAACGCCGAGGCGGCACATGGTGGGCTCGTCCAGGGGCCATTCAAGGGCACGACCCCGGATTCCATCGGTTCCGAAAAGTTCACGGGCCATGGGTCCAATGCTCCTTATCTGGTTTCCGGTGGAGTCAACGTGGGGTCTTCCTCCGGTTGTGGCTGTGGTCCGATGTTCACGCGAACGGTTACGGGAGACCCGGTGAGACCACGCACGAGGGGATCTGTCAGGAGCGGTGTGACGACTGCCTCGACGCTTCCGGTGGCACCTTCCACCGAGATCGGAGAGGTTGTGATGTTGTCGAGGGTGGACAGACGGCTTTCGGGGCCCTGGATGGTCATACGAGTCGGTTCCACCTGAATGAAATTCACCATGAAACCGGGCGCCGGGATACCCGCCACTGCCGGACTGAGAGCAAGACTCCGAAGAAGGACCCGCTCGAGTTCGATCTCGATTTCGGTCGGTTCGACGGCGATGACCTCGATTTCCAGAGGAAGGCGGACGCCCGACACGTCAATTGGGTAGATGCTACGGCCGGCCACAGCCTCTGCGAGATCGAGAAAGACCTCCAAGCTACCTCCTGCCGCCGGGTTGAGTGTCAACGGCCCACGGAGTTGCAAGGTGACGGTGTCGGGCACGCTCGAAGTCAGCACGAGACCCGAGGGCATGTTGACAAGGGTCAGGTTGGCCTTGGTGCTGCGCACGGATATTGAAGCCCGCCGCTTGCCGGTCGCGGCATACCACAGAAGGGAGGCGGCAATCAGGGCGACCAGAAGATAGGCCGGATGGCGAGGTCTGAGCATTACGAGGCAGCCTCCTCATCCTCGGGACTCAGTTGATACATATGCTCGGTCAGGGCGTTTCTCAGAGTCGTTTCGTCCAGCGGCCGCATCAATTGTCTTTCAACTGCCAGGGAGATCGTGCCTGTTTCTTCGGAGACGACGATGACCAGGGCGTCCGAATCCTCGGAGAGCCCGACGGCGGCGCGGTGGCGAGTACCCAATTGTGACGAGATCTTGTGGCTCGAGGAAAGGGGTAAAAAGCACGAAGCGGCTTCGATTCTATTGCCTCGGATGATGACGGCGCCGTCGTGCAACGGGGTTCCCGGAATGAAAATATTGAGGAGTAGATCGTAGGAGAACAGAGCTTCCAACGGGATGCCTGTCTCCGCCCAGGGGTCCAGGGTGTCGGTTCTTTCGATCGCTATCAGTGCCCCGGTTCTTTTGGTGGCCAACGCCTGCACGGCCAGGGCCAGTTCATTGATCAGGACGGGCTGATCGGAGTTCCCCGATCCAAGGCGGAGCCACCCGATTGATCCGAATCCGGTCAGCATCCGTCGAATCTCCTGCTGAAAGAGAACGATGATGGCAATCGGGAGCATCGCCAGGGTTTGGCTCAGGATTGAACCCAGGGTGATCAATTTGAAGGCGACGGCAGCGAGATAAATGACGACCAGGCCCAGCAAGCCCCAAAGCATCTGCATGGCCCTGGTACCCCGGAGGAGGGTCAAGAGCGTGTAGATCAAGGCGGTGACCAACAGGATATCAACCAGATCGGACAGGCCCACCTGAAAATCCATCACCCCGTGGAGCAGATCAAGAATCCATGTCATCGTCGTGCCTCTTCAAGTGTGATCAGGACTTCCAGGAATTGCAAGGTTGCATGAGGATCATGGACTCTCACGACGGATTGCGGGATGGCGATCGCCGGCGTCAGTGCTGCCAGTGAGCCGGGAAGGCGGTCCTCGACCTTGGCCCGGGTCAAACGTCCGATCATGGATTTACGAGACACGCCGAGCACGATTGCATGGCCCAGGGTGGCGAGATCGGGCACGTCGGCCAGCAGTCGGACGTTGGCTTGATCGTCCTTGCCGAAGCCGATGCCGGGATCGAGCCACACCTGATTTCGGGGCAGCCCAGCTTCGAGCGCCTGGTGGGCCCTGAGGGATAGAAACGCCTGTACCTCGTCCGTGACGTTGCTGTAGGTGGTGTTCTCCTGCATGGTCCTGGGCTGTCCCCGCATGTGCATCAAGATGATGCCGGCGCCGAATGAAGCGACGGTCTCCAGCATCCGGGCGTCCGCTCCTGCGGTGATATCGTTGACCAGGTCGGCCCCTGCATCGAGGGCGGCCTTGGCGACCTGGGTCTTGCAGGTGTCAACCGATACCAGGGTGTGGGGCATTCGTCGTTTGAGGTCTCGAATGACCGGGACAACTCGGTCCATTTCAGTTCCGGCCGACACCGGCTGTGCACCTGGTCGTGTGCTTTCCCCACCAATGTCTATGATGTCTGCACCGTTGTGGACCATTTGCACGCCGTGGGCAACGGCTTCGGCTGTTGACTTGAAACGTCCACCGTCCGAGAAGGAGTCCGGAGTACAGTTGAGGATGCCCATGATCACCGGCAAGCGGCGCGGCCACAAGGCCCCAAGGCCCGAGGGCCGCGGGACGGGGTCGGCAGGCGTCGTGGTCGCCGGGATCACGTCGTCTGTGCCTCCTCGGGGGTGTCGGGTTCCTTCACCGCCTCGGGAGCGTCGGTCGTCTCTGCCTGCTCGGGAGCGTCGGTCGTCTCTGCCTGCTCGGGCATTTCGATCTTCTTTGGTTTCAAGGCCTGCACGTCGATGTCCGAGTTTGCCTCGATCAAATCGTAGATCTCTTCTCCGTCCAGCACTTCACGGTCGATCAGGGCTGCGGCAACGGCATCGAGCACCTTCTCTTGTGTCTCAAGGGTCGACCGGGCGGCTGCATATGCGCTCTCGACGAAACGACGAATCTCATCGTCAATCTTGCGGGCTGTTGCTTCGGAATAGTCCTGATGACGAGAGAATTCTTTGCCGAGGAAGATGTTTTCGTCCTGTTTGCCAAAGGTCAGGGGCCCCATGTTGGAGCTCATGCCCCACTCACAGACCATTTGCCGCGCGAGTTCGGTCGCTCGTTCGAGATCATTGCCGGCGCCAGTTGTCATTTGATCGGAACCAAACCTGATTTCTTCGGCGATGCGTCCGCCCATCATCACCTTGAGTCGGGCCTCGAGATGGGCGCGAGTTCGGGTGTAGCGGTCGCCTTCCGGGAGCTGCATCGTCAGGCCGAGGGCCATGCCGCGAGGGATGATCGTCACCTTGTGCAACGGATCGGCATCTGGTTCAAGTACGGCCACAATCGCATGCCCAGCCTCGTGAAAGGCGGTGTTGAGTTTCTCTTCTTCTGACATGACGAGGGAACGACGTTCCGCACCCATCATCACCTTGTCTTTGGCGAACTCCATCTCGGACATGTCGACCTTCATCTTGTTGAGCCTGGCGGCGCGGAGAGCCGCCTCGTTGACGAGATTGGCCAGGTCGGCGCCGGTAAATCCCGGTGTTGCGCGAGCGACGACCGGCAGATCCACATCGGCGGAGAGAGGGATCTCCTTCGTGTGAACTTCGAGGATACCCAGGCGTCCCTGGATATCAGGGTGATTGACGACAATGCGTCGATCGAAACGCCCGGGCCTCAGAAGCGCGGGATCGAGCACGTCAGGTCTGTTCGTTGCAGAGATCAGGATGACGCCCTCGTTGCTTTCGAATCCGTCCATCTCGACCAGCAGCTGGTTGAGGGTCTGCTCGCGCTCGTCATGGCCGCCGCCCAGCCCGGCGCCACGGTGTCGGCCTACGGCGTCGATCTCATCGATGAAGATGATGCACGGAGCGTTCTTTTTGCCCTGTTCGAAGAGGTCTCTGACGCGGGAGGCGCCGACCCCGACAAACATCTCGACGAAATCGGAGCCCGAAATCGAGAAAAAGGGAACGTCGGCTTCGCCGGCGACGGCCTTGGCCAGAAGGGTCTTGCCCGTTCCCGGCGCACCCATCAGCAAGACGCCCTTGGGTATCTTTCCACCGAGGCGTTGAAACTTCTTCGGGTCCTTGAGGAAATCGATGATCTCTTCGAGTTCTTCTTTGGCCTCGTTGACTCCTGCGACATCAGAAAAGGTGACCTTTTTCTGGTCGGGGTTGAGCAGTTTGGCCTTGGATTTTCCGAAGGACATGGCCTTGGTGCCTCCGGCCTGCATCTGGCGGAAAAATACGAACCAAAGACCAACGAGAATCAGCAGTGGCGCCCATGAGAGAAGCGCTGTCAGCAGTCTGCCGTCGGAAGGTTTCTCGACCTCGATGATGACGTGCCCGGCTCGGAGATCCTTGATCAGGTCTTCATATCCGGGGTCATAGGTCAGGTGGTCATACCGGGGTTTGGTCGGGTCGACATCCTCTGCCGTGGTGCTGATGAAGATTTCCTCTGCCTTGACCAGAACCTGGCTGACTTCACCTGCTGCGACACGGTCCAAAAAATCGGAAAAAGCGATCTCTTGAGATGTGTCCGATACACCGCGGACGACCTGGAAGATTAGCAACATGCCAACCAGGATGACGGCCCACATCAGAACTGTTCGAACGGTTTGATTCACGTTGATCTCTCCTCAGGCTCCACGGGCTGGTCTCTTTGAGTACCATTCAGACCGTGGTTTGGGCCGATTGTTTCTGACGTCAAGAGCTGTTGGCCCAGGATCTCCAACAACAAAGTTGCTGTGACCTTTGTTCCCAAATGAATGAAGGGCTCAATCCTCCTCGATGACACAAAGATCTGGGCGGTTCGTGTGATGGTCGCGCCCCGGGCCCAGACCGTAACCGACGAGAAACCCGTCAGGCAAATTGGTGAAGACCGAATACTTGGCCGCAAGATTGACCCGGCGCAGCTGTGGCCTGTCGACGAAGGCCACAACCTCAATTGACCGTGGCTGGTGTTGACTCAAGTGGGTGACCAGGTAATTCTCCGTAATGCCCGAATGAACGACATCTTTGAGAACCAGGACGTGCCGGTCCCGGACATCGATCTGCGTGGCATAGGTCAACTGCACAACTTCCCCGCGTTCGCCGGCGCTCTGGGCGACATCGACGAACTCAAAGTCCACGGGTCGCGGGAAACTCCGGGCGAGATCCGCGAGGAAGAACGCCGATCCTTTGAGGATGCCGACCAGAACCAGAGGCTGGTCGGCGTATTCCTCGGCAATCACGGCAGCCACTTCGCCGATCCTCTTCCGAATGTGGTCACTGTCATAGACGACTCGTAGGTCGCTCATCTGCGTGTCACCTCCACGATTCGTGGTTCGCCCTCCATGACGGTCTGGGCGGTTACACCTGGAATCCACAACAGTTTATCACCAACAAAGAGGATGGGCCAAATGCGACGGAGGTGGCGCGGCAGGAATGCACGGAGGGCAGCCATAGGTCGCCGTCCATCCTCGAAACGATCCTCCGTTTGCAGGCATCGAATTCGGAGCGGTTTCTGGGTCGAGTGAGGGAAAACCCATCGGCTCGGGGTGTCTCCAGGGGCCGCATCCCGAAGGGTGACAAACCAGCCGGGAATGGGAAGGTCGATTTCAGGGCCTTCGAGGTCGATGGAATAGGTCGAAATGGATTGTCCCGGCTCAAGCCAGAGCTTTCCGCCGGCCCGCCTCAACACCCAACGGTTCGCCAGGGTCAGGGCCGTCAATGAGCCCGAGAGAACCTCGGGTAGCAGTTCGCCCTGCCGCCGGGTGGCGCTTCCCAGGCCCGCTCGGGCGACCTGCGCATGGAGCCATCTGGTCTGAAGGCCTGATGGAAGTTCCTTCAAGGCCTCAACCGGGACCCCACCGTCCGGATGCCATGGGTCAATCCAGAGGCCTCGGCCTCGCAAATCCTCAGCCATTGCCCGTTCATCTTCGGCAAGTGTGTGTGCCAAGTGCACCAGGTGATTTCGGATGGCCGGTTCGATGCCTTCGAGTTGGGGAAGGACCTCATGGCGAACACGATTCCGCAGATGGCGGGGACTGATATTCGATGAATCCTCTCGCCACTCAAGGCCTTTGCGAAGCAACCACTGCCGGATTTCCGTGCCCGAAAAGGGGAGCATCGGGCGAATGAGACCTTGATGCAGGGGGTGGATTCCCGACATCGCCCGGGGTCCGGCTCCTCGGAGAAGCTGGAGGAGAACGCCTTCCGCCACGTCGTCCCGGTGGTGGGCGGTGGCAATGGCCGAGGCGCCGATCTCGGCGGCTATTCGTCTCAGGGCGGCGTAGCGGAGGTTCCTCCACGTGGCTTCATTTCCCACGCCCGAGGTGTCGGTCAGCCGGATTTCAGAAAACGGGATACCCAGGGTGTCGCACAGATCGTGGCAGAATCGGGCATCCCCGTCGGCCTCCCGGCCCCGAGTGCCATGGTGGACATGTACGGCGTGGAGGGTCAGCCTGAAATCCGAGCGGTGCAGCAGATGCAGGAGGGCCGTCGAATCGGCCCCGCCGGACAGGGCGACGACGATCGTGGAACCGTCCTGATCCGAGAAGGCGGTTCTCCAATGACCGATAAAGACTTCGAGATCCATGGGAGAACTTTAACAAACGCTGGGAAGCTGGAAAGCCATGAAGCCGGGAGGCAACAAGGGATCGTGGACCTTCGAATCCAGACGGTACGACGGGAAGAGGCTGAAATGAAGCTGCATCACATCCCTTGGTGCCCTCTTCTGCCTCCTGGCGTCCTAGCTTCCTAGCGTATGAAAATGGTGGCGGTGGGTAGACTTGAACTACCGACACAGGGCTTATGAGACCCCTGCTCTACCCCTGAGCTACACCGCCACAGGGCGGTCAATATATTTCCGGAACGGCCGGGTGTCAACCAGGAAGCTGTCAGCTGAGACGCTTGCCAAACTTGCTGAGGATCAAGGGATTAGGATTCAGGGATTAGGGATTAGGAAGCAGGAGGGGATAAACTCAACCCCTGAGTGAATTACGTCAAGCTGGTGTTCATCCCCGCCCTGACCATCGTGAATGTCGCAGGAGGCTCTATTTTTGGCTATCAAATCTCACCTCATGACCCTAACCCCCAATCCCTAACCCCTGCTCCCTTGCCCCGCCTTTCAGAGTTCTTGGAGAATCGTTGGCTCAAGAGGCGTATACTGATCAGATGGTAATAGAAGTGCCGGATAGCGGGACACCCTGTGCGATATGTGGGGTTGAGGGGTTCTCCGAGGGATTGATGCTGTGCACGATTTGCCGTACACTCTTCTGTCCAGACTGTGCCGTTGTTGGTTATGGAAGGCAATTTTGCTCGACACGGTGTAGAGATTGCTTCTTTTTCGGAGATGATGATGAAGTCGATAGTTAGCCGAATCTCTTTTCTTGGGTTGGAAAATGGGTAAACGGCGAGATGAGATCATTGAACGGGCCCAGAACCTTCCGAGGGTTCGGGATCTCGCAGAGAGCCGGTTGCTGATCCAGAAAGGTCAGGGCGCCCGGCTTTTCGACGCTGACAACGTTGGATATATTGATTTCACCGGTGGGGAAGGGTCGGCTATTGTCGGTTATGCCAACCAGTACATTTCCGACGCCGTAAAAAAGGCACTTTCCAACGGGATCCCGTCGGGGTTTCATTCGCCAGCCGAAGTTGACCTGGCGCAAAACCTGCAGCAGTTCATTTCGTGGGTTGGTTCCTGGTATTTTTTCCGCGATGAAGATGAGGCTTTCGGACGGGCCCTTGGGTGGGCCAGAAGTCAGACTGGTCGATCAAAATTTCTAGTTTTCGGTGAGAGTCGGCCGCGGAGTGCTCCGGTCCGCGTTGAAGATTGTGTGGTCATTCCAGGGTGGGATTTGCAGGCGGTCGAAGCAGCTCTAGGAGCCGGCCGGTCGGAAATTGCCGGTGTGATCATCGATCCCATAATGAGTGGGCGCGGCGTGATTCCCGCTCCGGAGGGGATGCCGGCTCGAATAGTGCAGTTGTGTCGAGATGTCGGCGTTCTTTCGATTCTTGATGAACGCATCACTGGGCTCAGGGTGGGCCGAGGGGGAGCAGCTGAGTTGTTTGGGGTGACGCCCGACGCGGCGATCTTCGGAGGTGCGTTGGGCGGTGGATTCCAGATCGGAGCCCTCGGTCTGGCGAATACCGTTCAGGAACCGGAGAGTTCGATATGGGGAGGCCGGGAGACTCCGGCCCACCCGGCGGCGCTCCGGGCAGCAGACGCTGTGCTGTCGATCCTGAAGAACGATGCCGTGTTTGAACGGCTCGAGGAGCGATGCCTACAGTTGGTCGAGGGTGTGACTGTCTTGGCGGAGCGATTTTCACGTCCGTTGAGAACCAACCATCTGGGTTCGATCTTTGCGGTTTACGCTTCGCGTGACGACGTCTCGGACCATGCTCACGCGGAAGCGTCGGATGCCGGAACCTACCAACGTCTGGTTTCTGGCCTGAGAAAAGAAGGAATTCTGATGCCTCAGGAGGCACGAACGCCCGCTTTCGTTTCGTCGGCTCACGGCGCCAAGGATATTGAAGAGACGCTGGGGGCATTCGAACGAGTGCTCTTGAAGCTCCACCAGGAAGACCTGCCCTGACATTGCGAGAGCCCACGCTGATCGTCGGACTCGCCAGGCCGGCGGTTCCCAGATTGGTGGTTGAAGAGCACCTCGATGAGCTCGAAAGGCTTGTGGACACCGCCGGCGGTGAGGTTGTGGGGCGGGCTGTGCAGGAGCGAGAGCGGCCCGACCCGGCAACGCTGGTCGGTTCCGGGTTCCTGGAGGGGATTGCCGAAGACTGCAGGGAGTTGAATGTCCAGTCCCTGATTTTTGACGAGGATCTTACCGGCTCCCAGGTTCGAAACATCGAAAAGGTCGTCTCGTCCGAGGTCAAGGTACTGGACCGGGCCGCGGTGATTCTGGATATCTTTGCACAACGGGCTCGTACCAGGGCGGCTCAGACCCAAGTAGAGCTTGCGCAGTTGACCTATCTCCTGCCGCGGTTGACCCGGCGCTGGACACATCTATCCAGACAGGCTGGTGGGATCGGAACGAGAGGAGTCGGTGAGACTCAGCTGGAGATCGACCGCCGGTTGATTACCAAGAGAGTGATTTACCTCAAGAAGAAACTCAAGGTGATTGAACGTGATCGCAGGCGGCGCCGGAACAGACGGTGGGCCGTGCCCAGCATCGCCCTGGTGGGTTACACCAATGCCGGGAAGTCGTCACTATTTCACCGGCTGACTCGAGCCGACGTACTGGTCGAGGATCGTTTGTTTGCCACCCTGGATCCTCGGACCCGAAAGGTTGATCTCGGCTACCAGGTATCGGCCTTGATGGTGGATACAGTCGGCTTTGTTCGAAAGCTCCCTCACCATCTGGTGGCGCCCTTTCGGTCGACGCTTGAAGAAGCCGTCGAGGCTGATATGGTGCTCCATATCGTGGATGCGGCACACGTAGCCTGGCAGGAACATCTCAGAGTCGGAGACGAAACACTGGCTGACCTGGGAGTCGACCCTGAACGCATCATCGTCGTCTTGAACAAGATCGACTTGCTGCCGCAGATGGCCTTGCCCGCCCTGCCCGGAGGTGGAGGATTGGCCGTCAGTGCCGTGACAGGCGAGGGGGTGGCGCCGCTCCGTGAGCACCTGCGTAACCGGGTGCTTTCTTCGCCGGGGGTATTGGTGTTGCGAGTACCACTCGAAGAGAATCAAGCGGTTGAGAGAGCTGTTTCCCTCCGGGGTCAGGTGGCACGGCGATTCGCCAGTGACCATTTGGACCTTGCCGTTCGTACCGACCCTGAGCGCCTGCGCAAGGCCGATCTGGAAGATTATCGGGTTGAGCGGTGGGATGAGGAGGAGTAACAACTGTGCCGATTTATGAGTTTCT
>Ga0164315_10003549_pt1 | contig 12099 bp, 12 predicted proteins | sample GuaBasSedimGuay6_FD_113737 | JGI IMG/M metagenome (GOLD analysis project Ga0164315, IMG submission 113737) | Subseafloor sediment microbial communities from Guaymas Basin, Gulf of California, Mexico - Guay6, Core 4569-2, 0-3 cm | ecosystem: Environmental > Aquatic > Marine > Hydrothermal vents... | reverse complement strand
TGAAAGGTGATGCTTCCCCGGTTTTATCTTCTTCTACCAGCAACAGGCAGGTTCCCTCAGGAACGTCGAGTCCGGCCAGTTTGGCTATATTGCTCACAGGCGATGCCACAATATCCCGATTGATGACATGGTTGGCTGGCCATTCAGGCCAGATTGCTTTCTTGAGTTTCTCTTTCTCATCCGCATTGAGCAGATGAGCACCGATCTTTTCAAATTCGGTTATCATATCCAGATATACTGATTCGTGAATAACCACGCTGTTATCACAGGAACATCCTGCGGCAAGGTCGAATGTCTTACTGGCTTTGATTTTGGTTGCCGCATCAGCAAGATCGGCGGTTTTATCCACGATAATAATTGCGTTTCCCGCTCCGACCCCATATGCAGGTGTTCCCGAACTATGGGCAGCTCGGACCATAGGTTGTCCGCCGGTTGCAATGACAAGATCACATTGTTTCATAAGCTCATTGGTTCTCTCGACTGAAGGATCCTCGATTGTCAGAAACAGATCTTCAGGCGCGTCATATTTTTTCATTACGGAACGAAGAAGGTTCGTTGCTTTCAAAGTAGTGAGCTTACCCCTGGGATGGGGTGAGAAAATAACTGCGTCCCGGGCTTTAACCACAAAAATAGCTTGAGTTACAGGATGCATTTCCGCCTGTGTGCTTGGTACCAGTGAGCCAATAACTCCAACAGGCTTCGTAATTCGTGCAAGTCCGCGTTCAGGGATTTCCTCGGCTATGCCTACTGTTTTAACGTTCTTGACATCAAAATAAATACCTCGGCATTTACCGCTGACTTTGGCGATTTTTGAAGCGATATCACCCAGCTGACATTCCTCGAACGAGAATTCTGCCAATTCTTTCACAAGTTCATCATTCGCTGCAATTTCCCATGTGATTGCAGCGGCGAGCTCATCCACTTTCCGTTGTGAGAACCCTTCTGCTACCTTTTGCGCTTTCCGTGCTCTACTGATTAATTCCGCGATATAAGCTGTCGTATCAGAATCATTCCGGCTCATAGCCACCCTCCGATTGGTTTCTTTTCAGCTAATACATATATTTGATTTTATTCTATAACTTATGATCGAAACTGTAAAGTTTCGATTGAGTTTCGATTTATAGACAAAGATCAATCCTGGATGTTATATTTGTTTCGAACTTATGTTTCGATACAAAATTACGATGTGAAGGCCTAAACGATGTCTGAAAGCCGTATTAATGAAATTAAAGAACTTCTGAAACAGCAGAAGAAAGTTTATGTTAACGATCTGAGTGCACGTTTAAATGTCAGTGAAGTGTCGATAAGGAAGTATTTATCCAGGATTGAAACTCAGGGCTTTGCCGTTCGTTTTTACGGAGGGGCTTCACTTGTTGAGGCAGCTCCGTTTGAAGACGGAATCGAATGCGTCTATTCAGATCCCCTCAGGGTCTCGCTGGCACATCAGGCGCGTAAACATATTGCTGATGGTGACTCCATTTTCATCGGGTCCGGCCGTTCATGCTGTGCCCTTGCCCGGGAATTGACCGGTTTACAGGATCTGACAGTCGTCACCAACAACATAACCGCTCTGCCTGAATTGATTAAAAATGCAACCCGGGTTTACCTGATCGGCGGGGAGGTAACGAGTACCGATAATCAAACGCTTTTTTCGAGTTGGGAATCTCCTCAGACTCAGTTGGGTAATATCTTCGTTAATAAGGCGTTCACCAGCATATCCGGTTTAGATCTGAAAGCCGGCCTGACCGTAGACTCCATCATCACGACATACATCTATAAGCAGATCCCTTCCATGGCTCATCGCTGGTATCTTATTGCAGATTCAAGGAAATTTGATAAGATTTCCATTTATCAGGTTGCAGAGCTCAGCCAGATCCACACTCTTATTACCGACAAGATTCCTCAACATTATGCTGAAGGTCTAGCCGCGCTGAATGTCGAAGTTGTTCAGTAGCTGTTCGGGGGCATTTTACTCTACGGTACTCAGCTATCATCATCCCCTCAATAATTCCAAGTGTCGCCCGATATGGGCTTCTAATGCGCTCCAGTACTCCTTTATTGAGTGTCGGAGCCGCGTGAAGAACCTGTCTTTCAGGTCGGTATCCTTGAACAACTCACCATAGGAGACATGAAGAACCTGCCGATCGGTTGTGTTTTTGAAAACACCGGGAAGCTCGCCATCTGAAAGGGTTGAAATGTCTGTTGCAATTTCAAGATCCGGAGTGATGTGGTAATAACTTCGGGCAGTCGAAAAAACTTCATAGGCTCTTCTAAAAATGTTCCTGAAGAAAGTCGGATCCACACGGGACAATGTCTCCAGAGCGACCAGCCAGTTCGTCCCAGAGGTTTTCAGATGATAGGCTCCCTGAACAAGCCGGCCGGTAATCGGATATACCGAGAACTTGTCGCTGGATGAATGGATGGATATTTTGTAACCCAAATCTCCGGCGATGGCTGCTACCACAGGCCTGGTAAAGTTTGACGGCGTGATCCAGAGCTCTATTGTAGCTTAGGGCGATTCGCTGCAGTAATTGCTCGTTATAGAACAGTTCTGTATTGGATGACAGTGTGATTGTACCCCTGTAACGAGCTTCAATCGATTCCCTCAGCACCGGATCGATTTTGCTGTATTCCCTGCTCACAGTCTGGATATCGGCATCCATGAATTTGAAAGACAGGTAATCCGAGAGGTCGGCCGTAATCATGGTACAGTCCTGCTTCAAAGCCGAAATCACCGCATCGGCGTCCTTCAGGTGATCGCCATCGGTTGCCCAGTCGCCCTCATATCCGGTGTTGAACACCGCCCAGGTAGCGCCATCAATCACATCCTGATATGTTCGGCCCTTAAGGTCCAGCTCCCGCAGAGACTGCTGAGCAAGAACAGGAACAATTTTCTCCATTCTGCAGACAAATGAGCAGACGGGAACCTTCCTTCTCCTTCAGAAATCCGCTGAACTCATCGAAGAGTGTATTACGGGCCCCTGCCGGATGCAGTATGAGAAGATAGTCTCCGTCCTGTCCCCGGAGGGAGAGAAAAACCAGGCTGTCATAAGATCTGCGGGACAGAGGGTAAACCTTTAAACGACTCTGAGTCACGGAAGTATCAGCCTCAGACGAAGACATCATCATATCCCAGAGCTGCTGGTCGTCTGACTTGATTAGTCCCTGATACTCCACAGTTACAGTTTCCTGTCTCAAAGATTAACCACTTTGCCTTCTTTTACGGCTTCATCGGCTCTGAGAGCCCATTCCACGGCTTTATAGCCATCGGTAAAGTTTACCCTCGGCTCACTTTTATTTTTCAGGCATTCTACAAAACCCTTCATCTCAGCGAGATAGGTTTCCTGCCAGTATTCATAAAACCATTTGCTGCAGTTCTGATTCACTCCGGATTCATCTGAGTATACGTTTCGGGTATTGAACGAATAATCGCCGATACGGATGGAACCTTTAGTTCCAAAAATCTCCATCGGAGCATGGTATCCGTAAGCACTGTTCCGGCTGGCGGTGAGTATCACCATGACGCCGTTTCTGAACTTCATCATGATTGAGGTGTTATCCATATCGTTGCAGGCTTTCAGACCTTCATAGGCATAGACCCCACCGACACCGTAAATGGTTTCGGCCTCAGAACCGGTGAACCAACGGGCGGTATCGTAGTCATGGGTCATCATATCTGCAATAAAACCACCGCTGGTGGGAGCGAACTTAACGATGAATTCTTCAATACCCGCCTGGTCTCTGGATTCAATACGGATCAGAATGGGGTCGCCGATAAATCCCTCGTCTACTTTCTGCTTTGCTTCCATCAGATTCTTGTCGAAACGGTGATTGTAGCCCACCTGAAGGGTGAGTCCATCAGCCCCTTCCACCACAGATTTGATTTCGTCGATTTCATCTTGAGACAGACCGATGGGTTTCTCCGTGTAGATGTTCTTTACACCGGCCTTGACGGCTTCGCAGATGATTTCCCGGTGGGTCTGAGAGTTTGTAGCGATGACGATTCCGTTGAGTTCTTTGTTTGCAAATAAATCCCTGTAGTCGCCTGTAACCATGGAGGGTGAGAATATGGTTCTGGCTGTTTCGAGTTCCTTATCAACCACACTGCACACGGCTGTCAGTTCGGCGTCAGGAATGTTGCTGTGGATATTTTTTGCATGTTCCAGGCCCAGTCGGCCTAAACCGATGATTCCAAGTTTTGTTGTTTTCATAAATTGATCCTAAAAAAATGGCCGCCCCTGGAGGAACGGGCGGCCGCAGAGATTAATCGAAGTTCAGCATCACCTTGAGGGCTTCGTTCTTCAGTTCAATAGCTGTGTCCATGGCTTTATGAAGATCGTTGAAGCTGTAGTGATGGGTATTCAGGCCCGCAAAGTCAAATTTGTCATATATACGATCCATGAAACGAATAGTCCGCTGACCGAAGTCTTTTGTTCCGCCCGAACCCCGAATTGTCATGGTTCTCCAGATGGTCTTGCCGATTTCCACAGGAACTTTCCGTCCGATGGAATGGCCTATAAGCCCCACTCGGCCACTGTGTGCGGCGATATCAAAGAGTGACGCGATTGCGTTGTCGTTTCCCGAACACTCGACGGCCACATCGGCACCGTGTCCGTTGGTAAGGTCCATAATCTGTTGAACGATATCGCTTTCGGTGGGATCCAAGGCAATTTCAGCCCCGTATTTCAGGGCCGCTTCCCGGCGGTTCTTAAGCGGATCAACAGCGATAACCTTTGCGCCGGAGGTGGCTGCCACCATACAGGCCGATAGTCCGACCGGACCGTTACCAAGAATAACCGCTATATCCGAGGCGTCGATATATCCACCATTACCCCAGATGCCGTAATAGCCGATGGAAAAGGTTTCCACCCAGGCGCCGTCGGCGAAGGTCCAGTGGTCAGGAATCTTATGAACATACTGTTCCTCGACAACCATATATTCGCCGAATGCACCAGGAGAGTCGGGACGGAAGCCGATTTCCCGCATATTCTCGCATGCTGAAGGCATACGTCCGTCCTTACATGTGGGGCAGACGCCACAAGCCATGACGCAGTCTCCGGTGACTTTGTTTCCGATCTTGAAGTTCCTGGCGGCATCGGTGCCGACTTCGACGATTTCTCCACCCCATTCATGCCCCGGAGTGTAGGGGCCGAGGTCGTATCGGCCTTCGGCGGATTTACCCTCGTAACATTCCACGTCGGATCCGCAGATCCCGGTGGCTCCGGTTTTTATAAGTACCTGATCAGGTTTGATTTTCGGCACTTCAACTTCTTCCACTCTGAGGTCTTTTGGACCATGCAGGAATGCAATCTTTGCTTTCATTGTATTTCTCCTAAGATTTTTTTCATGTTTTCCAGGCCCAGGCGGGCCGCTTCGGTTGGTTCGGGATCCGGGCGATGTTCCCCGGAGAGGTATCCGGAGTAGCCGGTTTCAGTCAACGCAGTCAGTATTGAGCGGAAATCGAGATGACCTGCGCCGGGATACAATCTGTTCGAGTCGGCGTAATGGAAATGAAATATGCGGTCGCCGGCATTGCGGATACTTTCCTCTATGGACGGTTCCTCAATATTCATATGAAATGTATCCAGCAGCATCCCGAGGTTTTCTCCGCCGACTTTTTCAATGAATCCAAGGCCGTCTTCGACCGCATTCAGCAATGACGTTTCGTACCGGTTGATGGGCTCAAAAGCTATTTGGACACCACTGTCCGCCGCAACATGACAGCATCTGCTGAAACCGGTGAACATCCACTTTTCCGCATCTTCCGGTTTAACCTCGGATTGGACTATGCCCCTGAGTAATCCGACTACAATTACCGCACCTGCCTTCTGTGCCAGCGGCACATGAGATATAAGACGTTCAATGGCCTTCTCCCGGATTTTGGAATTCGGATCTGTGAACGACAGCCCTTCTTCTCCCCAGGCCAGTCCCGTCCCGATGGCCGGGATTTCCATACCGGCGATCTTCACTGTTTCGATGATGCCGTCCTGATCGATGGTTTCAGGATCTCTGACTATCAGCTCTATTCCGTCGAAACCGAGTCTTTTTATGACCGCAACATTCTCGGCGAAATCGCCTTTAAACGGATAGGCGCTGAACTGAACCGGTTCCGGTGAAAGACAGGTGCAGAATTTCATGAGTTAGCCTTTATGGAACGGGCCCATGTGAGGTAGCTCATATACAGATTTCCAACCCTCGCTCCAGGGCTCTTTCAGGAAGGGAGCCAGATCTTCGTCGGTCCGCAAGGATACTTTCTCCGGTAGTTTTCCGGGGGGGAAGGCATCGAGAATATCGTTTACCACCAGGTTCAGGTACTCGCAGATGGCGGCGATAGGCCGCTTGGCTTTTTCTGGTGTGGCCTTGCTGGGGCTTCCGACAACACCCTCCGGGGTGGCAAAACGCTCGATGGCGATATGCCCTTCACCCTCAGACCATCGATGGGGTCTGCGGTAAGGATCCACAGAGAGGTCGAAATGTCCTTCGGGAAGGAACGCTTCACCTTGTGCATCCCGGACATATTTCATGTTGATCATATCCTTGAACATCAGCAGCGCGACGGCGGTTTCGGCTTCATCGGCATGAATGAAATTGGTGGTGAGTGAATCTTCGCGGTTTACCGGCATAAAAAACTCCCGAACGGCCCGGTGCCAGTCGATTACCTGAACGACAGCGGGAAGCTGGAATCGTTTCATAAACTCCTGAATGGCATCGACCAGTGTCCAGAGATGACCATGATTGTTCACTAGAACAATCTTGCGATAGCCGTCATTCCAGAGGCCCAGCATTGTGTAGATGAGCATCTCCCGGACGGTTTCCGGAGGTATAATCATCGTGCCCGGCATTCCCATGTGGTGGTAGGGATGGCCGCCATAGTTAATGGGTGTGAAGGCAATGTTGACTTCCCGGCCATCCTTGGCTGTTTTGCGGCGAACCGCTTCGATAATCTGAGTCACCATAAAGGTATCCAGACCGGTGTTTGCATGATCCCCATGGTTTTCTGTACACCCGACAGGAACAAGAACCACGTCATTTTTACGCCGCTTCTCGATGGCTTCCATCCGGGGTGTATTCTGGATATAGCATCCCGCTTTACCCAATTCCGAATCAGAGGGAACATCGTAATCTTTCAGAATCTTCTCGATTTCACTCATTGGTGCATCGAAGATTCTCTTTTTCATTCTGCCGACGCCGTTGTCCTCGAAAATGATATGAGGATAATCGGTGGTCAGCCATTTTTTTTCAGTTGCTTCCATGCTGGTATCTCCTTGTTGGAAACGTTTACGATTTTTTACCGACAATAAAAATTGCCAGTGTCAGACATTATGACAATCGTATAGTAACACAGTCTTGTATGCTGTCAAGTATTAATGTAAGATGTGTTGAAGGTTTTTACGGTTTTTGCATTCGCGATAACCTGATAGATCTTCTATATACTTTACCTTCAGGAACTTATGGATATTCAGCCCGTCAAACAGAAGACTGTCGTTTATCAGGTTGTGAAACAGCTCAAAGACCTTATCGTTTCAGGGGCTTTGAAACCGAATGATAAATTCCCCAGTGAATTAAAACTGGCGGAGATGTTTGGAGTCGGCCGATCCACGATTCGGGAAGTGATGAAGATTTTCCAATATATCGGCATTGTGGAAGTTCATAATCCCAAAGGAACCTTTCTGAGTGACAGCTCCAATATATCATCTGAATCTCTTGAATGGGCCATGATACTCGGAGAGAAGGATATTTCCGAAGTTATTGAATTGCGGATGGTGATGGAGACTCAAGGCTTGTGGTATCTTCTGGATTATCGTCGAAATGACACGGAACTCCGTGAGAAAACGATCCGTGGTCTGGATAACGAAATCAGCAATCTGAAAAAAGCAATTGTATCCGGATCAATTGAAAAGCGGCTTGATGCAGACTATGTCTTTCATGGACTTGTCATCCAGGTATGTGAAAACAGAATTTTCCGTAATCTTTATCATACAATGAAAGAATTCATGAAGATGGAGATTAATTTCGCCCAGAAAGATGTTAATACACTCTCTGAGATTCCTACCCACCATGAAGAACTTCTGGCTTCAATTGTGGATGGTGATTTTCATGATACCTGTGAGCTCTTCAGGCATCACATCCGGAATATCGATCAGTTGCTGGAGAGTAAATTGAAATCCGATCCACAGAGCTGAACATATCGAAAACCGGTATTCCTGTGCATTGACCTTGGCTTTCCCAAATGTCAGTAAACGTTTACGAGGAGTGAAAACAATGATATCAACATTACATGGTCAGGTTACCTTGTTCTCCAATATTCTTTCTGACGTCCGGGTAGCCAAAGAGGCCGGCTACAAGGCCCTGGAGGTTCATACCGATAAATTAAACCGGTATCTGGATGCTGGACGCACAGCACAGGAACTCCGCCAGACCATGATTGAATTTGATATACAGGCAGCTGCTATAGATATAATCGGCGGCATTGAAGTTACAGGCAACAGCGATCGGGAGAAGCTTTTCGCCGAGACTGAGCGGCTCTGCCATGTTGCCCAGATAATCGGTGCGCCGACGGTACAGGTGAACGCATTCTCTGCCCTGGATGGCCTCGGGAGCAATAAGAATATAGAAATCACGGCTATCAATCTCAAGGAGATTGCTGATATAGGCAAATCCCGCGGAATACGGTTCCAGATTGAAGGAGCAGCCTGGACGCCCATTCATACTCTGGATGATTATCTGAGGCTGATCGAGGTGACAGGTAGGGATAATGTGGGTCTTGTCATTGATTTCTGGCATTTCTGGGCGAGCCGCGGGGCTGAGCCGGAAGATATCGCTAAACTCGATGTCGGACTGATTTACGGTGTTCATGTCAGTGACGGTTATCGTCCGGGAATCGGGGAACCTTGGGTTGATGAAACCGAACTGAGGGGTGTGCTGCCCGGTGATGGAGATATCCCGGTTCAGGAGTGGATGGACGCTGTAAAGGCAACCGGCTTCGATGGTTTCGTTTCCGGAGAGTTCCTTAATCCAATTCTGTGGGAAAGGGATCATATCGAAGTGGCGACAGCCATGCGCATCGCCATGGAACGTTACTTCTAAAAATCAATTACCGGTATTCGGGATCGAACCATTGCAGCGGATCCTTGTTTGTTCGGACCAGCCGGTTCATTGATAAGAGTTTCTGCATATAGTTAACCGGAATCTCGAAATCAAAGAAGTCGTTATTTTCGGCGATACGTTTTGGATTGGAGGACTTGGGTATGGGATAGACACCAATCTGCCACAGGTACCGCAGGGCAAGCTGGGCAGGTGTTTTACCCAGTTTTTCGGCGATTTCAATCAGCGTCTTATCTCTGAGCAGCCCGGTTCCAGCAGAGAGCGGGCTGTAGGCTTGTACGGCGATGTCATGTTTACGGCAATAATCCAGGAGCATGAAATCGTTATACCAGAGATGGCATTCAATCTGATTGATCATCGGTTTGATACGGCATTCATGCAGTAATATATCCAGCTGGCTCATCATAAAATTCGAGACACCGATAACCTGGACGCGTTTCTCATCGTATAGTCGTTCCAGTGCCTTCCAGGTCTCAAGGAAACTGTGAACCGGGCCCGGCCAGTGGATCAGAAAGATATCGATAGATCCCAGTTTTTTCTCGCTCTCTTCGAACGCTTTGAGTGCGGGGTTGAATCCATGGGCGTTGTTCCACAATTTGGAAGTAATGAATACCTTACTTCGCGGTACACCGCTATCATTGATTCCCTGACGAATCAGGTTTTCATTTTCGTAGCATGCCGCTGTATCAATTCCTCCATAACCGGAAGTCATCGCCGCCTTGATAGCCATTGAAGCCTGCTCCGGAGTTCTGATATCCCAGGTTCCCAGGAAAATCGGGGGAATATGCCGACCATCCGGTAAGATGAGCAAAGGCCTTGATTTCTGCATTTTTAATCCTTTTTATTCTCTAAAACTGGAAATAGTTGTCCATTGCCAGTATTGAAGCCCCTTTCAGGGTATCGACAGAATTACGGTTGTTGAAGACCAGCGGTACTTCCCGTTTTATTCTGGGCAGGGATAGCACTTCAACAAGATTGATAATTCCGGTTTCCAGGTATTCACATCCGGAAGAGTAGTCGCCTTCGATAATGATAATTTCCGGATCAAAAAACAAGATAATATGTGAAATCGCCATGGCGAAAAGTTTGATAATATTATCCAGGGATTCTCTTATAATCCGGTTTCCGGAGTCAGCGGCCTTGAACGCATCGTTCAGTGTCATCGGTTGTTTTTTTTCCTTGGATATCCGGTCCAGGAATGTCTGTATCGATATGAGTGCTTCAAAACAACCCTTGCTTCCGCAAGCGCAGGGAACCCTGCTTTCCGAATCCAGGCACAGGTGACCTATTTCACCGGAGAGCGAATTTCTGCCCGTAAATATCTTGCCGTCTATAAGTATCCCAGCCGTAACACCATGCCAGCCGGCATCAATGAGAACTACCGAATCATGTCCTCTAGCCAACCCCGTACGGTTTTCACCATATGCCTTTATCCTGATCCAGCTATCAACATATATCGGGCAGGTAAGTCCTAGCCCAATATCCAGCTTCTCTTTCAGGTTGTTATAGGTTCCCCAGGAAGGAAAATAGGTTGAGTGGATACAGATCCCTGTTTCGGAATCCACGTCTCCATGAACAGCTACCATACAGGCCAGATAGGGAACAGGGTGCTTTGCAGGCATTAATTCGTGTTTCTCAAGCAGCTCCTGCATTTTCACGATAATGTCTGAAAATCCAGAATTTCTGCTGATTGCAATTTCATCCCTGATGATACTGGTTATTGATAGATCCGAAAGTTGAAATATAATACTTTCATACTTGATATGAAACGTGAGTATCATTTGATTCCGGGAGTTTAATCTGTGCAGTATCGGTTTTTTTCCCCCTTCGTCTGTGGACTCTCCTTTGCCTGATTCTGTAATGATACATTTTTTCAGTAATTCGCTATTTATCTTCATGACAGTTGTGCGGCTTAATTTCACTTTTTCAGCTATAAATCCGGCCGATATGGAACCCTCGGTTCTATACAGATCCAGAATGAGTCTGCGATTTTGCGATCTGATATTCCGGGGTCTTTTTCCGCCACCGTGCTCATTCATGGAATTATCGTACTTGGGCTGTCAGATCGCAGTCAATCGTATAATCAAGTTATTCTGAAATTTGGTTATGTAACATTGTTGACAAACTAAAAATACATGATAATCTTGTTCAGATATGGAGGACCTCCAATATGACTCAACCGAACTTTTCATTAAATAGAATTATGCAGCCGGATCTGTCTTTATCTGATTTTATTCAATTTGCCGCCGATTGTTCTGCTTCGGGCGTGGAAGTTCGAAATGATCTGACCGATCCATCGCTTCTGGGTGGAGAGTCCTCGGACAGTATTCAGAAAAAAAGTGGTGAATGCGGCATCGAGATTGTCACTGTAAATGCACTGCAGCGCTTTAATGACCCAAATCTTTTTGAAGAAAAGATTCCGGAGTTGACTGCAATGATGGAAGCTGCCATGTCAGTTGGCTGCCGCAGAATCGTACTTTGTCCGGTTAATGATCCCGAGGATAAACGAACTGCCGATAAGCAGCAGAGGGATCTGGTGTCTGCGTTGAATAGATATGCAGAGTTATTTGAAAAATATGAAATGATAGGTCTTGTGGAACCCCTCGGTTTTGATATCTGCAGTGTCAGGTATAAGAAGCAGGCTGTTGATGCTATATCAGAAACACAACTTTCAAGATTCTACCAGATTGTTCACGATACTTTTCATCATTACCTGAGCGGAGAGAAAGAATCCTTCCCCCGGGAGACCGGTCTTGTACATGCCTCAGGGGTGTCTGCGGGGAAAATGATCAGCGACATCACAGATGACGATCGCGTTATGGTTGATGAAAATGATATCATGGATAATAAAGGTCAGATAGCCGGCCTCTATGGAGGGGGATATGAAGGACTTTTTTCATTTGAGCCTTTTTCACCGATGATTCAGAAATTGTCAAACGACAAGATGAAAGCACAAATATATCAGAGTATGGAATATCTTTTCCGGTAAAGAGT
>Ga0164315_10003548_pt1 | contig 12102 bp, 13 predicted proteins | sample GuaBasSedimGuay6_FD_113737 | JGI IMG/M metagenome (GOLD analysis project Ga0164315, IMG submission 113737) | Subseafloor sediment microbial communities from Guaymas Basin, Gulf of California, Mexico - Guay6, Core 4569-2, 0-3 cm | ecosystem: Environmental > Aquatic > Marine > Hydrothermal vents... | reverse complement strand
ATATTGAATTAAATATTGAAATTTAATAATTTATTTGTATAATATATAAAACTAAAGGTTAAAGGAGAAATGAAAAATGGTTAAAAGAAAAATGAATGCAGTAACATTAAGTGATGAAGAATTACAAGATATGTTTGAAGTATCTTTTGAAGAACAGGTTGCTTCTTATAATAGTATTGGTGAATATGAAGCTAAATGTGTAAGAGTTCCTGCTAAAGCAACTATAAATATGGAAGTTACTATCTTTGGTCTTGCTGGAACCCCTATTCCCGCAGATTTCAAAGAAGTTAATATTAAAAATATAGATACTGTTACTATTGAAAGAGAAGATAAGGGTTCTTTGAAATTCACCCTTGTTCCAAAAAAGACTATTTCATTAAATACTAATGATTATATTGTTGTTTATAAATCATCTTAATTTATTCAAACAATATAATTAATACAATGGTGGGAAATATGGCAGAAACAAATACAGAAGATATAGATGTAGAGTCTTTATTTGACGAGGAGAAAATCGAAAAACCCTTGAATTTAAAAGAAATAACAGAAGAAAAAGATATTTCTATAAATTTAAGTGATAATGATACCTTGGCTGTTTCAGAAATTAAAGATTCACAAGAGGCGCAAGAATTAAAAGAAGTTATTGAAAATGAAGATATTCCAACTGTAATTGGGTCAAATTTTCCTCCAAGTTATATTAATGTAGTTGAACGTATTATTGTTCAATATAAATTACTTCCAGTTTTAAATTACAATGATCTTTATCAAGAAATGAGTGATTTGTCTATTAAGTCTTGTCCTACACCAACCTTGCAAGTTTTAAATGATGAAATTCAAAAGGTTCAATCAGCTAAAGATAGACTTGCAGAAATATTTATTTCGGTTGTTCAATGTCATAATTTTAAAAAGAGAGCAGTTGATATTTTACGAGAGTCTTGGGGCGTTTTTTCAGAAGAAAAAAATGCTGACGCTAGAAAGGGAGATTCTACATTTCGTTTAAGTAATTTCTTAATAGATTTTGCAAATGTTGAAAGTCTTTTGAAATCATGTAATCATATTTTGAAAAATTTAGATAGTTTGCATGATAGTTTATCACGCAGAATTACTATTTATCAATTAACTATGAAATTACAAGATATTGGAAGAAATAATTTGCCAGATTATGATTTTGATAGAAAAGGCAATTCATTGTTTCCAGAAAAGAGTCCCTCTAAAGATTTTTCAGTTGATCTTCAAGAAAGTGGAGAATTGCCTGAAGAAAAGTTTTAATTATTTAAAAATATCTGTATAATAAACAAATAAACAAACTAACAAAAGGAGAAACAGAATGACAGATGAACTAAATGCGGCAAAGGGAGATTGGCTTTCGGATTTTGACACTAAGAATTCAGAAGGTAAAAAAACAGACGGTACAACATTTAATAAGGCTGAATTTATTAGTTTGAAAGCAGAAGGAACGTATCGTATTCGCCTTGTTGGCAGTTATGTCAAATTCCGTAGGCATTGGAAGCCTTATGGGCAGCCTATAAATACACATGACAATTTAAAGGCGCAAGATCCTGCATGGTCTGGTGGATTCTATCCTAGTCGGAGATTTGCAATTAATATTATTGACAGGGCAGATGGTAAGCTTAAAATTCTTGAGGCTGGGCCAACTATTTTTGATCAGTTTTCAATTTATCGCAAGGCTACAGAAATTGATCCTGCTGGTAAAGATGGTCCTGATTTCGCCATTACAGTTCAAATTCCTATGGCTGATGGTAAGCCTGATCTTCTTCATAAAAAGTATGGCGTAGCTTCTCTTCAGGCTACACCGTTTACATTAGAAGAAAAAGCTATGCTTTGTAAGAAAGACGAAGATGGAAAAGTTTTAATGGAGAATGAAAAGCCAGTTTCAAATCTTTGGCCATTAGCAAGAATATTCAAGCCCACTCCTATAGAAAAGATGCAGGAACTTTGGGATGCGTTATCTGACGAAAAGAAAACGCCTCCAAAGAGAAAGGATTTTTATCAATCATCAGATTCTAAATCCTCTAAGCCTTCTAAATCTGATGCAGTTGAAGGACAAGTAACAACTGAACCTATTACAGATAATGTCGCTACTTCTTCAAATGAATTATTTGAAGAGAGTGGAGATACTGGTTCAGATAGTACAGATTTGTTTTAATCTAGAAACCTTTATCCTTTAGACGAGAGGCAATAATGCCCTCTCTAAAGGATAGGGTTTTAATTTGTAAAACAATATATTGAATAAACTAATTGGAGAAAGATATGCCAAAAACAAAAACTATAAAAGACCCTATGGGGGCTGTTCTTGCTAATATAGAAAAACAAATGGGAAGAAAAAATACTTCTAAACCTATGTTGTCAAGATATAAAGATATTAAAATAGAAAATGTACCTGTTATTTCTTTTGGCCTTTCTGATTTGGATGAAGCTAGTTATAGTGGTGGTGTCCCAAGGGGAAAAATGGTAGAAATATTTGGCCATGAATCTAGTGGTAAAAGTTTATTAAGTTATTTCTTAATTGCTTCCGCTCAGAAACAAGGATTAGAATGTGCTTTAATTGATATAGAACAATCTTTTGACCCTATATGGGGAGCCCAACATGGAATTGATGTAGATAATATGGTATGGGGAAATGATTTTGATAGTGGCGAACAAGCTCTAGAGTATGCTTATCAATTATGTAAAAGTAAAGCCTTTGGATTAATAGTTATTGATTCGACAGCGGCATTAACTCCTCTTTCGGAATTAAAAGGTACTCTTGAAGATAATGCAAGAGTAGGGGAACAGGCAAGGCTTATGTCGAGAGGATGTAGAAAAATTCGATCTGCATGTGGAAATTCTGGAACAACTTGTATTTTTATAAATCAAATAAGAATGAAAATAGGAGTAAAATGGGGCAATCCTGAAACAACTCCTGGTGGTAGAGCATTAAAGTTTTATTCTGATATGAGAATAAAAACTTATGGTAAAAGTAAAATTAAGATTAAAGAAGGTGGAGAAGATAAAATTATTGGACAGATTAGTTCTATAACTTTTGTTAAGAATAAAGTTGGTAGACCATTTGGGCAAGCTGAATTTAAAATTATTTTTGACCCTCTTGCTTTAAACCCTGTTGTTATGCTTTGTAATTCTGCTAAAAATGCAAAATTAATACGTCCTTATAAAGGGATATTAAGAATGGCTAAAGGTGTTTTTGAGGACAGTAGTGTTGATACTGGAACTACTACAATGATTGAATTAGCAGATTATTTAATAGCAAATAATAAAGTTTTGGATTTATTAACCAAACTTGAAGAAATTGTTGAAGAAGAACCAGATTATGGGCCTATTGATGAAGCCATAATCGAAATGAGAGAAGATGTAACTAAAATTATTTCTCCTTCTGGAGCAATTGTTGAGGTACAACAAGTTGGAGATGCAGAAGCTTCTGAACTTGGAGAAGAAATAGTAGAAGTTAAAGAAGAAGATATTGTAGTAAAAGATTAACAACAATTTAATATTTCAGTTGTCTAAAATCATATTGATAGGAGCAACAATATGGCCTTAGCAAGTTTTATAAATAATTGTCATAAAATTCTAATTAACAATCAAGATACAAATACACAAAAAGCAATGCATTATATTGCTGATACCAGACGTGTATCTAAGAAATCTATTATTTTGCATCAAATTGGATATTGTCCATTTGATGCAAAATTACCAAAAGAAATTCAATTTTACGGTAAAGATTTATCTAATATTAAACCGAATGATAAAGGTTTTGAATATTTTTTACATGGACGTGTTATTGTACCAATCTTTTCTGAATTTGGAGAACCTGTTGGGGTAGCTACTCGTAAACCATCATCAGAGCCTGGAAATGCATGGTGGAATTTAGCTCGACCATTTAGAAAAGGGGATCATTTATTCCTTTTAGATAAAACTAGAAAAAAAATATTCAAAAAAAACAAAATTTATGTTGTCGAAGGGTATATGGATGGGGTATCATTATTACAAGAAGGATTAAACTTAGTTTGTGCGCTTATGGGAACAGCCTTAACTCATCGCAAAGTTGGTTTAATGGCAAGGTATTGTAATAATATTTGTTTATGTTTAGATATCGATAAAAATCATTCAGGTCAAAAAGCTCAAGAAAAAGCAATTTATACATTATCAGAATTTGGATTTTGCGATTCTATTTCTGTTATAGACCATCTTGATATAGGACAAGATCCAGACGAATATGTTGCTATACATGGATTAACAGATTTTTTAGACGGAGAAAGAATCTTAAAAGAATCTGAAATAACCAAAATATGTAAAAATATAAGACAGCAAAATAAAAAATAATTAATGGAACAAAAAACAAAACAAAATAATGAACCCTTTGTTAGTAGGGATTTAATATCAAAAGATTTAGAAAGATTATTACAGGATGAAAACGAAAATCGTACAGCAAAATCGTTTATAAGTTCTTTTAATCCTGCTTATCTTGTTGAATGTCCTAGAAGATTGTTTTATAAAACAACCTTTCAGTATATTTCACCTGTAACTTATTTTGAAAAGAAAACCCAAACTGTTTTAATAGAAAAATGGCTTGACTATCTCGCAAAATGTAAGAAAATTAGAATTATAAATAAATATCTTTTTGCTTCCGATAGTATTTATAATTTACATGGTTATCTTCCAGCAGTTGTTGAATTTAAGGATTTAATTGCAGGAGTTCAAATTAAGGGGGTGAATAATAAAAAATTTAGTAAGGTTAAAAAGAAAGGAGTTATTAAAAGAGATGCAATAGAATTAATGATATACATATGGTTATTAGAGATTTCAGATGGTTTGTTAATTTATGAAAATTTAGATAATCAAGACTATTTAATTTTACATATTGAAAGTTATAAGCCTATTATTAAATCAGTTAAAAAGAAATGTTTAGAAGTTATTAATTGTCAACAGAAAGGAGAAGCTCCATTAAAACCGTATAAAAATAAAGCAATGGAATGCAAAGAGTGTGAATTTTTAAATAAATGTTGGAGGAATAGAGAATAATGTTAAGCAATCAAAAAGAAAATAATAGTTTTGAATTATCATGGGATTTTAGGAAATCCCTTGTATTTGTAAATATAAATAAAAAAGAAGAAAATAAAGATGTTATAAAATTTCAAAAAACTCAAGATTTAGATATTTTAGAGATTATATATCACAGAAGAGTACCGTCATTACAAATATGGGCTAGAAAATATGCTTATCTTGTTAATGATTTTGATGATATGTATGGAGAATTAACATATCATTTTGTTAAGTCGGTTTATGGTTATGATCATAAACGTGGTTCATTTAATACATTTTTGTTTTCTACATTATTATATTGTATTAGAAATAAAAAAAGCAGAGAGGAAGCTCGAAAAAGAAGACCTTATGGGGTTAAAATTGATGATGCACGTAATTTTGTTTTGTCATTAGATCATAATTATAATCAAAAAGATGGAGCGGAAAACAATCTTAAAGATATTTTAAAAGATGTAAAATCAGAAAACAAAATTGCAAAAGATATTTGTTTAATTGAAACTATTAAGATATTATCTAGAGACGATAAAAATATTGGTTTATTTTTAAAGAAATTAAGTGAAGGAGGAACTGTTACTTCATTACTTCGAGATATAAGAACTAAACATGGGAAAATAAAAATTAGCAAAATACAAGCTAGAAAATTAAATCTTAAAAAACGTTGTAATAGAATTGTTTCAAATTTAATTAAAGATAAAAATAATATATGTGATAAATTTCAACTTGTTAAATATCATATTAAAGATTTAGATAAACTTCATTATACTATAGAAATGAAGAAAACTTTAGAAACTGATAAAATAATGAAAACTATTCGAAAACTTCGTAGAAATAAAGATAAATATTTAGAAATTTTACAAGGTTAAAATAGTTAATATTTAAAAAGCCTTATAATTAATTTTAAAAAGCCTTCCTTTGTCGGAGGGTTTTTTAATTTGTAAAAATAAGTGTATTTTTTCACTTTTTTATGTATAATATAAGTGTTATTGAAAAACACTAAGTTATTAATTATAAAAGGAGAAAAATGAACGAAGAAACTAATAGTACTAAGGGAATTGAGGGAATTGAGGGAATTGAGGGAATTGAAGAAATTAAGACGCAACATATTGAACCAAAAGAACCAATTGTTGAAAAAGAATCGAACAAACCAAAAGAATTTAAAAGTAAAAAATCTCCTCCTAAAGAAAAACTTGTTGATTTAAAAGTTAAAGCAGACCCTAGAGATGTTTCTCCTGAAGACAGAAAAAGAAATGTTAAAAAACTTGCTGGAGCCATTAGTCATTCTTTACGAGCAACTGGAGAAATAAATGTTCGATGTTTTGGTAACGCATCTATTGGGAAGGCGGCAAAAGCATTGGCTATTGCAAGGGAATATGTTGGAATACAAGAACTTCAGCTTGAATGCGCACCTGCATTTATAACAACTAAAATTGGAGATACTGATTTAACTGGTATATCTTTCTGTACATTTGCTTCAAAATCTGATGCTATACAAATAGATATAGAAAAAATACCAAGTGTATTAATGGTTAAAGCAGACCCTAGAGATGTTTCTCCTGAAGACAGAAAAAGAAATGTTAAAAAACTTGCTGGAGCTATTGCACATTCTTTAGAAGAAAATAAAGAAGTTTCTATTCGGTGTTTTGGAAACGCTACTATTGGGAAAGCATCAAAAGCATTAGCTATTGCTAGAGGGCATGTCGCAACAAGAGGCTCAGATCTTTATTGTTGGCCTGTCTTTATTGTTGCAGAAATTAATGGTAACGAAAGAACAGGTATTAGTTTTTATTGTTATACAAACGAAATATGAAAAAATATTAATTTGATAAAAATGAGAGAAGATATTAATTCTTCTCTCATTTTTTGTATAATATATAAAAACAATATAAGGAAATTCAATGAAAATAGCAATAGTTGCAGATTTACATTTAAATAAAAGCGTTTATAAAGGGGTTGCAGACAGAGAATGGCCTCAATTACCTTTTCGAAATGGTGATTTTATGAGATCATTTCGTTTTATATGTGATGAAATAGTTAAAGTCAATCCAAATTTAATGGTAATTAATGGTGATATTTATGATCATTTTGAACCTACAAATGAAGTTAGAGGGTTTTTTAGTTCTCAATTAAGACGTTTAGTTGATGCAAAAATACCTGTTATTATTCTTGTTGGGAATCATGATGTTTGTCGTAAGCATCATGCATTGAAAGATATTCAAGAATTAGGATTAAAAGATATACGTATTGTAGAAAAACCTACTATTTACGAATTAGAAAAACCTAATTTTAGATTGTTGTTGTTTCCTTATTCTTTAGATATTGAAAAAGGAACAGTTACATCGAAAGAAGAATTTGATAAATTTCTTATACAAATTAAAGAAGCACAAGACAAAGAAAATAAGACCTCTTTATTTTTTGGGCATTGTGGAATTCAAAATGCCATTCTTAATAGTTATACAGATGAAGAAATAATTAATGTCAAAGAAATAACTAATACAACTACGACCCCTAGCATAATAACTCCTATTTTAAAAGAAAAAGCTTATTTTAATCGTAATAAAAAAGATATATGTATGGAAGATTTAGATAAGATTGGAGCTAAATATGTTTTCTTAGGTGATTTTCATCAATTTCAAGTGCTAGATACTAAAAAATGTATTTCTATGTATAGTGGAAGTATTGAACGAAATAGTTTTTCAGAATCACGGCAAAAAAAGGGATTTGTTATTTATAACGATGAATTAGATAATGAAAATAATATGGGATGTTGTCGATTTATAGAATACCCTCATTGTCGCCCTATGGCTGAATTACGAGGTAATTTAGATCAAATTAAAAAGAAATTACAAGAATTAGATTATAGTATGTATCAAGAAGGTATTTTTAAATTATCGTTTATTGGAGAAAGAGAACAATTAATAGAATTTTCTAGTGGATTAGATGAATTGAAAAAACAAATACTTGAAAAAACAAATGCGATTCATATTTTTCACAAACAAACTATTAATAATAAACATATGGCAGAATTAGCATCTAAAATTGAACAAAGAATTGATGAAAAAGGTCATATTGAAGCTGCAGATGTTATCGATGTTGTTAAAGAAATTATTGATGAAAAAATTACAGACAAAGAAGAATGTAAACAAGTTAAAGAGCTAGCTATAGAAATTTATAAAAGTTCAATGGAGAAAACATAATGCAAATTTACGCTCTTAAATTATTTAATTTTATGCGATTTGGAGAGAAAGATAATAGTGTTGTTTTTGATTTGACAAAAGATCATAAACGTATGCTAAAAGATAATTTAACAACAATGGATGAAATTTATAATGATGTGTACAGAGACCCTGTTGGTCATTTAAAAGAGATTAATAAAATAGGTCTCACAAATCTTATAGGAATATCTGGAGTAGTAGGTGGGTCACCAGATAGATCTAATGGAGTTGGCAAATCAACTGTTCTAGAAGCTATATGTTACGCTTTGTATGATAAAGTTATAAGAAAAAATGTTAATACAGATAAAATAGAAAAAGCAGGTACTTCAGTTGTTATGAGACTTAATGGAGAAATACCTTCTCATGTAAGAGAGTCGTATGTTGAATTGATTTTTGAAGAAAACGATAATATTTATAGACTCAAAAGAAGTAGAACATTTTCAAAAAATCACAAGAGTCATAAAGCTTCTATAGTTTTTGATAAAATTACCGAATCAGAAATAGATAGTCAAGCAGGTCACAGAACTAAAGATACTAATGAATCTATCCTTAATGTTATCAATATGGATTATGATGTTTTTGTTAATAGCGTAATGTTTGGCCAAAAAGATGCAGGACGATTTTTAAAAGGTACAGATAAAGTTAGAAAAGAAATGATTATAAATCTTCTTCAATTAGAAAATGTTGTAACTGCTTGTCTTGAAGAAGTAAGAGAAAGAAAAAATTCACAAAATAAAGAAATTGAAAATTTTAAAGCTCAAATAGAAATAATTAAAGAAAGTCTTGAAAACAGACCTACAATAGAAAATCTTAAAATAAATATTAAACAAATAGAAGCTTTAATAAAATCAATCGATGAAAATATTATATCTTTAAGAACAGAATCTGATAAATTAGCTTCCTCTGATATACTTCAAAAAGTAAAAATCATTAAAGAAGATGGAGCAAAGGTTAAAGCTGATTATCTCAATAAGAAAGAACAAAAAACAACTCAATTAAAAGAATGGAACATTCTTATTGAAGATTCTATTAGTAAAATAAAAATACAACAAAATAAAATAACAGTTCATATTGCAAAAATAGACAATATGAAGATTCAAGGACAATCTCTTAAAAAACAAATAACAGAATTTGATATTGAAATAAGAAAAAAGAATATTGAAAAAGCAAAAATAATGGCAGATAAGAAACCAGAATATCTTAATCATTTAGATAAGCTTCAAAAACAAAAAGAAGAAATCGTAAACGAAAAAGCTATTATTAATGCGAAATTAAGTTTATGTTTGGCAGAAGCAGATAGACTTAAAAAACAGAAAGATAATGCAAATAATAAAATATTTACTTGCGATAAATGTAAAAGCGAAATAACTTTAGAACATTTAGAAGAAGCTATATCTAAAAACGAAATAGCAATAAAAATATTTAATAAAGAAATAATCAAAATATCAGAACCATTATTAAAAGTTAATGAACAATTAAATAAAATTAACGACAGAATTAATCAAATAAATGAAGTTCTGATTAATGAAAGCAAAATAAAAAGTGAATTAAAAGAACACGAATCGGATCAAATTAGAATTAAAGACCTTCAAAACCAATATAAAATCGAACTTGACGGACACAAAGAATTAGAAAAAGAACTTGGAAATATTCAATTACAAAAGGAATCTTACAATAAGAAAATAACAGAAATATCTAAACAATATGATAATGAAATAAGTAATTTAAAAACTAAGATTGATGATTTAGGTAGTAAATATCTTGTATTAAAAAATGATGCCGACAATATAGAAATTAAAATCAAAGAAATTAACAATAAAATAATATTAATATCTAATGAAAGAGATAATTACAATTCTAAAACAGGTTCATTATCTAAAGAAATTGAAACTATTAATATTGATAATAACAAATTAATAAAATTACAAGAAGATATTGGTGAAAAAATAGTAATTTATAATAGATTGGTTATGTTAGATGATGTTTTCGGTTTAGAAGGCGTTCAGACTCGTATTATTCAAAAATACCTTCCTCTTTTGAATGTTTATACTAAAGAAATGTTAGATATTCTTACAGATGGTGAAATATCGGCTGAATTATATATTAATGATCGTTCTCATGTAGATATCAGTATTAAAGGTAATGTCGGGAGTTCATTTGATATGGTTAGTGGTGGAGAACAACAAGATGTGCGATTAGCTATGTCTATAGGGCTTGCTTTGTTGTCTTTTTCTCGTTCTGCTAAAAAACCAGAAATGATTTGTTTGGATGAAATTTTTGGATCATTAGATAATGCAAGGGTAGCTTCTGTCTTCAAACTTTTAGCATTATTAAAAGATAAATTTGAGAGAGTTCTTGTTATTTCCCATAAGGTTGAAATTAATAATAGAATTCCTAATCAATTATTATTAGAAAAGGCTGATGGAGTAATGGGATTAAGTAAAATTAAAGCAATAGTTGGTAATGAGGAATAAAATTGTATAATAATGATGAAATGGAAGCCTATCTTCGGGATTTTTCTAAAGAGTATGGAGAAATTATAGGATTGAAAGCTAATATTGCTGCAATAAATATGATGTTGTTAAAACGAGATAGGGATCAAGAATTATTTGATAATATTAAAACAGTTGTAAATAAATATAAGGATACAAATGTCTAAAAAGAAGAATAAAAAAAAGAAAAAGAATATTATTCCATTTTCTAAAAAGAAAGTTAAACGCATAACTTTAAAAGCTAAACTTACTCAAATATACAATACAATTAATTTAGAAACTACGTGCAAGGGCAATATTGCTTGTTGTAAAGTTGCTATGCCACAAATGAATTATAGTGAATTTTGTCAATTGCTTGTTGAAATATGGCAAACTTATAATCAAGGTGAAAAATTAGATCTTCTTTGTAATAGTATGGCGTATTTTTTTAGAAATGAATTTGAAAAATGGGGCAAGGATATATTTTTAAAACCCTGTATGCTTTTAGATCAAAATGGAAAATGTAAAAATTATAGTTCGCGTCCATTATCTTGTAGAATGTATGGGTTGTGGCCTGAGAAAGATTATAATGCTAGAGTTGATAAATTCGAAAAAGCTTACGAAGGAATGTTAACTAGGAGTGAATTACCTCTCAACACGCAATGTCATCATGTTAAACGAATAGATGATAGTCAAGAATTAACAAGTGATATTGTAAATAATCTTTATCAACAATTAGATATTTTAGATAAAAAAGTTGGTAAATTTACTGATGCTCAAATACAAAATAAGGAAAATTATCGAACTTTTCATGATTGGCTTTTATGGACATTTTTAGGGGAAGATAATTTATCAGCATTAACTCGATTTATGATGGGTGCGACAAAATCAGTTATAGAGGAACAGATAGTCCAATTTAGGGAAACATGGACAGAAGCTTTTGCAAAAGGAATTCCACAACCTAAATTAATTGAAGATATTGAGGAGTGAAATGGCTATTCCAGTTCAGCGTAAAGTTAAAGTTCTTCAAGCAGAATATGTCAAAGATGCTCAATCTATTTTGATTGTAGGTGAATGCCAAGAAGGTAAATTGCGACATCAAATTAATCGTTCTTGTTTTTCATTTGGTAATAGAACTGAAGAAGAAATTATAACAGAATTAGAAAAAACAGCCGAAATGATGGTTGGAAAAACAATTAGATTAGTATTTGATACCGAATTAGATGGTAAAATGAACGATCATGTTAATTTAAAATATTAAAGGAGAAATAAAATGGCAGGTATTTGATACCGAATTAGATGGTAAAATGAACGATCATGTTAATTTAAAATATTAAAGGAGAAATAAAATGGCAGGTATT